>Ga0315291_10009467_pt1 | contig 11935 bp, 9 predicted proteins | sample YL17G12_20_MG_FD_203070 | JGI IMG/M metagenome (GOLD analysis project Ga0315291, IMG submission 203070) | Sediment microbial communities from Yellowstone Lake, YNP, Wyoming, USA - YL17G12_20 | ecosystem: Environmental > Aquatic > Freshwater > Lake > Sediment | place: USA: Wyoming | collected...
CATTTCGCGCGAACAGGCAAGTCAACTACTGACAGACTGGCAAACACAGAGACAAAAACAAGAGACACTCTTCTTTTCTCCGCTGGTCGTCGATGTAGCCGGAAGTAAACAGTGATGACGCGCAAAGCCTTCCCCAAGTTCGCTCAAACTCCATTCTTGTCTGGAGTTTTTCAGAAAAAATCCCGTCATTCATTCATCCGGTTATGCATGCTCTGAAGGGGAGAATGATCTCCTAAACTTGACTGCTGCAAACACGACTGGGAAGAGAGCACAGTACGACTCGCCAGCTTCCCACCCTGTCACCCGCAAGAGAATCCGGACCACCCTCAACCCCGGAGGCCATCGTGATGAAATACGCTGTACGAATTCTTCTTCTTGTTCTGCTCCCAACGCTGCTGTTCTCCCAGACCCCGACCCTTCAATACAAATTAGGAATGTCCAAACCCACGACGCATCTGCTTGAAGTTGAGCTGAGTGTCATGAACTTGCCATCCGGCTCGGGCGGCATCGATTTTCTTTTACCGATATGGCGCACAGGCCGGTATGTGATTTTCGATTTTGCGGGGGGTGTGCAGGAGTTCTCCGCCGTCGACGGCTCCGGTGCAACACTCCGCTGGGCAAAAACCGACAAGTCCACCTGGCATGTCGAGAAGGAGCGCTCGTCTGGCGTCACGATACGATACAAAGTCTATGCGAATGAATTCGGCGAGAGAACGCGTGGACTCAACGATGATCACGCCTTTGTCGATGCGTGCGGTGTATTCATGTACGTCGAGCGGTACCGCCATATGCCTCTGACCGTTGCGGTGAGCCCGTATCAGGATTGGCACGTGACCTCGGGCCTCGAGTCTGATCCCCACGACAAGCTCAGACTCCTTGCGCCGAATTATGATGTCCTGGCGGATTCTCCTATTGAAGTCGGGCACCAGAAGGATGTTGAGTTTGATGTCGATGGCAAGAAGCATATTCTCATGATTTACGGCGAGGCGAATTACAATGCGGAGACCATGGTGAAGGACCTCACCACGATCGTCAAAGCAAACAAAGAGTTCTGGGGTGACCTGCCGTACCAAAAGTATGTGTTCATGCTTCACATTACTCCCCACGGCGGTGGCGGCACCGAGCACATCAACTCCACGATCATGCAGACCGGCCCGGGCAGCTTCAAGACCCCGGCCAATTATCAAGGCTTTCTCGGACTTGTCTCACACGAGTATTTCCACACCTGGAATGTGAAACAACTACGTCCCAAAGGCATTCTGCCGTACGATTACTTGCATGAAAACTACCTGAAGGAACTCTGGATTGCAGAGGGCACCACTTCTTATTTCGATGGCTTGCTTCTCGTCCGATGCGGCCTCTCCCCCGCTACTCAGATGGTCAATGGACTGGCTGGTACTGTACAATTCGACCGGCAGCGCCCCGGGAACAAAATTCAGTCGCTTTCCGAATCAAGCTTCGACGCGTGGGTCAAGTTCTGGAAAGGAGGCCAGCAGTCGTTTAACTCTGAGAGTGACTACTACGGAAAAGGATCGAATGTTAGCATGCTTCTCGACCTCGAGATCCGTCAGCGCTCCAACAACAAGCATTCGCTCGACGATGTGATGCGGGCCCTGTATAATCGTTTTCCTCTGAGTGGGAAGGGATACACCGTCGATGATCTTCAGAAGATCTCTGAAGAGTTTGCCGGCTCGAGCCTGAAGGGTTTCTTCGACAATTACGTTCATAGCACGACACCACTCGACTGGGAAACGACGTTGCGCTATGCAGGCCTTGAGCTGCAGGCGCTCGACTCCGAGCGGAAACTGTGGCTCGGTGCCCAGGCCTATGACCAGAACGGTCGGACAATGGTCCGCGGGATTCTGGCCGGATCGCCGGCCTACGATGCAGGGCTCGATATCGGTGACGAGATTCTGGCCATCAATGGCCGTCGTGTCCGAAGCAGCGAACTGCAGGATCGGGTCGCTGAATTCAAGGCGGGTGACAAGGTGAAAGTGACGTCTTTCCGCGATGACGTACTTCGCGAGCTTGAGGTTACCCTTCGCCTGCAGGACGTCCCATCATATAAAGTCATCAAGACAGCCAATCCGACACCATTGCAGAAATCGATCTATGAGTCGTGGCTGAAAGCGAAGTGGGAATGAGGGGGGTAGAGTTTAAAGCTTAAAGTTTGAAGTTTAGAGTTTAAAGTTCAGAGTTTGGAATTTGGAATTTAGAATACAGAAGTCATGAGATGGTAGGCAGTATGCAGTAAGGAGTAGGCACTAACGAGAAGACGGGCGGTCAGCGATCAGCGGTCACCGTCTCACTTCTTACGTCTCACTTCTTGCCAACCTCGCTTCAACCAGGTTGTGTCGTCCGGCCAGATGTTGACAGAGTTGATTAGGTGTTCACGCAGCATAACGCATCTCAGGTGTCATCATTGCGAGACTCAAGTGCGGACGCTGGGTGTTGTAGATTGCGACCGCTTCGATGGCGGCTTCTTTCGCCTGGTCAATCGAAGCGAAGATTCTGTCCAAGTAAAACTCTGATTTGAGAATGCCGTTGATGCGCTCAGCCACAGCGTTTTCATATGGGCACCCTGGCGCTGACATGCTGCTCAGGCCGCCGTGTGATTCTAAGAACGATCTATACTCGTTGCTGCAGTATTGCACTCCTCGATCAGAGTGATGGATAAACCAATCGTGGTGTGTAATACCCTTGAGAGCCATCGCAAGCGCCCGCAGAGGTCCAGCCGTTTCCAGTGTCGGACTAACGTCCACGCCAAGGATCTTGCGGCTGTAAAGGTCACTCACGAGCGACAGATAGCAAAAGCCACGCTCCAAACGCAGATACGTTTGATCGGCTACAACAACTCGACCGGGGCCTTCTGGCTTGGTGAGCTTCAGCAAATTCGGGCACACCGGCAACGTATGACGACTGTTGGTTGTTGGAACGAACCGCTTTCGAGGACGGATCAACAACCGATGCCGTCGCAGTACCTCGAAGAAGCTATCACGGCCAATGCCCAGTGGTCCGAGCATCGGTTGCATCTGCTCGTAGAGCTTTCGAGTCCCGATGCGTGGCATCTGGCGCCGAATCAAGCGCACCTGATGGATGACCTTCTCCTCATCTAGCCGTTGCGTGTGCTGGCGTCCGGCGTATTGATACACGGCTTGCCGAGAGATACGAAGCATCCTGCAAGCCTGACTTACGTTAGCTTCTCGTTTCCGGAGCCGTTCGATAATGGCGTGTCGGTCTTTTTTTTAACGCGTTGACCTGTGCGCTCTTCCAGGACTTCGAGCGTTGCTTCTAAGGTCATGATTTTCAGCTGGGCATGCGCAAGTGCTTTCTCTAACGCCTGCTTCTCCTGCTCCAGCTTTAGAATGCGGTTGCGTTCATCGGGCATCTCGATCCTCACGACTCGTGTCTGGGAACCCGGTCCACCATATTGCTTCATCCATCGATAGATGATTGCAAAATGCACCTCGTGGATCCGAGAGGCTTCGAGCACAGTATACTGTCCCGACGTCACATCTGCAACTACGGCTTGTTTAAATGCTATACTGAAACGACGTTGTACTTTTTCCATCGCCCGGCTCCTGTTGGTAGGTAAGTATTACCTGTCAACTTTTTCCCGGACGATACAGGTTTACACTGTTCACGATTCACTCTTCACTATTTACTTCTTTCAGAGGACTACGATGAAAAAGATTCTCGTCATGTTCTTGGAGTACGGCTTTATCATCGCTGCGATGGTTGCGATTGTCGCATTCGTGGGACTTCCCCCCGGCAACGGAATCAATCTCCAGCGACAGCCCACTCCCTCGATACCCAAGCTTGTTCAGGGGGTGGACCCGTGGGACAAAGGCCTTGCGCTTCCAACCCAAAGCGACCGGATTGTGCGGTACACGATGAACGTTAAGCTCGACGTGAAGACCAACATTATCTCCGGAACCGAGGTCCTGGAGTGGAGGAATACGACCGGCAGGCCGCAGCAGGATTTTCCGTTCCATCTCTATCATAACGCATGGAAGAACAATCGAAGCACGTTCGCGAAAGAAAACGGGTATTGGATGGGACGACTCGGAGCCAACCGCGATGATTACGGCTACACAAATGTGAAGAGCATAAAGGTTGTCGATGCCTGGGGTGAAACCGACATCACGGGCTCCTTCCACTATATCCAGCCGGACGACGGCAATACTGACGATCAGACCGTCTGCCAGGTCCGCTCTGCGAGGCCGGTTTATAATGGCCGATCCATCACGTTCAAGATCGAGTTTGAGACAAAGCAACCCTTGCCGGTTGCGCGCACGGGAGCAATCAGGGATTATCACTTCGTTGCCCAGTGGTTCCCGAAAATCGGCGTTTGGTGGAACAACGCCTGGAACTGCCATCAATTCCACTCCACGACGGAGTTCTTTGCCGACTACGGGGTGTACGACGTGAAGATCACCGTTCCCCAGGGATACGTGATCGGTGCGACGGGGGGAGTCCCAAAAAATATCGAACAGAACAAGGACAGCACGGCAACTTACAACTTCTACCAGGAGGATGTGCACGACTTCGCGTGGGTGACGTCGCCAGACCTGGTGCCGACCGTGCGGAAATTCCGGCACGTCAGCATCGAAGAAGGCGAGCGCCCCGACCGGCATCATCCACTCAAGGAAGTGACCGTCATCCTTCTGACGCAGCCGCAGCACGACAACCTGATTGAGCGGTACTTCACTGCCACGTTCAATGCGCTGCGTTACTACGGCGAGTGGTACGGAGAGTACCCCTATGACGCGATCACCGTTGTTGATCCTGCGATGGGAAGTTCATCGGCAGGAATGGAATATCCAACGCTCTTCACCGGAGGGGCGAACCGATATTCTCCGAAGGAAGCATCATCCCCCGAAGGTGTCACAGTCCACGAGTGCGGCCACCAATGGTGGTACGGGATGATCGGAAACAATGAGTTCGAGGAAGCTTGGCTGGACGAGGGCTTCAATACCTATTCCACTGACCGCGTAATGAACACGGCATGGCCGCCATTCAACCCGTCACGGTACTATTTCGGAGGTCCGGGAGCCGGCAATTATGTCGGTATCCCGTATGTCATGCACGAAGTTCCGTCCCCCCGTCTGGGGACCGGCGACAGCAATCTGCGCCGCTTTGGCAAGAACGATGTGATGGCACGAAGCGGATGGGAATACTACCAGACCTACGGCCTGAATTCCTATACCAAACCGGCGTTGTCCCTCGTGACGCTGGAGCGCTATCTGGGTGAAGAGATGATGTACCGGGTGATGCGGACGTACCATCACCACTACCGCTTTAAGCACCCGACGAGCGAAGATTTCATCAGAACTGTCAACGAAGTCAGCGGTAAGAACATGAGCTGGCTCTTCGCGAACACCTGGTTCAGTTCGAATCTTTTTGATTACAGCATTGACCGGGTCAACAACCGGCGGATTCCAGCGCCGACGGGATTCTTCTCTTCAAATGGAAAGGAATCCGAACCCGCTGCTGCTACGAAGAAGTATGAATGCGAAGTCGTCGTCAAGCGCGAGGGGGAAGCGATTGCTCCCGTCGATATCCTCGTTGTCTTCAAAGACGGCTCGCTGCGGCGAGAAGGCTGGGATGGTCAGTACCGGTGGAAGAAATTCACCTACTCCACCGATTCACCTGTCAGCTATGCGATTGTGGATCCGGAGAACAAGCTTGCGATGGACATCAACGGCAATAACAACAGCAAAGCTGTCCGCGAGCCCGGCTATCGCTCCCTGTCGGCCCGGAAATATGCATCCAAATGGATGTTCTGGGTACAGAACTATCTCGAGTTTGCGGCTTTCTGAAATTAACCACCAAGGCACTAAGATGAAGTTGGATAGTTATTTGTCTCCTTTGTGCCTTCGTGGTTCAATCTTTATCGAAGAAAAGCAACGTTTTCCTATCAGGAGACGGTTATGAACATCATGTCTTCATTCAAACAAGGCGTCAAGCTTGCAACGCGGACAAAACGAATGATCCTGTTCGCGTGGTTTCTCAACGTCCTCTTCGCGATGGTCCTTGCGCTTCCCGCTCTCAAGCAGCTCGACGGCTATCTGCGCGACAGCGTGATGGACGAGAAAGTCTTGAAACAACTCGATCCTGCCTGGGTGGAGAGCTACCGGGTTGATATGGAAAAGAGCGAGTACACGCGCTCCCTCGACTACACGATCTTCGGATATGCCCCATTCCTCAATCATCTCGAAATGCAGATGGAGGGGGGATTTGTCAGGACGCTGGCCGGTTTCCTGTACGACTTCTTCGTCCGCTGGGAACTCAATCCGGGGTCGTTCTCACTCCTCTTCTTCATCAGCTTGTTGTACGTATGCGTAAATACATTTCTTGCCGGAGGATTCGTCGGCATCTACTCGAAAGACTATCGCTCCTCGTTCCCCGAATTCCTGATGGACGGTGCCAGGTACTTCGGCAAGTTTTTCCGGATCGCGCTCGTCGCCCTTGTGGTGTACTATCTCTTCTTCGCCGTGGTTGTCGCCTGGATCAACTCCAGCATTTATGAGTGGACACAGAATAACGCCTCGGAGACGGTCCCCTATTCTTACTACATGATCCGGAATGTGGTTGTCTTGCTCCTCGCGTCACTGCTTTTCATGATCTTCGACTATGCGCGCATCAGGATGGTGGTGGACGACCGTACCAGCGCGCTGGCGTCAACGGCAGCCGGCGCCCGTTTTGCGGTGCCTCGCCTCGTCAGGACGTATGGTTTGTATCTTCTCCTGACCGCGATTGGCGTTCTCCTCATTGCCGTGTATGCAATACTTGAGAAGTCGATTCCTCAGGAATCGTATTGGCCACTGGTATTCCTGTTCATCGCGCAACAGCTCTACATGGTCGCACGGCTCTGGCTCAAGGCAACGTTCTACGCAAGCCAGGTGACGATGTACAGAACCATCTCGCAGCAAGAACACTTGAAGAGTGTCTCTGCCGTTCCTTCAACAACTTAGGAATCTGAAAGCTTGCGCAAATGCTTCTCTTGAGGGCTGTTTTGTTTACGATTCTTGTGCCGGGGACTGCCGTGGGTTATCTCCCGTATATCATTGCACAGCGGTGGCCTGTTGAGCTCGATATCGGCATTGTTCGGCCCTTCGGCCTGCTGTTGATCACTGTCGGTTTTCTCCTCTATGGAATAAGCATCTTCCTCTTCTTGACAGAGGGAAAAGGGACACCGGCCATCTGGTTCACCAAACCTCTCCGCGCCATACTCGGCGAAGAACCCCGAATGTTGGTGCATGACGGGCTTTACCAAAGAACACGAAATCCAATGTACCTCGGAGTGACCTTGCTTGTTCTTGGTGAAGCTCTCTGGTTTGAGAATGTCGCACTGTGCCTCTATACCATCGCCTTGTGGACATTCTTCCATTTTGTCGTTGTCTTCATCGAAGAGCCACACCTGAGGACTCGTCACGGCAAAGAGTATACGACGTATTGCTCAAGGGTACCCCGGTGGTTGGGAATCCGGCGGTCGACTGCGGAACGCTCACACAAAGCGTAGGCACGAAGAATCTTCATATGATCACAAAGAGGAGTCTAGCAATGTCCCAGAAATCGTTCCTTAATCCATTCCACATCGCTGGTATCATGGTGCTGCTCATTGTTTGCAGCACGGTAATCCTGCTTGGTCAGCAGCCATACTCAGTCGCTGAACACTACAACAAACATGAGTACATGGTTCCCATGCGGGACGGCGTCAAGCTCTTCACGGCCGTATATACACCGAAAGACACGACGAAGGACTATCCGATACTGCTGAACCGGACTCCCTACAGCTCGATGCCCTACGGAGAAAACCTGTATTCGCCATTTGTCGGCTCGCAGGCCGAGAAGTTTTACCGTGACGGCTACATCATGGTAAGCCAGGACGTGCGCGGGCGGTTTATGTCAGAAGGGGATTTCCTGAATGTCCGGCCCTATATCGAGAGCAAGAAAAGCAAGAAAGACATCGACGAAAGCAGCGATACGTATGACACGGTTGAATGGCTGATCAAGCACATTGCTCACAACAACGGGCGTGCCGGCATCTACGGCATTTCCTACCCTGGATTCTATTCCACGACGGGCACCATCGATGCGCACCCAGCAATGAAGGCCACGTCACCGCAGGCACCAGTTTCCAAGTGGATGGCGGGAGACGATTTCTTCCACAACGGCGCGTTTCTGCTTCCTCATGCGTTCAACTTCTTTGCATGGTTCGGCTGGCCGCACACCAAGCCCACTACCACCGATTTCCACCTGTTCGATCACGGGATCACCGACGAATACAAGTTCTTCCTCGACATGGGTCCCCTTCCAAACGCAAACATCAAGTATCTGAAAGACAGCGTCTCGTTCTGGAATGACATCATGAACCACGGAACGTGGGACAGCTTCTGGGAAGCCCGCAACATCCTCCCTCATGTGAAGAACATCAAGCCGGCAACCCTCGTGGTCGGCGGATGGTACGACTCCGAAAATCTGTACGGGGCGCTCAATTTGTATGCGTCGATCAACGAGTTCAATCCGAAGAACCAGAACCGGATCGTGATGGGCCCCTGGTCGCACGGCCAGTGGGGTTATGATTCAGGCGATTCACTTGGCATGATCAAGTGGGGATCATCCACTGGAAAGTTTTTTGTGGACAGTGTCGTATTCCCATATTTCAGCTACTACCTCAAAGGTCAGGGCGAGCTGCACCTTGCGAAGGCGACAGTGTTCGAGACAGGGAACAATGTGTGGAGGTTCCTGGACGCCTGGCCGCCGCCCACTGCAGTTCCGACGAGTCTCTATCTGAGTGAGAAAGGAAAACTCTTGTTCTCCCCTCCGACTCAAACATCCATGACCTCTGTATACGATGAATATATCAGCGATCCGGCAAAGCCGGTGCCGTATACATCAGAGATCCGGCACTGGTATAATGCGGCATTTCCGGTGGAAGACCAGCGGTTCGCCTGGACTCGTCCCGATGTGCTGGTGTATGAAAGTGATGTCCTGACAGACGACGTGACTGTTGCCGGACCGATCACCGCTACCCTGTTCGTGTCAACCTCGGGAACGGACTCTGATTGGATTGTCAAGGTGATTGATGTGCTGCCGGAGACCGTATCATTTGCGGGTCGCGGAGGTCCAAGGTTTGACCCGAACATTATGAAGCTGCGCGGGTATCAGATGATGGTGCGGGGAGACGTGATACGCGGGAAATTCAGAAACAGCATGTCAAAGCCGGAGCCCTTTGTCCCGAATCAGGTTACCAAGGTGGAATATGTGCTGAACGACATTTTCCACACGTTTAAGAAGGGACACAGAATCATGGTGCAGGTCCAGAGCACGTGGTTCCCGATGATTGACCGGAACCCGCAGACGTTCGTGGACATCTACCACGCGAAGGAATCGGACTTCCAGAAGGCGACACAGAGAGTCTACCACTCCCCCGAGTGGACCACACATCTCACGCTGCCGGTTGTGAAGTAGCTGCGTGTGCATGGAAGACCTGTCGGGTTTCACGGGAGTTCATTTTGAAACCTGACAGGTCTACCTGGTATCCATTTTCATTGAGACTCTACCCTTTTTTCCCTACCTTTGATACCAGATTTGCTCATTTCGACATCTTCTCATTCGAACCATCGAAGCAATTCCATGGCTAAAGCAAACACAGTGTTTGTCACTGGCTCCACCGGTTTCATCGGCACGAAGCTAGTGAACGAATTGGTAAACCGCGGCAACAGCGTCCATGCTCTTACCCGCGGCACAAGCAACAAAGACGGGCTCTTGCACGAGAGGATCAAGCTCGTCACAGGGGACATTCAGGACAGGAATTCACTGCAAAAAGGGATGGAGGGATGCAACCAGGTGTATCACCTGGCTGCCTATGCGAAAAACTGGTCTCGTGATACCTCGGTGTTTTTCAAGCAGAATGTCGAGGGCATGCGGAATGTGTTCGCAGCAGCCAAATCGGCAGGCGTTGAACGCGTGGTGTATACTTCAACAATCGTGGCCTTTGGGCCGACACTCCCCGGTGTAATCGGCAATGAAGATATGGCGCGTACTACCCGGCGATACTACACCGAATACGAGGAAACAAAGTCCATCGCCGAAAAGGAAGCACTGCGGGAAGCGGCCAACGGTTTCCCCGCGGTAATCGTCAATCCGACGCGCGTGTACGGCCCCGGCAAGCTGACGGAGGGAAATTCCGTGTCTCTGATGATTGACATGTACGATCGGGGAAAAGTTCCGGTATTGCTCAACGGGGGCAAGGACATCGGTAATTACGTTCTCGTTGATGACCTCGTTCGGGGTCACATCCTTGCCATGGAGAAAGGGAGAATCGGCCAGCGATATATACTTGGCGGTGAGAACGCATCGCTCAGAGATATTTTCCGCTATGTCGATGAAGTGAGCGGGAAGAAGCACTTCCAAATGAACCTGCCGCCGCCGATTGCCTACCTCTATGCAGGATTCGAAAAGAAGAAAGCCGAGTGGCTTGGCATCTATCCTCAAATCACGCCGGGATGGGTCGAGACGTTTCTGCAGGATTGGGTTTATTCAACAGCAAAAGCAGAGCGCGAACTCGGCTACACCATCGTGCCGCTCAAAGAGGGGATCCGCATGACCTATGAGTGGCTCATGCAGCAGCGCAAATCCAAAGGAAAGCGATGATCCCACCGAATCAAGCAGGCCGCTTTACTGTTTCGATCTCGTTGTCCGGACTCTTCAGCGGTCAAAGCAGGAAACCGACAATCATCCTCCTGCTCGCCCCTTTCCTTCTTACCACGTGGAAGTACTACGGCACAAAGGCATTCTACCTTAGCGATCTCGCACCGATCTTTGTCCTGTTTGGTAACCCGGAGCGCACGGCAGAGCTTTACACTTTTTTTTCCGCCTTTATTCTCTTTGGCCTCCTCCCTCTCCTCATCATCAAGTTTGTATTCAGGGAAAAGATCTCGTCCTACGGACTGCAGCTCGGCGACTGGCGGTTCGGGTTGAAAGCGTTTCTGGTTCTGGCGCCCATATTCGTTCTCGCATCCTATACCTCCATCAACAAGCCCGATTTTCTTGCAGAATATCCCCTGTTTAAAGGGGCCGGCTCATCTCCGTCTATGTTTCTGAGCCATGCCTTATCGTACCTGTTCTTCTACATCGGATGGGAGATCTACTTCCGGGGGTTTATGCAGTTTGGACTCAGGGAATCGCTTGGTGACTGGCAATCCATCCTCGTTCAGACGGCTCTTTCGTGCATTGTTCACATTGGAAAGCCCGCAGGGGAGATTTACAGCTCCGTCATTGGCGCGCTGGTCTGGGGTATCCTGGTTTTCCGGACGCGATCACTCCTGTTCATCATCCTGATCCACTGGCTCCTCGGCGTATCGCTCGATTTCTTTATCTGTTATATGCGCTGATCGCCACAACACTCCAACGCACAGACTAAGAGCTCCATCGAATGACTGACAAGACGATACAAATCGCGAAGTTCCGTTTACGCGCCACCGATGGGTTGATCCTCTTCACACTCGCCTTCTTCAGCGTTCTTGCACTCTTATTCAGTCCCCGCGTGGACGGCTGGGGATTGCTGATACTGAAGAGCATCGGCGCCGCGATCGGCTATCTTCTTGTGGTCTACCTCTCTCAGCGCGCTAACACGAAGTTCCTCCGCTTCTTTCTGCGCGTCGCCGCTGTGACGCTTACCTACGCGTATCTCTTTGGCGCCGTCGACAAGCTCCAGCTGATCATTCATGGACACTGGCTTGATGAGTATGTTCTCGACGGAGAGCAGTACCTCTTTGGCGTGCAGCCGACACTCTGGCTGCAGCATTTTACCACGCCGGCCCTGACGGAATGGATGATGTTTGCCTATGTCATCTACGTGCCGATGTATCCGGTTCTCTGTGGTATCATCTACTACCTGCGGGGCGATGTTGCAATGGAGGATTAT
>Ga0315291_10009469_pt1 | contig 11935 bp, 12 predicted proteins | sample YL17G12_20_MG_FD_203070 | JGI IMG/M metagenome (GOLD analysis project Ga0315291, IMG submission 203070) | Sediment microbial communities from Yellowstone Lake, YNP, Wyoming, USA - YL17G12_20 | ecosystem: Environmental > Aquatic > Freshwater > Lake > Sediment | place: USA: Wyoming | collected...
TAGGCTATCGTTATGACGATGTGGGGAGACCCGTCGAGCGGGTCCATGGTCCATACCGGGTGCTGACCTTGGGGCGGCGTGAGTATGCTTTGATCTGGCGGGTGCACTGGCTGAGCTGGGGGCGGGTATAACTCTGCCCCCTCGATATCAGGCACGGAGGCCTGCCCCACTGGCAGTGCGTTCTTTAGGGGCGAGGAAGACGACGGATCACGGGGAACGCAGGAGATCGCCGGCGTAGGCAAAGAGAGCGGGGATGCCGCCGGTGTGCCAGAAGAGCACGGTTTCGTTGTCTCCGATCTCTCCGCGCTCGATCAGGTCGAGAAGTCCGGCCATGGCCTTGCCCGTATAGACCGGATCGAGCAGGATGCCCTCGGTCTGAGCCACCATGCGGATGGCTCCTGCCTCTGCGTCCGAGAGGACGCCATAGCCGCCTCCCAGATAGCTGTCGTCGACTTGAACCTCGTCTGCACCAAAGACCAGATCCAGATCCAGCCTCTCGGCCGTGGGCACCAGCAAATCCCAGATCATCCGGCACAGGACGTCGCTCTTCTTGTCGACACTGATGCCGAGCACCTGCCCGTCGTAGCAGCAAGCCCGGGCGCCGACGATCAGTCCGGCCTGGGTGCCTCCCGAGCTGCTGGCAAAGACGATGCGATCGAAGTAGAGGCGGAGCGTCATCATCTGGTTCCAGAGCTCGTCAAAGGCGAGCGCGTAGGCCGAGGCCCCGATGGGATTCGAACCACCGTAGGGGATGACGTAGGGCGTGCGGCCCGCAGCCCGCTCCGCTGCGGCAGCCTCTTGTAGCGCGTCGAGTGGCTCCAGGTCGCCTGCCCACCAGAACCGGGCTCCCAGCAGGTCATCGAGCAAGAGGTTGCCCGTCCAACGCTCCTGTGGAGGAGCGTGGCCGCGCAGCACGAGCACGCAGCCGAGCCCTGCCCGTGCGGCCGCCGCGGCCGTCTGGCGGCAGTGGTTCGACTGCGGGGCTCCCACGGTCAGCACGACCTCCGCCCCCTGGCTGAGCGCATCGCTCAGCAGCAACTCCAGCTTGCGGGTCTTGTTGCCGCCGGTCGCCAGGCCGGTCAGATCATCGCGCTTGATCCACAGCTCGGGGCCGTTGAGCGCTGCGCTGAGGCGGCTCATCAGCTCCAGAGGCGTCGGCAGGTTCGCCAGAAAGAACTGCTCCACTGCTTGCATGGCCGGTCTCCTCCCTGACAGAGAGTATAGCACTTGGTTCCGTAAGCCGCAAGCCGATCCGCGAATAGCACCAAGGCTACGGCTCCACTCTTCCGGATTGGCCTCTGGTCAGTGCGAAAGGAAGCGGCGCCGCGCCGCGCAACCAGGTTATGCGGGGAATTGCCGTCTCTGCCGGCCCATGCTATAATGGTCGCCACGGGGGAACGGCATGTACATTCGGCCGCCAAAGAAGCGGCGGGTTTCGGTCCTGCGCATCGTCTTGCTCTTGCTGATCGATGCGGCGGGCATCTATATCCTCGTCTTTCGGCGCGACATCATCAAGCCAATCCAGGTGGGTCCCACACCCACACCCACGCCAACTGCGGCCACGATCCTGGCCGAGGCGAAAGCCCTCTACCTGGAGGGGGACTTGGACGAGGCCATCGCCCGCTATGGCCAGGCGGCTGCCCTCGAGCCGGCCAACCCCACGCCCTACGTCTGGCAATCATTCCTGCTCACGCTGCGCCGCCGCACGGCGGAAGCGGTGGACAAGGCGCGGCAGGCGATCGGTCTGGCACCAGACAGCGCCGAGACGCTCGCAGCGTTGTGCATGGCGCTGGACTGGGATGCGGGGGTGGGAGATCAGGCGAAACTCCAGGAGGCATTGAGCGCCTGCCTGAGCGCGACGGATATCGATCCGGGGTACGCCGAGGCGCACGCCTACCTGGCCGAGGTGTACGCCGATCTGGGCCGGACGGCCGAGGCGGTTGAATCGGCCCGGTTGGCCGTCACCCTGAACGATGCCAGCGCCTTTGCGCACCGCGATCTGGGTTATGCCCTGGAAAAGCAGCACAAGGTTCTGGAAGCAATCGCCGAGTACAAACGCGCGTCGCAGATCCACCCCCGGCTGGCGCAACCCTACATCGACCTGGGACGCATCAACATGGCCCGCGGCAAGACCAAGGATGCGCTGGCCGCCTACGAAAAGGCGACGGTGGTCGATCCCAAGAATGCCCACGCCTTTGACTCGCTGGGCTGGGCCCTGTTCCAGATCGGCGACGACGAGCAGGCCGCCGTGGTGCTGAAAAAGGCGACGGAAGCCGACCCGAGCTATGCGCCGGCCTACGGGCATCTCGGGCTGACCTACTATCGCCTGCGTGACTACGAGGATGCGGTGGCCGCGTACGAGAATGCCCTCGAGCTGGGGGCGGTTGAGCCTGAATACTACTACGAGCTCGGGCTGGCACTCGCCTACCTGGAACGCTGCGAGGACGCCCGCCCCTGGCTGCTCAAGGCCCTGGAAGTGGATCCAAACGCTGCGCCTGCGCTGGAGGGACTGAGGCTCTGTCCCGAGAAAAAGGGCAGCCCGTGAGCGATCAGCAGGAAGCAACAGGCAACGCGCAGCAAGAAGCAAGAGGGGACGTGAAAGGCTGGGTGGAGCGCTACCGGGGCGTGCTCTTCGTCGCCCTGATCGTGGTTGTTCTGGCCGCGGTTGTGCTGCTCCAGACACTGTGGGCCAGGCCCAGCGGGTCGATTCTCGAATCGCTGACACCAGCCCCTTCGCCCGAGGCGACACGCACCCCCCAGCCACTGCGGGTGTACGTTACGGGTGCCGTGCAGCGTCCAGACGTCTACGCTCTGCCAGCCGGCAGCATTGTCAAGGACGCGCTTCTGGCGGCCGGTGGCGCTACAGCGGACGCGGATCTGGTTCGCCTCAACTTGGCCTACCCGCTGGCGGATGGGCAGCAGGTCTATGTGCCACGGCAGGGGGAGGAGAACCTGCCTACCCGGCTGCTGACTGCACCCGCTGTTTCCGCGCTGCAACCAGGAGCTTCGCGCGTCAACATCAACACCGCCGGCCAGGCCGAGCTCGAGTTACTGCCCGGGATCGGGCCTGCGCTCGCGAAGCGCATTCTGGAGTACCGGCAGACGCATGGGCCTTTCCAGACGATCGAGAAGATCATCGAGGTCCCGGGCATTGGACCGGTCCTCCTGGAAAAGCTCCGGGATCTGATTGCGACCGAATAGGCCCGACGCAGCCCAGGCTACACGACCAGAGCACGAAGCGCGGCAAGCGCGCTGTCATAGTCGGGATGCTGGGAGACGACGGGCACATATTCTACGTACCGGATCACGCCCTCCCGATCGACGACAAAGACCGCCCGTTGCTCCAGGCGCAACTCCTTGATATGGGTGCCATACGCATCGCCGAAGCTCATGTCCCGATAGTCGCTCAGGGTGATGACGCGGTCGATGCCTGCGGCGCCGCACCAACGTTTCTGGGCGAAGAGTGTGTCGACGCTGATGGTGAGCACAACGACGTCGGCCGGCAGGCTGGCAGCCTCCTGGTTAAAGCGCCGGGTCTGGAGGTCGCAGATACTGGTGTCCAGGGATGGCACGACGCTGATCAGGCGGATCTTGCCGGCGTACTGGTTGAGCTCCACCACTGCCAGATCATTTGCCACGAGCGTAGCGTTGGGCGCCCGGTCTCCGGCCTCCAGGACGTGTCCAAGCACGGTCTGGGGCATGCCCTTGAATAGAACGGCCGCGGGGCGTTCGATCGTCATTTTGCTTCTCCTTTTCTCTCCTCGGCTTGAGACGGCTAGGCGTCCTTATCCGGGGTGACCGGCTCCTTCTTGGGTTCCTTGCCCGGAGTGACGGGCTCTTTGGGGGGTTCCGTGGCGCCGTCCGCTTGCTTTTCCGGGGGCTTGTCCGAGTCCTTGGCCGGCTTGAGCGTGGGCGAAGAGACCTGGCGGTTGTCGGTGACGTAGAATCCTGACCCGCGAAAGATGATGCCAACGGGCTGGATGATGCGGCGAACGTGACCGCCGCACTTGGGGCAATCGGTCAGGGGATCGTCGGCCATGCGCTGCGAGCGCTCGAAGCGAAGGCCGCAGGCATCGCACTCGTAGATGTAGATGGGCATGTCGTGCTTTCTCCCACGGCCCCATGCCGTGGCAGCCCCATTATACCTGCCTTTGGCCAGCCCGCAAGAGGGAAGGAGATCTCCGCTTGTGCGCAAGCCGGTGGCTTACGCCATTGGGCCGGTTAGCGGACGGTGATAGGCCCAAAGATCACCCGATCGGCCTCAGTCTGCCCAACTTCGCCGACGATCGGCAGGCGAGGCAGGTTGGGCACGCCAGCGTCGTACAGCCCGACCTCGACCACATAGTCGCCGGGCGGCAGATCAGCCGGAATGGAGACATCGTGAGGATCGGTCAGGTATTCGCTGGGTACCCAACCGGTGGTAGGGCGTGCGCCTCCAGCCGGCTGGCCGTCGTGTCCGGCCACCACTCTGCCGTCGGGCCCGACCAGGTGGACAAAGACCGTGTAGGGGACGTCCATGTCGGCCAGCGAGCGCCAGTAAAGGGTGACACGCAGTGCTCCACCTTGCCTGGCCGTCTGCGATGCCAGGTCGGCCCCGAGCAGCTCGAGCTTGCCGTCAAAGCTGGCCTCGCGCGCTACCTGGGGCTGGGGGGATGTGAAGCTACGGTTGGTTGGCTGAACGTCGATGGTGCCCAATTCGACGGCCGGGCCGGCGGGCACTCCTGTGCCGTCGACCAACTGGGCGAAAAGCCGGGCCTCCCCGGGCTGAAGCCGGACGGGCAGCCGGAAGGTGCTCTGTCCCCGCCAGGCTTGCCCCACGCGCCAGATGCTGGTGGGATGCCAGGCATTGGTCGGCGGGAAGGTGCCGGCCTCCACGTCCTGGCCGGTGGCATCGGTGACCGACAGCCGGACGCTGAAATCAGCCTGAGGCTGGGCCAGGACAGACCAGAACAGGGTTAGCAGCACCCGGTCACCCGGCTGAGCCTCGGTCCGGCTGAGATCCCAACCAAGCAGCTCGAGTCCGCCTTCTGGCTCAGCCTGGAGCTCATTGGGGACGTCGATCTCCCCTGCCACCGCAGGAGGAACGGAAAGGCTCACGGCGCCCAGCATCGCGCGTTTGCCCTGGGCAGCGCCTGCCGCGTCCAGCACGTCCAGGCCGACGGGGTCAGCCTCCGTGTAAACGCCGACGTCCAAGCCATAGTCGCCAGGCGGAGTGCCCGGTATGGGCACCAGGTCGTAGCTGCCGAAGACGACCTGCCCTACCCGCCAGCGATTGGTCGGATAGAGATAGGCGGAGGGCCGGCCATCCCACTGACCCCAGATTTGGTTGTTGGGATCGCGCAAGATGATCGAGACGCGGTAATCCTCGTCCAGGAGCTGCGACGCCTGCCAGAAGAGGGTGACCTGCTGTGGCCCGGTCTGGCTGTAGCCAAGCAGCGCCAACCGGTCACCGAAATCGAGGCCGGACGGGTGGTCGACCTTGGGTCGATCGGAGAAGCTCACGCCGGGCAAGAGCCGGTAGTGCCGCAGAGCTATTTGAGCGAAACGCTGCGCAACAGGCTGCTCTTCGCCGGCCTGCCCGAGCATGGTCTCCAGATAGCCGACCGGATCCACGACCTCGCTCTGCCAGAGTACAACCCAGACGCCCCCCTTGCCGACCAGCCAGCGATTCAGGTCGGCCGCGATCGTATAGTCGAGGGTGCGCGTGGTGTCCAACGTCAGGCTGTTGGGCAACAGGTGGCGCTCCATACCAGAGGCGTACAGATCAAACACGGGAAACATGTGGCCGGAGCACAGGATGATCGTCTCGTCCGGCTGGATCGACCGGCGAATGTCGGCAGCCACGCCCCGAAAGTCGGCGCGAGCAAAGATGGGCACGGTGTAGGCTTGATAAGTGGCATAGGCCGACGTACCCAGGACGAAGACCAGAGCCAGGGTCGCCAGGGCCCAGCGGAAGAGGTTGCCCAAGATCCGCCGGCGGCGCTGCCATAGGGTCGCCAGACCGCCCCCGACCAAGAGCAGGAGCGCAGGCTGGGAAACCATCACATACCGGGCGTTGAACTTGGGCGCATTGTACGACAGCAACAGAATGAGAGAAAGTGGCAGCAAGAGATAGAGGAGGAGAAATACAAGCGGAACCTGCGAGAGACGGCCGGCCGGAGCCGAGTGCCTGGATGGGAGGAGCAGGGCGAGCAGGCAGACAAGAAGAACAAGCCCGTAGCCCATGGCCAGCCAGGTGCCGATCTGCTCCAAGACCGACTCGCCGCCCACGTAAGAGAGGGCGATGTCCACCAGAACCTCGTGCAGCTTGAGCTGGCCCGGCCAGTAGCTGGTGTCGGCGGCATAGCGCGTCAGAAGATTGGGCAGCCAGGGGATGTAGGCGACCACCGTCAGCACGCCGGAGGCGATGCCTGCCAGGCCCAGCCGCGCCGGACGGAACCCTTGCGCACCCCAGACTACGAGGAGATAGACGCCCTGGAAAGCCAACACGAAGAAGGCAAAGTAGTGGGTGTAGAGGGCCGCGATGCTGGTCAGGGTGTAGGCAAGCCACAGTAGGAGGTCGCCTGCCACCCGCCATGTCTGCCTGGGCGGCTGCGGAGGGGCGGCACGCTCGACGATGTTCAGCAGCAGGTAACTGGACAAAAGGCCGAGGAAGGTCAGCAGCGTGTACATTCTGACTTCCTGGCCATACCAGATGTGGAGCGGAGAGGCCGCCATCAGAAGGGCCGCCAGCAGGCCAGCCAGGCGGCTGCGGAAGAGTCGCCAGGCTACGGCATAGACCAACGGCACCGACAGGACGCCAAACAGCAGCGAGAAGGCCCGGAGAGTGCCTGCAGCGTCACCGAAAACCTGGATCCAGCCATGCAGGAGGTAGTAGTAGAGCGGTGGCTGAATGTCGGCCGCCGTGCGGGCGGTGATCTCGGCAACGCTCATGCGCGCCAGGTAGACGCTGAAGCCTTCGTCGTACCACAGGCTCTGCGCGTCCAGTCGATAGAGGCGCAGCGCCAGCGCGAGCACCGTGACCAGTACCAACAGAATGGCCGTGAGATAGCGCGAGATCCTTCTCAAGTCACGCGAACTCCTGCGACCCCGACTGGTAGCAGAATAGCACACAAGGCGTCGGCTAGCAAGTCTGCAACCAGGTCGCTGCTAGACAGAAGCCCGTTTTCCTGGTTCACTCCGGGCAGCGGAGTGGCCTTCAGGAAAACGGGCTCGTGTGGGATGGGACACAGGCTCGGGAGCCTGTGAAGGCGCGAACGGGCCGGTCAGGCTCCCTCGTGGTGAGCCGCGTGGAGTTGCCGCATCAGCCGCGACTTGCGCCGGGCGGCGTTGTTCTTCGGAATGACGCCTTTCTGGGCTGCCTTGTCCAGCGCACTGATGGCCTGCTGGACCGAAGCCTCGGCCTGGTCCAGTTTGCCCGTCGTGACCAACCGGCGGGTCCGCTTGACCAGGCTGCGGGCGCGCGAGCGATGGATCTGGTTGTATTGCCGCTTCCGCTCGGAACTGCGGATGCGCTTGATGGCCGAACGTATCTTTGCCAAGGTCGTACTACCCTTTCTCTAAGCTGCCGAAATGTGGGAGCGATTATAGCCGAGGGGCGCGCGGAAGTCAAACGGGAGAGGCTGTCAGGCGCGTGACCAGCCTCTTTCCGGCGGCCAATTGGCAAAAAGGTGCGCCTCGCTTATAATCCAGCCGATTGCCTACTCGAGGAGGACGCTTTCGTGTCTACAGACAATGTTCCCAGGAGCGCAATGGTCATCATCGCTCACCCGGACGATGCCGAGTTCACCATGGCCGGCACGGTGGCGCTGTGGTCCAGAGGCGGCTGCCGGATAACGTACGTGGTCTGCACCAGCGGCAATGCCGGCTCGCACGAGCCCGGAATGACAATCGAGAGACTGGCGGAGATCCGGCAGGCCGAGCAGCGTGCCGCCTGCGCCGTCCTGGGCGTTGATGGCGTCCTGTTCCTTGGTTACGGCGATGGGCAGCTCGAGCCGACGCTGGAGCTCAGGCGCGACCTGGTGCGAGCCATCCGTCAACACCGGCCCGAGGTGGTGCTGACTGGGGATCCCACTGTGCTGTTCTTCGGGGATGAGTATATTAACCACCCCGACCATCGTGCTGCCGCCCAGGCTGCACTGGATGCGGTTGCGCCCGCTGCGGCCATGCCGCTGCTGTGGCCCGAGGTGGGTGTCCCCCATCGCGTGCGCCAGATCTATGTCCACGGCAATGCGGAGCCTAACGTCTGGATCGACATCAGCAGCACCGTCGACAAGAAGGTGGAGGCGCTGAAGCAACATGCCAGCCAGATGAGCGGCTGGGATCCGGCGGAGATGATCCGGCAGTGGGCCGCGGAGACCGGGAAAGACAAAGGGATGGAGCACGCCGAGAGCTACCGGGTCATCACTCTGATGTCGCCTGAGGCTGTGGACTAGGCCGAGCCCGCGGAGCCAGCGGTAAGGGGAACTAGCTCCTCTTGCGGCACACCACCAACTGCTTCGGGGACGCCGAGACAAATGGGGTCTCGTCATACTCCCCATACTTGGCCTCGATCGTAAAGCCGTTGTATCGCAGGAGCGCGTCCAGCTCCTGAGGGTAGAAGACGCGCATGTTCAGCTCGTGGACGAACGCATCCTGCCGGCTGCCGATGGAATAGTACCACCTGATGCGGTTGACCTGGCTTGCCCGGTCGTAGACATTGTCCTCCGTGATCGTCACTGTACCAAGCCCGTCAGGATCGTCGTATTCGACCACAGGATATCGCGCAGTAGGATCGCGGGTCAGGTAGTCGAGCCTTGGGTTAAAGATGTCGATGGCAAAGCGCCCTTCGCTGGTCAGATGCACCCTCGCCCGCTCGAAACATGCTTCCAGGCTGTCCGGGTCGTGCAGGTGCGCCAGGGAGTTAAAGGGGAGGAGGATGTAGGCATACCGCTGTCCGAGGTCGAACGTGCGGCAGTCGGCCTGGACCCACTCGACTTCGAGGCCTCTGGCGGCAGCCTTGGCCCTGGCGAAGGAAAGCATGCCTGGCGAAATATCCAGCCCGGTCACCTGGTAGCCTGCCTCGGCGATCGGAACGGTGATCCTGCCTGTGCCGCAGGCCAGCTCGAGGACGGGTTGGCCGTAGCGCCGTATCTGACGCAGGTAGAACGGAATGTCCTCCACAAAGGAGCGATTCTCGAGATCGAAGTGGCGACCGTCGCGATAGAGAGGCTCACAATCGATTGGTTTCATGCTGCACCTCGGACAGAAGACGCCTGCCCAGCTTGGCAGCCGGCAGGCGTCCGGTAGTTGTTCGGCATCCTGGGTTATGTCTCGGGAAGCTCTTCGGCAGCGGGTGCCGGCCCAAGTTCGGCCAACACACGTCCCGGAGCCGGCACCTCGAATGAGTCGGGCACGGGGCCGGTGCCGAGCATCTTGAGCCCACCGTGGAGCTTGCCTCCATCGTCGAGCAGGAAGCTGCATACCGTCACGTCGGCCCAAACCCTCCCGGTCGACAGGATCTCCAACCTGCCCTTGGCGACGATGGTTCCCTTGGCCTGGCCCGAAACAGACACATTCTGGGCGTCGATGTGCGCGTCCACCCGGCCCTTTTCGGTGATGATGACGTTGCTGGGCGTTCGGATGCTTCCCTGGAAAATGCCTTCTACCTTGACGATGCCGTCGCACTCCAGGTCGCCCTTGAAATTGGCGGTCGGGCCGACGGTCACTTCGATCCGATCCAGCGGGACTGGCCGTTTCTCTCGTCCGAACACAGGTCACTCCTTCTCTCTTGTCCCCATACCGGCAGGCTCGCAAGCGGGCGCAGGATGGGGAATCAGTATCGCGCAGGCAACTATAGCACCCCCCTGCCGATTTGTCAAAACCGCTTCAGCGCTGCAGGGCACCGCCCCGGGCGCGAGCGATCGCGTCTTTTTCCTCGCCGGCCAGAGAGTAGGCCGACTCCCACGCCTGCAGGGGCTTGCCGTAGACCCGCGTCGCGTCACGAGCATAAAGGCTGGACAGAACGATCCCGTTGCCATCGGCGTCAGCCAGGACGATCGCAAAGCTCTGGTCACTGCCCATGTCGTGAAACGGGTTGTAGCGCAGAATGGCCACGTGCTGGAGGCAAAGCCGGCCCGCCCGCTCCAGTTGGTGCACCTGGCGAGCCAACGCTTCGACTTGGGCAGCCGTATCGCGCGTGCGCGACACGTGATCGGTGAGCATTGCTTCGAGATTGCCGCCCGAGGTACCGGTCATCCAATGCCTGTACTGGTGGATGAGCTTCCGCTGGCGCAGCAGCAGATAGGCTACGCCGATCAACGCCAAGAAGGCCAGCACCACCGCGAACAGCGCCGCGATCCCCATGCTAGAGCCGAACAGGTTGTCCCCAGCGTCCATCTTTCACCTCGGAATGATTGTGCCCGTGCGCGGGCATTGTACCCCAGGCGGCTGGCACACGACAAATCTGCGACGCTGTGCCACAGCGCCGGGGCTGGGATTTTGAAGCGGCGGCTGGTGATGCTATAGTGGAGACCCAGATCGAATGTGCCACAGGCCGTCCTGTCTGTGGCCGGAGGAACAGCCTTTGACGACACTACTGGTAGCCACGAACAATCCAGGCAAGATCCGGGAGTACCGGGAGCTATTGGCAAGGCTGCCTGCCTCCGTCACGTTCCCAGCGGAAGAGGGGCTGGCCCTGGATGTCTCTGAGAATGGGCCGACCTTTGAGGAGAACGCACGGATCAAGGCGCTGGCCTACGTGCAGGCTTCCGGCTTGCTGACGCTGGCGGATGATTCGGGACTGGAGGTAGATGCCTTGGGCGGGGCGCCGGGTGTTCACTCGGCAAGATACGCCGGCCCCGAGGCGAGCGACGCGGACCGAGTTCGAAAGCTGCTGGCCGCGATGGCTGACGTGCCGGCCGGGATGCGGGGGGCCCGATTCCGGTGTGTGGTTGCGGTGGCTCGGCCCGGTGGTCCCGTGCTGACCGCGGAGGGAACGTGCGAAGGCGAGATCGGGATGGCACCCAGGGGAAGCCACGGCTTTGGGTACGACCCAATCTTTGTCGTTCGGGGCTACGGTGGCCAGACCATGGCCGAGCTGCCTCCCGGCCTGAAGAATCGGATCAGCCACCGGGCGCGAGCGATGGCTGCTGCCCGTGAGATCCTGGCTCAGGTCCTCTCTGACTTGCTGGCTTCCGGCCCGTGAGGCCCCTGCTCACGCCTCCCCCTGCTCCCCCTCTGCAAGCAGAGCGAACGATGTAAGCGCCTGGACAACCGCTCCGGGATTCTCGATCATGAGCATGTGCCCAGCCCCCTCCACCAGGCGGAGCCCGGCGCCCCGAATGTGATCTCGCAGGTAGATTGAGTATCTGACGGGCGTCATCCGATCCTGGGTACCGCACAGGACCAGCGTGGGGGCGGCTATTTCGCCCAGGCGATGCAGGGCATTGAAGGCATCGCACGCGACCAGGTCGCCGTACAGGACCTCGGGGCCGGTCGCGGCTAGCTGGCGCTGACCCAGGCGCACCATCTCCTGGGGAGCCTCCGGCCCGAACACCCAATCGCCCATGAGGGCCACGGCAGCCTGGAAGTCCTGCTGAAGTGCTTCCAGCAACGCTGGTGCGACACGCAGCCGGGCACCGGTGGCGACCAGGCCAAGCCCTGCTACCCTGTCTGGGTGCTGCAAGGCAACTTGTAGGGCAATGGCCCCGCCCATGGAATGGCCGACAAGGATGGCCTGGGCGAGGCCGGCCGCCTCCAGGAAGGCCATCATCCAATCAGCGTATGCCTGGATGCTGTCGCGCCCAGGCCCTGGGGATTGCCCGTGGCCCGGCAGATCGAGTGCGTAGGAAGGCAAACGAGGCAGATCGCGCACCTGGTAAAGCCAGTGCTGGTGCGTTCCGCCTGCCCCGTGGATAAAGACGATGGGTGGGCTCCCGACCGGAACCGGCTGGCG
>Ga0315291_10009471_pt1 | contig 11934 bp, 8 predicted proteins | sample YL17G12_20_MG_FD_203070 | JGI IMG/M metagenome (GOLD analysis project Ga0315291, IMG submission 203070) | Sediment microbial communities from Yellowstone Lake, YNP, Wyoming, USA - YL17G12_20 | ecosystem: Environmental > Aquatic > Freshwater > Lake > Sediment | place: USA: Wyoming | collected...
GTTATCTTTCCAATGATCGCTCAACCGATCCTGGTCACTCTGATGTTCGCGTGGGGAAAAGCGCACCCGATCTTTGGCGCGCCGATGGGCGGGTTGCTCGGAATGGGTTTGGCTGGCTATTTTGCTGAATTGTTGACATTTATGCTTGGCATGTGGCTTTATCGCCGTATCGGGTATAACGCTCGACTTTACTTTCTAGCTCATTTCGATTGGTCGGTGATTAAGGATTCCTTCCGATTTGGGGTGTTTGAAATGCTTGGATCAGCCGCCTGGGGCATCGGTCAATCCGTAGAGATCATCATCAGTCAGACATATCTGATAAACTCCGCTGAGGTGTGGGGAAATTGGGTGATTGCCCAGAATTTCGTCTATGCCTTCCAAGTCACTTCCACACTCTATAATAACCTCATGCCCTCCATCTCCGAAGCGATTTCGCACGGGCGCAAAATTCTTAGCCAATACTACTCCGCGATGGGGTACAAGTGGGGTGGGATGATCAGTGCCATGCTGGGTGCGCTCCTGCTGGCGGTGGCAGACCGGTTCATCCTGGGTGCCAGTGGTCCGGAGTTTGTCAGAGCCGCCAAATACAGCACCCCGTTGCTCCTCTGGGGGATCATTCAGTACCCTTCCTGGGTGGGCGATAATGTTTAGCTGGGTGCCAACAAACCCTGGATGAAAGGCGCTTTGGTGGGTATGGAGCAATTCATCCGCATCATCCTGGCCTTTACCTTGATCGCCCGCTTACAAATCAATGCCCTGATCATTGCTTATATCGTCGCGCTAATGACCAAAAACATCATTGCCTACCTGTTGAACCATAAATTATGCTTTCCACAGCGTTTCTATTTCTGGCAATCATTGGGAGCCCCATTCCTGGCAGGGCTTGCACACTATGCACTGGTGCGTTGGATCGGTGGTTTGATCTGGCGGGGGGACCAGGTCACCAGCATCCTGATCCTTACCATCGCCATCCTCCCTTCCTATCCGATCTTCGCCTTTTTCTACGGGCTTTTTGGCGGTTGGGATGATGCCACCCTGGAAGAGGTCCGGCGAGCAGCCGACCTAAGCACCTTCATGAAGCCGTTCGCTTGGCTTTTCTGGAAATCAACTGCTTTGGGCGCTCGGATCAGCCCACTGCATAATCGCTTCCCCATAACTATCCGCCAGGCAGCCTTGGAGGAGGCGATTTCCCTGACCCATGAGCGGGTGAATTTATAAAAAAAGCGAGCCCTTGCTGGGCTCGCAGTGTATTGCAGCTATTCAGTTTTCTATTCCTGAACTCAACTTGCCCAGGAACAACCCTCCAGAATCATTTCCAATGCCATGGTATGACTGCATGTCTGGCGCATCTTAAAGAAGTCACAATCGCACTGCCAGGCATTATCGATATATTTCACGGTGTGCGGGTTGTTATCCCCATCAAATGTAACGAAGAGTGATTTTACATGGATACGTTCACGCTGCTCGGCATAGCGCTTTGCTTTTTCTCGCTTGCGGATCAAGCCTGAATCCATACCTTTCTATTTGTCTCCTTTCACGGGTCATATTTTTGAACAAAAAGGCACGCGTTTATAAACGTGTGCCTTGGTTATCATCAGCTACTATTCACTTTTGAGAGAAAAACTCGCATAGCGGTATCTTCTCCGGTTAAATTCAGTATAAGCCAAATTGATGGCAAAGTCAATCATCCAGACTGACTTTTACCCTACGATTCACCTACATTGTTGTTAGGATTCTAGCGTTAAAATTTGTATTCCATCCAGATTAATGTTTGGTGCGGGTAGAACCCTGTCTGTCGGAGCACATCGACTGCCACTCTCGCGGGAAAGTTCAAGCTTAATGGTTGACCTTGCCGGATTTCTTTCCGTGCCTTGGATAATAATGCCAATGTGGCTTCCTCATCCATCTCCTCGGGTATTGCCAGCCATAATGTGTCGGTAAATCCAGTGGAATGGCTCCAGCTTAACACACCTTTCAGCTGCCCTTTGCACTCGGCGCTCCAATGATGGAGAAATTCAAATGTGAAAATGCGATATATTTTTCCCCACACATCAGGTCTGAATAAATTCCAATCGAAAGGGATATGCCAGGGAAGATCGATTGGATAAATACGTTTTAGCCACTCACGCTGTAAGGCCCAATGACTGGGTTGGCGCTTGACTACACTTACCCCCACCGGGATAGGCAGCTCGGCATGATCCGGTCCACGATACCAGCTGGTGCGACGCATACGCTCTTTGAATTGATTAACTTCATAAATATGGATGGCACTCGGGTTATCGTCGCGCACCTGCAGCCAAACGCTGACAGCTCCATGCTCCTGGGCGTGCTTTAAAGCGGTGGCAGTGAGAGTCATCGCAATGCCTCGCCCACGATATTCCGGGTGGGTCGCCACATTGGCGATCATATAACCTTTTTTTCCTTGCACAGACATCGGTATCAGGCTGAGATTTCCCACTAACCGGCCATCTTCTTCCCACACGTACCCGGAGGGTGGCATCTGAGCTTCATCAATCAAGCCACTTGCCCATCCCATAAAGGACGGATTCTGGGCAGCCCTGCGCATTTCATTCAGGTATTGTTTACCCTCGGGGTCAAGCGTATCGTAAAAGCATAGCTCCACCAAATCAGCAACCTTAGCCAGATCGCGTCGCATGTCGAGACGGCGCAGGTGCCTATTGACTAAAGCGGGAACCATGATATCCGTTACCATATAATCTACCATTTTACCCCATCAATCTTATTCAGGCGACATTTTCTATATAACCAAAACTATAAAGATTAAAAACTTCATGAAATCTTTAAAATCATTTGATATACTGATTGGAATTACTCCCTTCAGTTGACTCCTGACCCAGGATTAGTTGGCAAACGTATGAGTCGAACTATATTGGTCGTAGACGATGATCATAAAACAGTTGACCTGATCAGACTTTACCTCGAGAAAGACGAGTACCGGGTGCTGGTAGCTTATGATGGACGTCAGGCATTGGAGACTGTTCGGCGTTTTCGTCCTGACTTGATGATCCTTGATCTAATGCTGCCAAAAATCGATGGGCTCGACATCTGCCGTATTCTACGGGCAGAGATCGACATCCCAATTATCATGTTGACTGCTAAAACTACCGAACAGGATAAGCTTATCGGTCTTGATTTGGGTGCGGATGATTACATGACCAAACCATTCAGCCCGCGTGAGCTAATGGCGCGCCTCAGGGCAGTATTACGCCGTTCGGCAGAGGAAAAGCAGAGTGGACCGAGGCGCATCGATTGCGGTGATCTAACGATAGATTTTATGCGTCGACAAGTTTGCCTTCAAGGGGAATTAACACACCTCACTCCAAAAGAATTCCGCTTGTTGGAAATCCTCATCAGCCAGCCGGATAGGGTATTTTCGCGCCTCGAACTCCTCGAAGGTGCATTTGGATATAATTATGGCGGTCTTGAACGCACGGTGGATGTCCATATCATGAACCTGCGCAACAAGATTGAAGTAAATCCAGAACATCCGATCTACATACAGACTGTTTACGGCGTCGGCTATAAGTTCGGGGGAGCCACCATTGTATCCAATACCGCTCCGGCCAGGCTTGATATAAAAGATGTTAAATAACCTGCGGGTACGCTTGTTCCTTTCCTTGCTGGCTGTAGTCGGGGTCGCTCTTGCCACCATGGCAATCTATACCAGCCAAACAACCCGCAGTGAATTTCAACGTTCAGTTGCGGGCATATTGCGCTATCGCAACCTTCGTCTCGATCGAAAGATTGCGAATATTCAGGAATACGTTGCCCAACATACAGGCGAACAGGAAATATGGTCTGGTTTGCAAGCCTTGATGGAAAATATGGCTTCTTCATCGCAAACACGGTTTGTCCTGGCTGACCTGGATGGAAAAGTGTATGCAGATTCAAGCCTTAAGCTGATAGGTCAAACGATTAATATTAGCCAATCCAAACCTTTTGCAGCTTACCTGGTTGAGGGTATACCCATCATGGCTTATTATGAACCCCTGGATATTCCCAGCCCCCAGGAGGCTCAATCGCGTTTTATCTCTTCAGTGAACCAGTCAATTCTCTTAGCAATCCTGGCCGCAGGGTTGTTGGCTGTCTTATTGACCTTGATTTTCTCCCGAAGCATACTCTCACCCATTGATGAGTTGACCAGTATAGCCAGGAAAATGGAGCATGGTGATCTATCACAGCGCGTCAAGGTGAAATCCAAGGGAGAGGTGGGAGATCTGGCGCAGGCCTTCAACGCCATGGCCGATGGCTTGCAGCAGGTGGAGCAGCTACGCCGTAACATGGTCACTGATGTTGCCCATGAGCTGCGCACCCCACTTTCCAACCTGCGCGGCTACCTGGAAGCCATACAGGACGGTGTGCTGCCTCCATCACCTGAAAATATTGCCTCCTTACATCAGGAAGTCATGGTTTTAAGCCATCTGGTGGATGATCTTCAGGAGTTGTCGCTCGTTGAAGCTGGTCAGTTGCGATTAAATAAACAGTCTACAGACCTGGATCGAGAGGTTAGAAAAGCGATTACCGTCACTCAGCAAGAGGCAGATGCAAAAGGCATCCGCCTTAAAACCAATATTCCCAATGATCTACCATTAGTATATGTCGACCCGGAACGCCTTGCGCAGGTCTTGCGAAATCTCTTGGAGAATGCTCTGGCTTATACCCCTGCTAAAGGAGATGTCATGGTTGAAGCACACCGTGAAAACGGATTGGTGGAAGTAAGCGTGCGCGATACGGGCATAGGCATTGCACCTGAGCATTTGCCATATATTTTCGAACGCTTTTACCGGGCGGATAAATCTCGAACCCGCATTACTGGTGGTGCAGGTCTTGGTTTGGCAATCGTTAAACATATTGTTGAAGCCCAGGGAGGGCATGTTTTTGTAAAAAGTGCATTGGAGAGGGGAACTACAATCTCATTCACACTTCCAACTTCGAATAACCAGGGATGAAAATAATAAATAAAGAATAGATTATGCTTAGATTTGTTCTTCGCCGCCTCATCATCCTACCTGTTGCCCTGATTTTGATTCATTTCCTTGGGTTCTCTTATGCATACATTGCCCGGCCAGTCCGTGCCGCTCGTACCCCTTACCTCAGGGAGCAAGTGGGTAATCAAATACCGCTATTTGATTCCTACTCACAATATATCCAGGATGTCTTCCACGGGTCTTTGCTGCGTCCGATTGTACAAGGTCCACAAATCGAATCATTTACCCAGACCTTGGGGCATTCATTGGTTGCTTCATTAGGTTTGTTGGCGATCGCAATCAGCTTGAGTATCATCTTCGGTCTGCTGCTCGGTATCCTGGCGGTCCGTAATCAGCCGCCAGGGGTGCGCGGATGGATGTCATTTATCTCGACCATCGGTTTATCCATGCCGAGCTTTTACATTGGTAGCCTGAGTATTTTGGTGATCGTGTTCGTGCTCGTGTTGCGCGGACCCAATAGTGAATCTCTTATCCCCATTCGCGGTTTTGGATGGGATAAACACCTGATCCTGCCTGTCCTGGCACTCATGCTTCGTCCGATGGTGCAGATTGCCCAGGTGACAACCAATATGCTCGTGGGGGAGCTGGGGAAGCAGTACATTATCGCTGCGCGCAGTTTTGGTCATACCTGGCATGACATTCGCTGGCGCCAAGCTATGCGGAATGTGATTGCACCTATTATTTTATCCATTGCAAGCTCATTCCGTCTCTCGGTCGGAGAGTTGATCGTTGTCGAATGGCTGTTCAACTGGCCTGGACTGGGGAATTTACTTGCCTCTACTCTGGTGCCGAACGTTTTGAGTACCAATCTGGGAGCTTCGGCTTTATTTCTCGACCCGCCGACTGTTGCGGCTGATGTTACCATGATCGGGGCGTTATTCCTCTTCACGGAGTTGCTCACTTCGATCCTGGTACGTATCTTTGACCCGCGCTTGCGCGTCCAGGATGAAGTTTCATCAAGTGGAGGGCTCGGATGAGTCCTGATCAGCTTGGATTAGCCCGAGATTCTTTTCAGCGGGGTGAGATCGTCACCGCCCGAAGGCTGGTCGCTCAGGTATTGCTTGCCGATCCGGTAAACGAACAAGCCTGGTTGTTGATGGCGCGCCTGGTGAATAACCGTGACCAGGTCATTGACTGCCTGGAGCATGCCTTGAAAATCAATCCCACCAATCTGGGCACGCAATCAGCCTTACGCTCGATTAAACGTGGTAAATCCACCCAGGCCGGGTCGATTACTCCCTCCGCCTCAATCATTCCTGCCCAATCCAGAAGATTACATCCCATAAAACCCATCTTTGCTATCGGAAAAGAAGAACCAAAACCCACAATATTTATCTTACCCGAAGCGAATGGTGAAACGGTTCGACCTCCCAGGCGAAAGTTCAATGGATCACTTATTATTGGCAGCCTGGTTGTTTTCTTCGTTGTCCTGGTTGCCCTCATTGGCCCACAACTTGCCCCCCAAGATCCAATGGCTGAACATGCCATTTTACAAATCGGGGATAAATGGGTGATCCCACCATTTAATGCATTTCAAGTTCCCGGGTATATCTTAGGCTCAGACCCGTTCGGTCGGGATATGCTCAGCCGTATCCTATTTGCAGTCCGCCCTACCCTGATTATGGTATCTATCGTCGCGGTCGTCCGGCTTTTCCTGGGTACATTAATCGGTTTGGGGGCGGGATGGTCCAACGGGAGAGTGGGTCGCTTCCTGGATGGATTGATCTCAGCTGCTCTGTCAATACCCATTTTGCTGGTTGCTCTGGGTGGTATCACGATGCTTGGTGCAGAGACGGGATTGGTGGCATTCATAATCGGGTTATCGATCAATGGTTGGGGTGAGACAGCCCGATTAGTACGCGAGCAGACCCAGCTCATCAAAGGACAGCTCTTTATCGAATCAGCAAGTGCGTTGGGTGCTTCTACCTTCCAGATTCTCATCCAACACATTTTGCGCCAGATCATGTCCATGGTTTGGATGCTGTTCGCCTTTGAGATCAGCGGTACACTGATGGTCACCGCTGGCTTGGGTTTTTTGGGCTACTATATTGGAGGTGATGTGTGGCTCGAAGTAGCCGACTTCGTATCCCGCCGCGTTTCCGGGGCGCCCGAGCTGGGTCAAATGCTGGCTACCTCGTGGGTCAATCTATTGCAACCCTGGCCGCTGGTCCTCACTGGTTCAGTCATATTTATCACTGTATTGGGTTTCAATCTGCTTGGGGATGGATTACGTTCCCGTTTGAATCCAGAATTTATCAACCGCAATAACCCGCTTGCCCTGTTCAGCCATCGCCTTAACCTTTGGTTTGAACAGTATGTCAGCTACCCCGTCTCAAGCTGGCTTAAGATCAATCGCCTGCGCCCCGCACTGGTGTTGATGACCGTGATTGTCCTGACTGGCAGTCTCTATCTCTATCAGGCCAGGGTTGCCAGCCGCTTCAACCCTTCTCAAGCATCTTTGACTGTTCCTGGCGGACAGATTTGGGCTTCTGATAGAGTCGATCCTTATGGGACGAGTTATGAAAATTCAATCGGCCCATTGAACCCGAACCAGCTGTGGGTGAAAAATTACCCCGCAGGTTTTTCAGGTAGCCCGGTGATATCTGCGGATGGCACGATATACGTGGCAAGACTGGATGCCACCCTCATGGCATTGAATCCCGATGGAACGACACGTTGGGAAGCCAGCTTACCGGAGATTCCATTCGGTCCTTTATCTCTCGGACCACAGAGTATTATCTGTGTCACCGATGCCAAGGGTGGTCTATCTGCCTTCAACTCAGATGGTAATTTATTATGGATCTATACAACCGATGCCATCGGGAAACCCAATCATGGTGCCATCGTTGCACCCGATGGGACTATCTACTATCTTCTCGAGTCCCCAATTGGAGATAACCTATATGCCTTGCTGCCAAATGGGCAGCTGCTTTGGTCCATGAAGCCTGGCACGCGTGGCGCAGATACTGGATTGCGTCTTTCACCCGACGGGAAGCAGCTTTTTGTCAAAAATGTGGTGATTAATACCGTCGATGGGTCGCCTGTGGATATAACTCTACCAACTCAGGATAGCCCTGTCTTTGCCAATCAAGCCCATTTGCTGGTGGGTGCAGATGGGAAATCCTACCTGCTTGCTGGGCATGTGGTCATGCAATGGACTCAAACCTCTCAAGGTTTTAATCTAGTTCAAAGTGCAAATTGGGACTACCGTGGTGCAGGGATGACCATGACGAGCGGTCTTCCAGTGGATGCAGGGGTAACCCCCACGGGTGATATCTGGTTATTATACTCTGGCTGGTATGGTGGAACAGCGGTGTACTGGCTGGACCCAACCGGGAAAATTCTGGGTAACTTTTTTACTTCATTTGTTCAGTCAACCCGGCTGGTTGCAGTGGATGGATTGAGCACCACCTATATATGCGGATCTGATGTATATACTGAACAAGGACCCAGAACTATGTGTCAGGCCTATCGACAGGATGCCTCGGAACCTCATTGGAGCTTTACCTTCCCGGAAGGTGTTTTTGGAGTATTGGGGGGAGCAATGGCTCCCGGAAGATTATATGTCATCACGGCTGATGGTACCCTCACCGCCCTGGGCGATTCAGTTGGCGCACCCTCCCCCACAACCGCAATCCCTTGACCCTATTATTGGTGCGAAACATGCGGATTTTTTTCGCTTGAAGCATTTAACTGTCATTGCGAGGGAGCGGATTTCGCAACCGAAGCAATCTCCTCCTTACATCCCAAAGCCTCTAAAGGCGTTCTATGTCCCCAAAATTAAGGGTGTTTCAGTCATTGAAGCTCGAAGCATCCTCTTTCCGTTTTACTTCGGCGGTACGTCGAATTACACTCCCTTCTGGTTAATCCCCTGTATACACAACTCATATACAACTCTTACGGGGCACATCTCTTGCATTAACATACTCGATGTTATAATCTTCCAGATAAGGAAGGATTATTACCTATGATGCGATTTGATCGTTTTACTGAACGTGCCCAGGAGGCTGCCCAGCGCGCCGCTGAGATCATTCAGCGTTATGGGCACAATCAGATTGATACCGAACACATCCTGCTGGCACTCATCGAGCAACCTCAGGGTGTGATCCCTCAGATATTGGAGTACCTCAAGGTTGATGCCAACGCCCTTACTGAACGTTTGGATTATGTTCTGCGCACCAGCCCAAAAGCTAATATTTTCGGTGGTGGTGCCGGGCAAATCTTTATCACCCCACGCGTTAAACGAATTATAGACCTGGCAAATGAAGAAGCCAACCGCCTCAAGGATGAATATATCTCCACCGAGCATATCTTCCTGGCCATCCTCAACGAACGCAGCACCCCAGCTGCCCGTCTTCTAGAAGGCGCAGGTGTTACTCGTGAGCGCGTCTATGAAGCCGTACAGCAAATCCGCGGTGGGCAGCGCGTCACCGACCCGCAGGCGGAAACTCGCTACCGCACCCTGGAGAAATATTCACACGACCTCACCCAGATGGCGCGTGAAGGCAAGCTTGACCCTGTCATTGGGCGCGATACCGAAATCCTGCGGGTTATCCAGATCCTCTCCCGCCGAACCAAGAACAACCCTGTGTTGATTGGTGAAGCCGGTGTAGGTAAAACTGCCATTGTTGAAGGTCTGGCGCAGAAGATCGCTACCAATGATGTCCCGGAGATCTTATCCGGCAAGCGCGTGATACAGCTCGACCTGGGTGCCATGATCGCTGGTTCACGCTTCCGGGGTGAATTCGAAGAGCGTCTCAAAGCCGCCATCGAGGAAATCCAGCGTGCCCAAGGCGAGGTCATCCTGTTTATTGATGAGCTGCACACGGTGGTTGGTGCTGGTGCTGCACAAGGTGCGATGGATGCATCGAATATGCTCAAGCCTGCTCTGGCGCGCGGTGAGCTGCAGTGTGTGGGAGCAACTACCCTGGATGAATATCACAAGCACATTGAAAAAGACGCCGCCCTCGAACGCCGCTTTGCTCCTGTTTATGTCGAGGAACCCAATGTAGACAACACCATCCAGATGTTACGTGGTTTGCGCGACCGCTACGAAGCCCACCATAAGGTTCGCTTCTCAGATGATGCTTTGGTTGCCGCCGCCCGTCTCTCGTCCCGTTATGTAACCGACCGTCACTTGCCGGATAAAGCCATCGATTTGATGGACGAAGCTGCTGCCAAGCTGCGCGTGGCATTATATTCACTCCCACCCGAGCTTAAAGAGATGAAAAGTGAGGTCGATCGGCTGCAAGCTGAAGAGGAACAGTCGGGATTGTCGCGTGATTATGAGCGTGCGGCTGAGAAAAAAGCCGAGCGTCTGCGCCTTGAAACCGAATTCTTTGCCCTGCGTGACAAATGGGAGAGCGAGCACAAGCTGGACGAGGTGGTGGATGTCAATGACATCGCTTCCGTTGTTGCCCAATGGACCGGAATCCCCGTCTCGCAGATGATGGAAACTGAGTCTGATAAGTTGCTCAATATGGAAAGCCGCTTGCACGAGCACATTATTGGTCAGGATGAGGCCATTCATGCCATCTCTGATGCCATCCGTCGGTCCCGCTCAGGCCTCAAGGATCCCCGGCGCCCAATTGGTTCATTCATCTTTATTGGACCCTCCGGTGTCGGGAAGACTGAGCTCGCCAAAGCCCTGGCGGAATTCTTATTTGATGATGCGGATGCCCTGGTACGTATCGATATGAGCGAATATCGTGAGCAGCACACCGTCTCGCGCTTATTTGGAGCTCCTCCCGGCTATGTGGGCTATGAAGAAGGTGGCCAGCTCACTGAAGCTGTCCGCCGGCGCCCTTACCGGGTGGTCCTCTTTGATGAGATCGAGAAAGCCCACCCTGAAGTGTGGAATGCCTTATTGCAGATCCTTGACGATGGTCGTCTGACTGATGGACAGGGCAGAATGGTGGACTTCCGCAACACGGTGCTCATCATGACCAGCAACCTGGGCACCGAGTATGTGCGCAAGTCGGGTAGTCTTGGGTTTGTACCTCCCACCTCTACAGCGGAAGACCGTGAAGCTCAGGATAAGATCACCAAAGCCCTCAAAGGCACCTTCCGGCCTGAGTTCCTTAACCGCATCGATGAGATCATCACTTTCTCACCCCTTTCGATTGAGGATATGGTTCAGATTGTTGACCTTCAGATGGAGGAGATCCAAGGACGCATGGGTGATAGTGGTATGACCATCGAGCTCACTCCAGCCGCCCGCCAGTGGCTGGCGGAATCCGGTTATGATTCTGCCTTTGGTGCCCGCCCCCTGCGGCGTGCCTTGCAGAAGTACCTTGAATCGCCCCTCTCGCTCAGCCTGCTTAGTGGAGAGTTCCCGCGTGATGCCCACATCATCTCGGATGTGAACGAAGCCAAGGATGGTCTGGTCTTTAGCAGTGCTGAGCAGCCGGTCCCGCTTCAAGTTTCGCAAGAAACCCAAGAATCAGCTAAATAAATCCAAAGGTCGGGAGCTAACTCCCGACCTTTTTATTTACATTTCTTCTCATCTATACCCTCCCAGATCTAAACGTTATTCGCCATCCCTCCTAACAAGCTTCACATCCCTGTAACAGCAACAGGGTGATATTTGTCTCTCGTTTGAGGATATTAACCACTTGGTATTTTGCTCCTAAGGTATTAAATTTTTAGGTGGAACCTCCGCTCATGGATGCACACACTTTCCCAAACCTGTTCCTCTTCCGGGATCTTACTCCCGATCATCTACGGCTGCTCCACCCCTTATTTATCCCCTGTGAGTTCACTGCCGACTCTGTGCTTTTCGAACAGGGTGATCCTGCAGATAATTTATTTGCTGTTGTCTCTGGAGAAGTGGTGGTAAACTTTAAGCCGGATGATGGGCCCATCATCGTTGTTGCTCGTGTTCAACCGGGTAGCATCGTGGGCTGGAGTGCTGCACTAGGCAGCC
>Ga0315291_10009472_pt1 | contig 11934 bp, 14 predicted proteins | sample YL17G12_20_MG_FD_203070 | JGI IMG/M metagenome (GOLD analysis project Ga0315291, IMG submission 203070) | Sediment microbial communities from Yellowstone Lake, YNP, Wyoming, USA - YL17G12_20 | ecosystem: Environmental > Aquatic > Freshwater > Lake > Sediment | place: USA: Wyoming | collected...
GAGTGTGTGAGCAAAAAGTATAATGAGTATGGAGTGGAAGTCAAAGCATTAGACGCTGCCTCGTTGGAAATTTATTCAGGGGAGTTTGTATCAATTATTGGGCCGTCAGGTTGCGGCAAATCGACGTTACTTCATTGCATGGGGCTTTTAGATAGACCCTCATCTGGAGTAGTATACATCGATGGAAAGGATACTTCAAAGATTAGCGGACTGGAAATTGCGCTATTTAGGGGGGAAAAACTAGGTTTCGTTTTCCAGAATTATAATCTGATTCCAAGATTGACTGTTTTGGAGAATGTGATGCTACCAGGATGGATAATGGAAAAGGATGCTCTTCAATTAGAAAAAAAGGCCCATGGTCTATTGAAAGAGGTGGGAATTGCGCATCGCACTGATCACAAGGGAATACATCTGTCTGGTGGCGAGCAACAAAAGGTAGCCATAGCCCGGGCACTGATAAATGATCCTGTTCTTGTTTTGGCTGATGAACCAACGGGTGCTTTGGACTCAGAAAATAGTCGAGAGATTATGAAATTACTTGTTAAAATGAATGAAAAAAGGAAATCGACTTTTGTATTTGTTTCCCATGATATGGATATCGCCCGCTACGGAAGAAGAACAATTGTTTTGAAGGATGGTAAGATTATTGGAGATACTGTAAAGAATCATGTGGGCTTTGACGGTGCTTTGAAAAAATTAGGCAGAAGCGTCAATAACAAGCAAAGGAGAAAGCATCAATGAGCGTTAGCAGACGTCTGGCTTGGGGGGAGTTGAAAGAACACAAACGCATCTACACGGTCATAGTCATTGTTATTGCATTGACAATGACTTCTTTCATGCTTGAGAATGCCTATTTGAATTATATGATGCAAGTGGTGGATGATACTACCAAAGTAATAACATCTGATGCTGTTATTACAGATGGGAGTTGCAACATAAGGGATCTGTATGGTACCGAAAAAGAACTGAAGGATGCCGGCAATATTGCTAAAAAAATAGAAAGAGAGTTGCCGGACTATGAAACTACCATACGGGTAACTGCTCAAGGCACATATGGTTTAGGTACTGCAGGAGAAGCAGTTGACGCTTGTACAATACAGGGCATAGACCCATCAAATGACGCAAAAATCTCAGGTATAAAAGATAAGATAGTTGAAGGACGTTTTTTTAATAGTGGTGACCATATTTTAAGAGGGCATACGCCGCTTTATATTAAGATAGAAGGACCGGGTTCTCTGCCTGACTTCACTTATGGGTCTGGACAACGGTTGTTCAAAGAAGAAGAACCTTACCCTATAATTGTAGGAGCAACAGTAGCAAAGATTCATCCTTCGGTGGCTGTAGGAAAGACGCTATTTCTTACTCTAGGGATGTCTGGAAGAGAGACCAGCTATGCTGTAGTTACTGTCAAAGTTGTAGGGTTATATGAAAGTGGTACGCCAACACTTGATGCTTTGATGTGGTTTATGCATGCGGATTCCCTTAGAGAGATAAAGGGATACGGAACTATAACTGGAAAGGACTGGAATATACCTGGAGTGGGCACATTTAGAGGATTTAATCCTATAACGATTGACAAAAATCGCGGAGATGTAATATTAGTTAAAGCACCCGAGCCACTCACAAGATTGGATCCCGTAGGATATTCTGAATCAGTAAAAGAGAGTGTCAAAGACATTGTTCCATGTCTGAAGGTTTTTAGTTGGCACGACTTCCTTGTTTACATCGCTGGTTCAATGCAGGACGTAGTTACCATAATGTTGTGGGGGAGCATAGCCGTAACGCTCTTTCTATGCGGGGCAGCAATAAAGTACGTTATGGATTCCATAATACTACGTAAAACAAGAGAGATTGGAGCGCTTAAGGCGTTTGGGGCTCGTGACAGGGTTATTTTTAAAATATTCCTTTACCAGGGTCTAGTTTTAGGAGTTATAGCTGGATTAGTGGGAATAATCTTATCAATAATAGTTATGAATCTTGTGAACTGGTATGGATTTAATGTACAATTTATTGCTGGGACGCAACTAAAAATTGGTTTTATTATAAACTGGCTTACGATTTTGGTAGCAATGTTGTTGCCCATAATATTGTCTGTTTTGGCTGCTGCATTTCCAGCAAAAAAAGCAGCAAAGTTGTCTCCTGTTGAAGCGCTTAGAAAAGGAGAGTTATCACTATAGGCAACTAATTCAATCAATATATTTTAAAAATAAGTGAAAAGCAATTAAGTTTATTGACAGTTTAGTTGTTGCGTCTCCACTTGAATTCTACTTTTTTCCAATGCGGAGGGGTCTTTTTTCCGTCTTTTGTTCTTTGGCCCTCAACTGGTTGCCATCTTATACCATATTCACCAATTTTACTATGGTTGTGTTTCATATCTTTCACATCCTTCCATATTACTATTTTAAGCGTGTTAATGTCTGTCAATGAATCTGTATAAACCTTTTGCGTCAAAATGTCAGAATGGAAGAATTTAGAAAAATAAGTTTCTAAGTGGATATTATTTTGTAAAATAACAAACATTATGAAATTCTAGATAGATATGAGAAGATTAAGTAAAAATCTGTTAATATAAAATCAATGCGATTATGTCTTCGGTATGAGGCAATTGCAAGCATTTGCTACGCATACCTGACGCCCGTAACATGTTCCTTTTCTAGGATTAAATTTATCCACTCTGTAGTGGATGCAATCGGCACATGTCTTTCCTTCTAAATTCTTCTTTGTTGCATCTACCATAGTTGGTTCCCTCCTTCTTTGCGATAATAATAATTACTCTTTATAAATTTTGCTCGAAAAAATCAAATTTAGTTGATCATTCAAAAATCGGTTTTCTTCATGCGTAATAGCTTTATAAAAGAATAAGTGTTACAAAATTGTAGGTTTTATGAGGAGAAAGGATTATGAAAAAATTAAATGACGGGAAAATCATAGGTTATGCACTTCTAATCGCTGGGCTTTGTATAATGGGATATAGTATAGCTTCGGTTATCGGCGTTTTTACTGGAGGAGAAGTACCTGTCAAAATACTGCAGAGCGAAAATAAAAAAACAAATCAAAGTAGTCAACCTAATCAACAACCTGACTTAGGAGATGTTATGACACCTTTATTTCCAATGTTTAATGCGTTAACATGGTTAGCGATAGCATTTTTCATAATAGCAGCAGGCGGAAGAGTAACAAGAATAGGTATAAAGATGATGAAAGTTTCTTTACCTGATGAAGTAAAAATTATAAAATCAGTAGAAGATAAAAAAATAGAAACTGGAAAAACAAAATGAGTGCCACTCTATCGATATTTTTAATGGGCGAATCTATCAATAAAGTATAGGTAGCAGCATTATTTAGATTTCATCTTCTTTTTGGTATCTATTTTTATCTAATACGCTAGACGCTTGTCAGATATGCTGACCGTTTTTCATTTTGTCATTTTAACACAATAGCTTTAAATACAATTAGTGACAAAGGTTAACAAGGCCCATAGTAGCATGTAACTGTAGAGGTGAAAGGAAAAATGGATGTCAATATAAACCTAAATAGGTCTGTTAACTTAAACTTCAATAAGTTAAAATTAAACAAATCTACTGCAGATAGATTTATAGAACTTGACCTACTCAGAGGTTTTGCAATAATGGTTATGGTGTCCCTTCATGCCCTCTGGGATTTAGATTATTTTGGACTTATGCCTCTTAACCAACAGATATATCAGTTTGGAAAAATTGCACCCATTATGTTCTTTTTACTGGTAGGTATGTGTCTTGCTGTAAGTTACAATAGAAAAATCAACAAACCATCTTACAATCAAAAGAAATACAATCAACATTGCATTCTAAGAGGATTAAAAATATTCAGCCTAGGGATGATCCTAACAACTGCAACATTACTAGTCATGCCCGACAGACCTATATTCTTTGGAGTGTTACATTGTATAGGTTTCTGTATTGTTCTAAGTGCCCTGTTTCTAAAAATGAAACCAGCATATACGTTCTTGATAGGAGCGATGATAATACTAGTCGGTTTTGTCATGCCAATGTGTCCTGTGGAAAATCCAACAATACTGCATCTGGCAGCAGGATTGCACCAAACAAACATATACAGTTATACAGTCGACTACTTCCCAATATTTCCCTGGTTTGGCCTATGCCTAGTTGGTATTGCATTGGGTCGCTGGCTCTACAAGGATAACAAAAGACAATTCCGTATGCCTGATCTCTCAAAATACAAACCCATTTCGGCGTTTTCCTGGCTTGGGCAACATTCTCTAGCCATCTATCTATTGCACCAACCAATTATCGCAGGGGCATTGTTCCTGTTTATAATATTGTAGCTTAAATTGCTAGAGATTACTTTAATTTAAAAACGAACGAGTGCTTTCGTCTGACGTCATTTTTGCTCCATATATCATGCACCAAATAAAGGCAGGGAAACAAGCAAAAGCTTCAGGAATAGCAACTCCTTCAAAGGGTATTAAAAAAATAGTTGAACTGATGGCCACCATGGCGAAAAGTGTTGCAAGCATGCCCATGTTTCTTTCAAACGGGTCTTGTTTTATCTTGAGTCCGATAAGTAACAGAGAGAGAGCAAGCAACACAAAAAAAGTTGCGGAAGAAATAAAATGAAGAGTAAAGATGGTTTCAGGGAATAATCCTATCCCTATAAGCCCTAGCGCACTTAAACTAAGAATATATGCTCCGATTTTGTTTGAGAGTATTCTTATCAATCCTAGAGAAAATACAAAGGTAAGAATTCCACCCAACATCATGCCGATGTTAAAAAATGCTGCAGCGTTACTTTTAATGCCAAGATCACTCAGTGCATTGTGTGTCCATTTGAACCATGGTGCTTGCGTCATAGATAGCCCAATGCATACGAATACGACGATAGGCACTAGGACACCGCAGAGTCCTGCTATCTTTGTTATCGATGTATGATCTAGTTTAAACTGTTGCATGGTTATTATTTGCGTCTTTTTTATTTATATGTCTTATTTAACAACTCTTATCATTTTGTATAATTGTACAATTTTGTTTTTTTGAAAAATCATAAAACTTTATTTATTCAAAGCACATTACAATCTTGGGGGAATTTGGACCGTCTTAAAGGATGGGTCTTCCATTACTGGACTCGATTCCTCAAATTAAGATAAAGTATTTGGAACTTGAGGGGAGCCAAATACGTAGAGAAAGAGAAAGGTGCCGGTAAACACAGAAGTGTGCCCGATTCCCCCACCTTGTAATTTCTAAGAAAAGGTTTTTGCTACACTTTTGGAATCGTTGAAATCGGTGCAAAAGTCACTTTGTCTTTTTTGGTAAGAACTGTCAAACAAGGTTTATAAACCATAAAGTAGAACAGTAGAACGACAACGAAATAAAACATTTGGAAAAATGATGATAAAATGATAGATACTCAACAGGAAACGAATACATTTAATCAAAAAAAGCTATACAATGATGCATTGTATTTGCATCTGATACATAATGGATATGCACCAAAACGAGCGAAAAGAGAAGTTATAATCAGAATGAATAGCCAAAATGAAAATTAATGAAAAATAGATAATCGCTAAAACTAACCTTCTCTTCTTTTTTTAATTTTTGTTTTAGTAAATAAAAAATAAGAAAAGGGTTTAGTCAAGAACTGTGTTAGCTGGTATATTGTACATCTGAGCTACTTTTCTTCAAAATCTTGTCGATCTTTTTCTTTAAATCATAAATATCAAAAGGTTTTTTGATATAATCCATACATAATTTTCTTCCAATTTCTTCAGCAAGTTTATCTGTGCAAGCAGTGAGAAAAATAATAGGAATATTTTTCCATGACGAGTTTTCCTTTAATCTATCTGCAAGCATCCATCCATTCATACCTGGCATTATAATATCCAACAAGATAATATCTGGAATCTCGTTATTTCTTAACATTTCATAACACATATTCCCGCTTTCAACACATAAAACATCATAATCGGAGCAATAGTATTCCAGTGCATGCTTAATAGAGATTCTTACATCAGGATCGTCGTCCACTATCATGATTTTTTTCATATTTCTTTTACCTCCTTTTTTCCTTCCTTATTTTTAGAGAGATGCAAAACATTATCTTTATGTTCCTCCTTCGTTGGGTATTTTCTTATAAAATTTGTAAGTTGTTGATGAATCACTTCAGATTTATCTTTTGCATTTGTTATCTCCTGATTAAATATCCATTGTCTCTTATTCTCCCCAGTTGTATCTTTGTTATCATCTGGTATACAACAATAATAAAGAATATTGTTCATGTGACGTATGAGGCTTATAAAATTATTGTTAACGATAAATTTCAGCTTCCCATAATGTTTATCGATGCGTTCAGCCATGATTAACCATTTTTCCAGACACTCATAAAAACCATCACGCCCAGAAAGACCTCTATAATTGACTGCCACCCATAGGTCATAAAGAATAAAATAGGCGTCCTCTACAATATGTAACATTTTATTAGCTTCATTAAAAAGCTTATCACCAGATGATATTTTTTCCTTTACAACATCGCTAAAGAAGCCGTAATCCTCATTCCATTGAAGCCTCCTATAAATCTCTTTATCTGACAAATCAATATTTTTTATATCTTCATCAAATACAAGAAAACACAATGCTGCATTATTTTCCATATCTCCATATGTTGAGAAATAATATGTAATAAGATAATCAACATCCTTATTTTTATTTAAAAACTCTCGTACGACATTTCTTATCTTTTTTATAACTTCCTTTTCATTAAATTCTGTTTTGCCACAAATTTTTAAAACCTTAATATTGAAAATAGAAAACGATTTATCTTCAATCAAATACTCACCATACGATAGCATTTAGATCTTCCCCTTCCTTCGATTTTTAGTGTTCCTCCGATAAATAAATGGTTTTTTGTGCTGCTTTTTTTCTTCCTTTTGAACTTTTGCTGGGTCGTTGATTTTCAGATAAATAAACGGTCCTTTGTGTTGTTCTTTCCTTTCTTTTTGAATTTTTGCCGAGTCGTCGATAATAATTATCATTTTGCATTCCCCCAATTCATCAATACGTTTGTTTACATCGCCCTATTTGTATTATGTTCGCCATTTGCTCTTGGTACATTGAAGGTGTTTCCCCCATCATCCATCCTTTTCCGGTTGTTTCACAGTAATAGTATTTAATGTCTCCACGGAGGTAGTAAGATCCATAAAAATCATTTCCTGCAATACCTACTGCAATATGTCCTGGTAGATCAATCAACACCGCATCATATCCCATTACCTCAATGATGGATACAAATAGTATAGACCTATCTTTGCAGTCTCCTCCTCCATCAACAAGTGTTTCGATGGGAAACCTCCAATATTCATTACTTAGCGTGGTTATGTTATCATGAGCATATTCCAAACTTTGTACAAAATTTAATACAAAATTTACTGTATCATAATAACCATATCCCGTCCCGTACGCCAGTTTAGCTAATATGTTTGCAATTTCTATGACAACAGGATCGTCTGATGTAATAAATGCTGCCATTTGGGAGCTTGTATAAGGAGACCTACTACCACCATAATGCGTATAGGACGCATAAATATCATTGGGAATTTTTACATTAAAAGACCACCATCTCGAATCATAAGACCAGGAATAGGTCTTGTTGTATTCATTTTCACACGCTTTTATATCATCCCATAAAATACCATCGCTATTCTTAGTATCATTACAAATTCCTAAAACAGTAGCATAAAAATAAAAAACAAAAATATAACTTACAGTAAAAAATATTGCCTCAACATAAAAAGTGAATGATTTCAATGCTTTCCTATTTATAATATTCATCTAATCCCACCTCAACTTATACATCCCCAAAAGAAATTATATCGGATGAGTGAAAAGATGGCGCCTCAAGAACGACAGAACTTACTATGCCTTTGGCAGGGATTATTGATACTGTGACTGCTTCATTTCCATCTATAGTAAATCTGTCGGGTAATTTAATTGCGATAAAAGCAATATCTCCATTCATTATGTTATAGTCTATCAGAGATTTGTCGGTATCTATTACAACAATCAAACTAAAAGCATTATTTGTTGTCTCCCATACTTGGTTTTCAAATACTCCTTTTGAGTTGTGTTCTTCTGCGTGTCCACTATAACCTAACAGAATGACATCTTCATTGTTACATAGTTTTATTGTCAGATCTGACATATTTATTGTGTTTTTGATGGGTTGCTTTACGAGAATTACTACCCTTTCAACTCTGCGGTTTCCGTTATCGGTGTAATACTTACCTATTACATCGTCTATTTTTAGATACGTAGTTATTTCATCTACAACATCGTTAACCATTTGTTTAACATTCGATGACAAATCATCGGTATTTTGAAACATGACTGATGACGTGACACCGGCCATTAAAAAACCGCTAAGCAACATTATCGTTGTTATTCCTGTACTTCCCCAGTTGTTCATTTTCACCACCTCACCCATATTCAATGCAATATCGCATTGCTATATTTCGTTGCCATATAACTATTTGTCCTTACGGCTATTTATATTTTCCCTGAAAAACTGTCAAAATGGCATTATTTCATTGCAATATAGCATTGCAATATAGAAATGTTTAAATAGGTCTTGAAAGATACCGGATTCGTGAAGGTAAAATGAAGGTAAGTTATCAAAAAGAACTTGAGAAAATTAAGGAAATAATAAAGGAAAGGCCTAGAGGCATTAGTACTAAAGAAATCGCAAAAAAAATCGATATAAACCGCAATGCTGTTGGGAAATATCTTGACGTTCTTCAAATGGCTGGAGAAGTTGATGTGGAAAAATTCGGTCGTTCAAAGGTTTATTTTTCCTCAAAATCTGTCCCAATATCAACCATGTTTGATCATGCAAATGAGTTCATGATTGTTGTGACGAAAGATATGATGACAGTAGAGATCAACATCCCTTTTGTTAAGTATTTTGGATTGATGAACAAAGACAAAATCATTGGAAAACATATCAAAAATTTGCCGATTGCAAGTTCGCATCCAAAAATGATAGATAATATCCTAGATGCTTTAGAAAAACAGAAAATTTTGGATGATGAAATAGAATACAGGGGAAAAATTACTTCGAAATTGGATCATTTCCGAGCGAAATTTATTCCTACAGTATTAAAAGATGGAGAAAAGGGTGTTACTATTATACTTTCGAAGATCTCAAAATAAAAAAGTATTATAAACAGTACTGTTAAAAAGATTAAATTAGTTTTACAAGGAAAAAACTCACCGCATAATTTAATTTTTTATGGAGCAAAAAAGTGTTGAAATACATCATATTAAGCGTGCTTGTCCACGAATCTTGTAATTTACAAGCTCTTTGAATAGCTCATCATCTTGCAAAATGCCAATGATGTCGTTTGATGATGACATCTTAATTTCTTTAGTTCGTCCGTATCTTCCTTTAGAAATAACACGTGCAGTAATTATTCCAAGCATGTCCATCTCAGATATCAGATCTGCAATTCTTCTCTGGGTCAAAGAATCCGTCCTGGTTTTTTTGCACAAATCCCCATAGAGATCGTATACATCTCCAGTTGTAATTGACCCAGTCTTACCTGATTTTTCATTGTGTTTCTCTTGCAAAAGAATAGCCAATAAAATAAGCTTGGATTGAGTCGGCAGCGTGCGAACAACTTCTTTTATGCGATCGATTTCAATTTTGCTCTGTGCCTGCCTAACGAATTTTTTTGTTACCTTTGGTGCTCCACTTCGCTCCGCCAGCTCGGCCGCCATTCTAAGAAGATCCAGGGCCCTTCGTGCATCACCGTGCTCTTGCGCAGCCAATGCAGAGCATAGCGGAATTACGTCTTCATCAATTGATCCTTCTTTTAGTGCTATATCTACACGCTGTTCCAAAATATCCTGCAATTCGCCAGCATCATATGGTGGGAAAATCATGTTTTCTTCCCCAAGACTTGATTTTACACGCGGGTCTAAAAACTCAGTGAATTTAAGATCATTTGATATCCCGATGATTGAAACTTTGGATTTTTTAAGATCGTTGTTAATTCTAGACAAATTATAGAGTGCTTCGTCTCCCTTGAGCTTATCTACCTCATCAAGAAAGACTACAGTAACCCCTCCGCGTTCATCTATCATGGTTCTCAGCTTGGAATATACCTCATCAGTTGGCCAACCAGTAAAAGGTATGCGCTCGGACCATTCTTCAATAAAATGATTTGCGATATTTTGCATGAGGCGATACTGTGTATCGACCACTTCACAGTTGATGTAGATAAAGTTGACACTTATGCCTGTCTCTTCGCCTTTTTTTAATAACTCTTTACCAACAAACTTTGCAACCGCAGTTTTTCCTGTTCCTGTTTTGCCGTAAATAAATACATTTGATGGTGTTTCACGCCTTAGCGCAGGAACTAAAATTGATGCCAATTCATTGATCTCTTTTTCTCGGTGAGGAAGTATCTCAGGCATGTAAGTTGAGCGCATTGCTTCTCTGTTTACGAATAGGCCGTCTGATTTCAAAAGATGGCCAAAGATATCACTATTTACTGTATTTTTGCTCGTAAAATTTTCCTCCCGATCCATTCGTAATTGATTGTGGTATATTAAGTTTTATGTAAAATATCAACCCTTATTCCTATCTGTTGGAATTGAAGTAGAGACGGGCCTTCATTTCCTATGGAAGTATTTTCATCCTGATTTAATATCCTAATATTTTTCTATATTTATAATTTTAAAAATAGCAATATTCAAATACTGCTAAATTCATAACCACAAAGGTATACTACGTCTTTTAAACATTATTATAAATGATATACCCAACAATATACTCTCCATACGAAATGAAGGGGTCCCCCTTGGACCGAATTATATCACAAAGAAGAACTAAAAATACAAACCAATTTTAATAAAATATAAAAAAGAGTACAACGCAATTTGCGGTACTCTAATTTCCGATTACAATAACATCTTTTACTGATTTTATTGAATTAAACGGGAACACAAGATGGCCCTGGTTGTCCAAATGATATAGCCTTGGATCAACATCTTCTGAAGGTTCTATAAGAATATCCAATAATGTTCCTGTTTTTTCATCAACAGTAGAATTTCTCAAGATGCCGAGGTATAATCCCTCTTCACTCATAACGGATTTTCCTCTAAGTTCGTTTTCAGCTACTCTCATTTTTTCACTCCATTCATATTTATTATAGCATACTTTTTATTTTATGCCTACAAATATTGTATGTCTTTTTCTTTTTTATCCTTTTTGGCTATGCCGCTACCAAGATCTTCAGCTATCTTGCCATAGAATTTTATTATATCCGGGGTAAGTGAACCACGAACACTATTCATAGCATCGGTGAAATTTTTCTTCTCCACTTTTTTGGCGTTGATATTTTTTCTGACTGCAAGCATTGCCGCTTCTCTGCACAACGCCTCAAGATCTGCACCAGAATAATTTTCACAAGCATCTGCCAATTCTTCGATATTAACATCGTCTTCCAAAGGCATTTCTTTTGTGTGTATTTTGAGTATTTGTAATCTTGCTTTTTTATCTGGTGCTGGTGTCAAAATAAGCCTGTCAAATCTTCCAGGCCTCAGTAATCCCTGGTCAATTATATCGGGCCGGTTAGTCGCGCCTATAACAATAACTCCTTCCATACTTTCTAAACCATCAATACTTGTAAGCAGTTGGTTTACAACACTATCTGTTACATGCGAACCACTGTATGTCCCTCTTCTAGGTGCAATTGAATCAATTTCATCTAGGAAAACAATGGTTGGTGCAACCTGTCGTGCTTTTTTGAAAAGCTCGCGGACTGCCTTTTCACTTTCTCCAACCCACTTGCTCATGACTTCAGGTCCTTTTATTGAAATGAAGTTTGCTTTTGATTCATGAGCAACAGCCTTTGCAAGTAGCGTTTTTCCGGTTCCTGGTGGC
>Ga0315291_10009473_pt1 | contig 11934 bp, 9 predicted proteins | sample YL17G12_20_MG_FD_203070 | JGI IMG/M metagenome (GOLD analysis project Ga0315291, IMG submission 203070) | Sediment microbial communities from Yellowstone Lake, YNP, Wyoming, USA - YL17G12_20 | ecosystem: Environmental > Aquatic > Freshwater > Lake > Sediment | place: USA: Wyoming | collected...
TAAATTACCCTATTATTGTAGAAGATGGCCAATATTTAGTGGTTAGGGGCATAGAGAGAGGAAATATAGCTTGCTTGAGACCAAATGTGTCCAAAGTAGTTTATTATGCCCCCTATTTTACGTGGGATGGGAAAGCTTATGAAGGCGTGTCAGTGTATCCGGATATTTCCTCAGCTTTCAGAAGCTTTGCTAAGGGCCAGAAATTGGAATTAAGAAACGAAACCCCCATTGAATTATACGATATATTAAGAAGGGATTTTGAAGTCTCCATTGAAAAGGAAGTAGGTGAAGCGAAAAAAGTGAATGTATATAAGATGAAGGCTTCATTAGTCGAGGAATGGTTGGGCGATGTAAATCCCGCTATAAAAGACGCCGCTCTGAAAATGCTAACAGGTCTAAATTTGGAAAAGAAAGAGCTAGAATTTATAAAAGAGCTTTTTTCGAGGAATTTTGAAATCTTCGCTTCTTTGAAGATCTTTTTAGGTAAAGTAAACTCGATTTTCTGTAGCTCGACTTTAAATGTAGGGTCTTTAACAGGAGTGAGGTTGAAGGATATTGACGAGGATACTTACGCTATTTATACCAAAAACGATGAGGTTTATATTCTTGCCCCCAGAAGGCTGGATTATGGTTATATGTCTCTTGTAGATGAAGGAGTGGATATAACAAAAGTGCTCGATAAAATTTTAATTGCGCCCGTGGGTGTTGAGGAAAAGGATTTAGAATTAAAGGAATTAGAATGGATTAAGAAGGATACTATTGGCATTACCAATGTCTTGAGAGAATGGAGAGAATCCATAGCATACTTAGATTTGCCTTTCTATATTATTGGCTCGTATATCACTAAGCGCTCTATAGAGAAGGCTTTAAAATTTTTACAAAATAATCCCAGCATTACAGAAAGACAAGTCTATGAGCATTATACGGATTATTTAAAGGATACACTTAATTCGCTTAACTTGCCGGATATTTCAATAGATGAGTACTTTGTGGTTCTCCATGCTGGAGATAGAACTTTAATCCCTTCGGTGCCTTCTGACCATGTGATTACATCAAACTCAAACACTTTGAAATTGGATGCCGGAATAAAAGTTTTAGACAAAGGGGTTTTAAGAGCTATTTCAGATTTAGCTAGAACGCTTCCTCTATCAGAAGAGGCAAAGAGGTTTTACCAAATTCTTAAAAAAACAATGATCAAAGTGATAATTCCAAGTATAAGTGCTGGGAAAAGGGGCTGCGATATTCATAAAGTAGCTATAGATGGATTGAAAGCAGGTATCAAAGGTAGCAAGTTTATACCAAAAGGGAAAAGCCTGGATGAATATAATAGGGATATGGGTCATGTTTTTGGTAGACAGGAACCGGTAACAATTTCACTTATCGGTGGTAACACGAAAACCTTAAATGAAGGGATGGTTGGCAGTGTTGAACTTCAATGGTCATATAAACAACATGCATTTGGTGTTGAAGACTCTTATCTAGTTGGGCCTGATAGAGGCATCAACTTTACTAGCGGGAATATTAGTGAAGAAAGTGATTAAGTGAAACTTTAAAGGAAAGGAGAGTGGCAACGATGGTACCTGAAAAGCCCTATACGGAAGCTGATGTGGTAGTTGTGGGTTATGGTTGTGCCGGTGGCGCTGCTGCAATTGATGCCCATGACAATGGAGCAAACGTCATAATTTTGGAGAAATCGGCCGTGCCAACTTCAAATTCACGGTGCTCGGCAGGTAATCAGATTTATCCTAAAGACCCAAAGGAGAAGGAAAAATTCGCTGCATATTTGCACGCGGTTTCCTTTGGCACCGTAGAGCGGGAGATTGTTGACGTATTTGTTGATGGCCTATTGCAGAACCCAGATTGGTATAAACAAATGGGGGGTGAACTTGAAATCTTTCTCTTCCCGCCAGCGTCTTGTTCTTTGTATATCCCTAATAAAACTTATTCAGGGATTCCCGAGGCGCAGGGGCTACAATTAGAGCTGCGATGTCTTAAACAGACTGAGACTTGCTCTGAGCATGCTGGCGGTGACCGGGTATGGCATCTCCTTGACCGGCAGATAAAGAAGAGGGGCATTAAGGTTATGACCGCTACACCGGTGAAGGAGCTAGTTAAAAATGAAAAGGGTGAGATAACTGGTGTCATCGCTGCGGTAGAAGGCAAGGACGTCTATATTAAGGCGATAAAAGCTGTAATTATGACCTGTGGCGGCTTTGAGTTTGATGAAGATCTAAAGCGGGACAATTTAACTCCTAGTCCAATATTTTCATTTGGGAATCCAGATAATACCGGCGATGGTATCAGAATGGTACAAAAGGTTGGTGCCGCACTATGGCACATGAGCAAACAGGCAACATACCTTGCTGTTAAAGTCCCTGAGTTTGAGGCAGGATTTGTTGTAAACCTCCTAGCCCCAGGGTTTATTTACGTGGACAAGTACGCCAAAAGGTGGGCTGATGAAACACATATAGAATGCCATGAATTCTGGGTGCCTCTATCCTACTTTGACATCGAGCACTTTGAATATCCACGCGTACCCACTTACCTTATCTTTGATGAAGAAGTCAGGCGGATAGGACCTATCAGCTATGCTACAATGGGGTATAACGTAATTACAAACAAATACATTTGGAGCTTAGATAACTCGGAAGAGATTAAGAAGGGGTGGATTATCCGGGCCAAAAGTATACCCGAGCTTGCTAAGCAGTTAAGGTTAGACGAAAAGGCGTTGGTAGATACTATTAATAGGTATAATGCGTTCTGCAATGCTAACAAAGATGAAGACTTTGGCAGACCCAGAGAGATGATTAAGGCTATTGAAGGACCGCCATACTATGGGATGAAACTTTGGCCTGTGCTGTTTAATACCCAGGGTGGTCCACGCCGAGACAAAGATGCTAGGGTATTAGACCCCCATGGCAAACCTATCCCCAGATTATATGCTGCGGGGGAATTCGGCTCTATCTGGGGCTTCTTATACCAGACGTCAACCAACTTCTCTGAGACTATTGTTTTCGGTCGAATAGCTGGCAGGAATGCCGCTAAACTATCACCATTAGAGTCATAGCCATGCTTATTGGTGAAAGAAAATTCATTATTGATGCTTCTAGGCAGAGAATGTGGGACCTCCTGTTGAGGGCAACAATGAGGCTGATGCCCTTTGAAAGGTGTAATATTCGCAGTCAAACTGAGTTCAGCGCCTTGCTAAGGATGAAGGTGGGTCCCATTACCTTGCCCATGCAAGTGGAGATGAAAATAGTAGATATAGTTCCTCCTGAGTCTCTGGACACTATACTTAAGGCGAAAGGTATGGGAGGGATTGCTTGGATAAACCAGAAGTCCACATTTAAGCTAACAGCGATCAATGAAGACAAGACTGAAGTTGATGCCAAAATATTTGCCGAGGGGATGTCACCTCTATTAAGGTTGTTTTTCTTACCAAAGGTAAGGAGCTTTGCCGGAAACTCTTATAAGCTCCTTGAGGAGCGTCTTAGACAATGGGCTTAACTCTTGATGCCTAGTCGTTTTCGGATTACGTCGAAGCCCTTCCCACAACTACCTGTCCTTTCCCTCCTTACTAACCCTACTAGTCCGTTGGGTAGGAATAAGATAACCACTATAAAAATAAGGCCAAGCAACAGTATATTGTATAAAGGAAACCGAGCTAATACCATATCTGATAAAACTGTGATAATGACAGCACCCAAAATAGGACCGTAGAATTGCCCAACACCACCAAAGAGAGCCATCACGACGGGGTAAAAAGAGAGGAAGGGGTTAAAGGCAAGCCTTGGGTCAATATATGACCATCGTGGTGCCATGACTGCCCCGGCTGCCCCCATAAAAAACGCAGTGATAGCAAAGGTAATAATTTTCACAGCATTTACATTTACGCCTGTGTGGGCAGAAGCATCCTCGTCTTCCCCAATACTTCGCATAGCAAGCCCAAATTTGGAGCGTCCAAGGAGGTAAGTGACAAGCAGCGTCACGAAAGCAATACCTAGCATGTAGTAATAAGCAGCTTCAGTATCTAGAATCGTAAGCCACCTACCAGCCGTGCCTGTTATATTAATCTCATACCATATCATTGTATTCCTTAAGAGCTCACTAAGCCCGAAGGTGAATATAATAAAATACATACCCCTTAGCCTTAGAGCTATCAGACCAATTAGGAGGCCGAGCAACAAACTCAATAAACCACCGATAACGATAACCGAAGGCAGGGGTAACGCCTGGAGTAGCGATGATGTATATACGCCGGTTCCGAACAATGCAGCAGTGGCAAGTGAGGTATAATTGGTTGGACCACAGAAAGCGGCCCAACTCACGGAGAGAATCACATACATGAAGATGCTAATAAATAATATGACAATATAAGGTGGAACGTATTCGGGCATAGTTGCCAGAAGGGCTAAAATTAATAAAAGCAGCAAAGGCAAAAGGTACCTTCCAGAAATAGCTTTTATACTATTCATTTTCTATCTCGCAAAGATACCTGTTGGCTTCACAAGGAGTATAATCAGGAACACCAGATAGTAGGCAGCCAACGTGAAACCTGGCTGAATAAACATTACTATGCTGCCAACAAAACCTAGTATAAAACCAGCTGCCAAACTGCCTAAGATATTGCCCAACCCACCTAAGACAACTACTATGAGAGCGATTATTATGTACTGGAGACCCATAAATGGTGAAATTTGGGAGAACGGGCTTAGCAGTACACCGGCTAAGCCAGCCAGCACAGCACCGAGTCCGAAAGATATACCAAGCTCCCTGTAAACTTTTACTCCCATAAGTTGAGCTGTATCAAGACTTTGGGTTATCGCTCTAATAGCCTTCCCCATGCGGGTGAGTCTTAGAAAGAAATAAACGGCTAGACAGAAGACTACAGCGAAGAAAAGGGCTACCAGCCGATTTACGGCAAATGTTGCTCCAGCAAAAGTGACAGATTGAATTAAATAACTATACGCTTTTGTGTTGGAACCAAAGGCAAGCGCAGCTGCATTTTGAAGCACAAACGACAAACCAAAAGCAGCCAAAAGGGAACTACCTTCAAAGGCTACCATTGACTTAGATGACTTTCTGATACGTTCAAATAAAATCTTGTAGACTCCAATAGCTATCAGGAATACTAACGGAGCGCAAATGATGAGAGAAATAAGCGGGCTAATTCCAAAGAGTGTATAGAAGAAGTAGGCAGCCATGGCACCAAGCATAATAAATTCGCCATGAGCCAAGTTCAGCACTCGGGAAACACCGTACTGGAGGTTAAGCCCTACTGCTATTAGGGCATAGATTCCTCCCATTATTAAACCGGTAACAGTTATATCCAGAAATGTTGTAATCACACCTTTCCCTTTTAATAAGCAGGCTGCCTTAAGGGTCTACTCGGCACCTTTAAGCGGACGGATAATCACCCCCTTAAGAACACCGTTTTCCACCTTTTGGCAGCCCGCTTCAAAACAATACTAATCTCTTCTCGAACTCTCTTTAGGCAAAAGCCTCCTTCATGTCAACCCAGTTATTAAACCGAATAGACACCCTACTTCCACGCTGGCTTGGGATATATTGGAGTTGCCTTGCGCCATGTCGCAGGGGCTATCGGCACATACTTGCCGCCCTGCCACTGGTTGAGGTAAGGGCCACCTAGATTATACTGGTTTGTGAACTTCACATCGCCCCAAAGTGCAGTGTGGAATGTCTCGGTAGCCAGCATATCCTTTACTTTCTCATGGTCAAGACCAACCTTCTCAATACATTGTTTCAGGATTTCAAGTGAAGCCCAGCGCTGAGGGTTGGTTAGGTAACTAGTCGGTTTACCCCACCGGTCAAGGAACCTCTTCTCAAAGGCTATTACTGCAGGGTTATCTGGATCCCATCCACCTTGACCCATGATTCCATCCATGTTCTTGCCGAACTTCCCTGGCAGGGCAGGTTCAGAGGCAGGATAATCGATGCAAAAGAGCTTTGGGTTAAAGCCAGTCTGCATCAGTGCTTCGACCCACATCAAGGAATCAAAGACGTAACAGGTCGAAAGTACAGCATCGGGATTCGCTGCTTTGACCTCTTTTGCTAGTGGGGACAGGTCTGTAAAATCCGGGGGATAGCTCTTAACCAGCTTTATGTCTATCCCTGCCACCTCTAACCTCGGGATCTTATAGCCTGCACCCTCTACTCCATACAGTACTCCGAAATAGGTAACCGCTACGGACTTGACCCCAGCCTCTTTGCAAATCTCTACTAGGGCGTCCCCAATTTGCGGCCACTGCGCCTCCATGGTGAAGTAGTAAGGATACTTCGCCCAGTCAGATCTAAGCTGCTCACTGGTAACCGAGTCCCCAATCCAGGGTATCTTGTACTTATCGGTTAATGGCACCAGTGGGAAGTGCCACTCAGTGCCAAAGGGTGCTACCAGAAAATCAATCTTGTCATCCAAGATGAGCTTCTCAGCCATCTTGAGTGTTGTGCCTGGGTCGCTCTTATCGTCATAGATGATCAACTTCACTGGTATCTTCTTGTCGTACTCTGGCACATATATCCCACCCGCGGCATTGACCTCCTCAACCCACATCTTGGTGGTCAGATACTGCCCCTCTGCATCGGGAGCTAGCCAGCCCGAGATGGCAATTGCCATACCGAATTTCAGTGATTCCGGGGCAGCCGATGGTGCGGCTGGTGAGGTCGGTGCTGGTGCACAAGCACTCAAGGCTGAAGGCAAAGCTATGGCGAGTGCCAAAACGATAATCGCTCCCATCTTCAGATATTTCATTCTTTCCTCCTTAGTAGATTAAAATTTCACCAACTTCAACTCTGACTTAAGCTTTTTACTCGCTGAGATTCTCACCTCCTTCGCTTTTTTGCTCAAAATAGCGTAAAGACTTTATTTCGGCATTCCCGCTTGAGCGTTCGACCAGTGCCTATTCTATGACCCCGTGTCTTAAGAATCAAGTACCCTTTTGAACTTTAAGCTCATGTTTTATATTGCTGAGGAACAGGTTATATTTTGCCCAATGCTTTCAGGACTCGCTCGGGGGTCATTGGTATTTCATACAGCCTAACCCCGATAGCATTATATACAGCATTGGCTACTGCTCCTGCCACAGGATTAATGCAATGCTCACCTACTCCCATAGCGCCAAATGGTCCAGTCGGCTCATTAGATTCAATCATAATTACTTGGACATTTGGCGCATCCTGAAAATTATAAATCTTGTAATCCAAAAAGTCAGGGTTCAAAGGCTTTCCGCTATCCTTTTCAAATAATAATTCTTCTTTCAAGCTATAACCCAAACCTTGTATAGCACCTCCGTACATTTGCCCTTCAACAACTAACGGGTTGATGGCTTTACCCACATCTTGCACCGCAGTATATCTCAGAACTGTAATTTCCCCCGTTTCCATATCAACTTCTACCTCAGCGACATGAAGCAAAGGCCCTCCTACATAGACAGCATTGTAAAGAGGGGCAACCATCTTCGGCGTCGGATTCTTATAGGCGCCAGATACTGGTTCCTTTATTACCTCTGATAGCAGTATTCTTTTACCCTTAACATATATCACTCCGTCCCTAAATTCAACATCCTCCTTTGCGGCGTTCAGGCGGAGGCAGGCAGTATTAATCAGTGCCTCCTTCGCTTTTCGCGCCGCTCCTATTATGGCCTTACCGGCGGAATATAATGTCCGGCTGCCACACGACCCCCAATCCTCTGTTGTTAACCCGGTATTGGCGGTGGTTAGCTTTACATTATCTAGAGGTAGTCCCAATTCTTCTGCAGCTACTTGAGACAGTGTAGTATTAGACCCTGTGCCCAAGTCCTGAGCTCCAGTAATAAGCTCAGCAGTAGCATCTGGATAGATCTTAACTGTGGCAGTGGCGTATTGCTCCATCCATCCAGTCCAACCCATATTATAGGCCATACCTATACCTCTTCTCTTGTCATTCTCCGCTCTTACCGGTTTACCCCATCCTTTCCAGCTTTCCCGGAACCCAGAAGCTTTAACCCCCTTAGCTAAACACTCTTCCACAGGGAAGCTAGACAACGTTGCCCCATAGGGTTTCATTTTATCACCGGTTTTATACGTGTTTTTGAGTCTTATTTCTATGGGGTTCATGCCTAATTTTTCAGCGATTTGGTCTACTAGCTGTTCTAGGCCAAAGAGGTATGCTGGAAACTGAACACCCCTGAAGGGTTGCGCAGTAGGTAAGTTGGTATTCACATCATAAACTTTGAAAATAGCATCTTCGAACTTGTACATGTAAAATTCGCTAACAAGCAGGCCTAATGAGCCACCTACAAAGTTGCCATGAGCGCCGACATCATAGTAGGTCTCAAAATTTATTGCCGTTATGGTGCCATCCTTCTTGGCAGCTAACTTAATGTTCTCTACTGAGGAGTATCTTCTCCGACCAACGATAGTTTCTTCCTCTCTGCTGTACTCCAGTTTAACCGGTCGGTTTGTTCTCACTGACAGCAACGCTGCCATTAGTGGATATTCTTCTTGTTTCTTGCCTCCAAAACCACCACCCACGAAATGACTTATTACTCTTATCTTGCTAAAGCGCAACCCCAAAACCTTGGCTAAATCCTCCTTAACTCGGTGAGGGAATTGAGTAGAAACCCAGGCAGATAATTCCTTGCCATCCCAACTGGCGACACATGTCCTGGGTTCTATAGGGGTGACTGGCTGTACTGGGGTTTTAAACATACCCTCTACCACAACATCAGCCTCTCTAAATGCTTTATCTATATCCCCCCACTTTTCAATTAGCGGTCCCCCGGGAACTGGGCCTGCAAGATTGCCTTCGGGATACAACTTGGGGGCATTGGGCTTTGCCCCTTCTACAGGGTCAAACACTGCAGGTAGTTCTTCATAATCAACTTTAATCGCTCCCAAAGCTTCCTCTGCTATCTCTTCAGTTTCAGCAGCAACCACCGCTACCGGCTCACCGACATACCTCACCTGCTGTTCCAAAACACACATAGGCTTATGCTCTACCGAAGCGTAAGTAAGCCCGGCTGTATTCTTATAAGTTAATATCTCAACCACGCCTCCAATTTTTTCCGCCTGGCTAATATCTATCTTTTTGATTTTAGCATGGGGATAGGGAGAGCCTAATATTTTGGCGTGAAGCATGCCATCTAGTCTTATATCAGCGGAATACCTGGCACTCCCTCCCACCTTCTCTTTAGCGTCCCTGAGTGGGACTGGCTTACCAACTACCTTTAACTCTCCGCTCATTATTTTCTCGCCCCCATTTTCTTTGCGGTATCCTGTATTGCTTGCACCACCTTGGGATAAGAACCACACCGACATAAATTGCCCCGAAGGCTATGCGTTATCTCCTCTTCGCTTGGATGAGGGTTTTCATCTAATAAAGCCTTGGCTGACATAATCATACCAGGCGTACAAAAGCCACATTGTAAAGCATGATGTTCAATAAATGACTCTTGCAGCGGATGTAAGTTACCCCCTACAGCTAAGCCTTCTATGGTAGTTATTTCTTGTTCATTAGCAGCAACAGCCAAGGTCAGGCAGGATAATACAGGCTTACCATTTAGAAGCACTGTACATGCTCCGCATTGCCCTTTATCACAACCACATTTAGTCCCGGTCAGACCCAGTTGATCCCTTAACACCTTTAGCAACGTCCAGTTATTCTTTACATCAATGGTATGCATTATTCCATTTACAACAATGTTTATGACACTTTCATAATTATCCATCGATTATCCTGCCAACCTTTTAATAGTTTCATTTATTAGTCTTTTAACCAATATCTGGCTAACATAGGTTCTGTATTCAACATTTGAACGAACATCGGTTATGGGGGAAATATCTTCAGCTACTTTTCCTGCTGCCTCGTCAATTGCTTCTGCGTTTATCTCCTTCCCTTTCAGGGATTGCTCAACGTTTTTAGCTCTAATTGGCGTTGGAGCTACAGCACCAAGGACTACTCTGATATCTTTGCATTTACCGTTAGCCACCATAATTCTGACGGCACAATTTACTTTAGCTAAATCTTCTGAACTCCTCCCCAGTTTTCTAAAAGCAGTTCCGTGTGAACCCTTTTGGGGGGGCACTCTAATTTCAGTCAGAATTTCATTGTCTAACACATTTTCTCCAGGACCACGGAAAAATCTCTCAAGTCGCACCACCCTCTCTCCCCCCGCTCCTACTAATTTCACCTCGGCATCAAGTGTTAACAATGGGGGCACCAGATCTGCAGAGGGAGAACTTCTACAGATGTTACCACCGATAGTAGCCATATTCCTAACTTGGGTGGTACCAAATGACTCTGCCGCCTCATGCAAAGAAAAGCACTTTTCTTTGATTACATCTGAATTGACTATTGTAGATACCCTAGTTAAAGCACCAATAGTCAAGCCTTCGTTTTCATCCCACTTTACGAAATCCAAAGCCGATATAGGTTTTATATCAATGACATATTTCGGCGTTTTTGCCCTCTCTTTCATCATTCCCATAAGGTCGGTGCCACCGGCTATAAGGTTTGCCTCTTCCTTATACTGTGCCAGCATCGAAGCTGCCTCTGCTATTGTTTGTGGAACAAGGTAATTAAATTCCTTAAGCGTCTTTATGGACAGATACCTCCTTTCTTTGACCTTCCCCCTTTTAATTAGGGTGCTCATAATATGCAAAGAGTAAAAACTTTGCGGGATGGGACCCCATACATGTTCCACATCCCTTAAACACTTCCTGGTTTGTCGAGGGGGAGCTAACCTTAATTTGCATGGTTTGCGCTTCTTACGCCTTGCTTCAAAGAGAGCAACAGATATACTACCACCAAATTAGATATTTTATATATTGTCGCACATACTAGCAAGTTTTGCTTTAGTTGTCAAGATGTCACGGGCTGCATTCTGAATTTTGTGGAAAAAAATGATGGGGTGGTAAGAATCCCCAAAGTCCTGGAAGTAAACGAAAGGAGGTCTTACCACCGATGGCTAGAAGCCAAGAAAATGGTACCACAATTCTGCTTGGACTTAAAGGATACCGGCTGGGGAGAGTGAAGGAGGGTGACGAAGGAGTAGTTGTAGAGGTAAGAATTGGGGGAGAAGAGCTCAGTTGTCCCTATTGTGGCAAGACGAAGTTATACCGGCACGGACGATGCCAGCCATAGAGAGTGGCTTCACAGCTGAGCAATGGGAAAAAGGTTTACCTTGAGCTGTACCGTCAGCGCTGGCGATGTCTAGAATGAGGACATTCCTTCACAAGGCAAAGAACTGGTACAGTCTCACTCGAGACTGACCAGGCAAGCAGAGCAAGAGGCGCTATGGCAACTCAAGGATAGAAGCTTTAGCCAGGTAACAAGAGAACTAGGAGTAGGATATACCACCCTACGCCGCCTGCTGGAGAGAGAAATAGATGAGGAAGCATTAGGTCCGATTATTCATGAAGAAGAGATATATCTAGGAATTGATGAGCATAGCTTCAAGCATCAGGAGCTGGTGCATATGGTAACCGAGGTAAAAAAAGGCGTGTATTGGGAATACTTAGGGATGACCGCATCGCCACCCTTAAAGATTTCTTGAGCAAGATTCCCAAAGACAAGGTTAAAGAGGTATGTATTGATATGAAAGATGGTCTACGGAGAGAAGGTGAGGTATTATTCCCTGAAGCTAAAGTAGTTGTAGGCCACTTTCACGTAATTGCTGACTCCAATAAAAAGATGGATGAAGCCAGAAGAATAGAACAAGATGCGAATAGAAAGAAGAAGATAAAGATACCAAAGAAGATATTCCTGGTAGGTAGGGAAAAGCTTAGTGAATGCGAGATGAATAAGCTAGGTGAACTTCTAGAAAAATATCCTAGTCTTAAAGGTTTCTATTGGGCGAAGGAGAAGATGAGAGAACTCTATCGGCAGGAGGGCCGGGAAGGAGCAGCTAAGATTCTGGATGATATCATCTTTAATCT
>Ga0315291_10009474_pt1 | contig 11933 bp, 8 predicted proteins | sample YL17G12_20_MG_FD_203070 | JGI IMG/M metagenome (GOLD analysis project Ga0315291, IMG submission 203070) | Sediment microbial communities from Yellowstone Lake, YNP, Wyoming, USA - YL17G12_20 | ecosystem: Environmental > Aquatic > Freshwater > Lake > Sediment | place: USA: Wyoming | collected...
CTTCTTTACGCACCCGCGTCCCTTGCAGGGCCTGTACAGCGGCGCAGTCGCGCAAATCAAGTATTGGGTCGGCGAGCACAAAGGCGGGGCGGGGCGCGGAGGCCAGCCCTGGTACTATATCCTCATGCTCCTGAGCATCTACGAATTCCTGCCCCTCTTGGGCGCGGTGACGGCCAGCATCTACTATCCCTTCATCCGCAAGAAGACGGTCTCCGAGCGGGATGGCCTGCCATTTGTGCCTTTCCTGATCTTTTGGACGTTCGCGGCTGCAGCGTTGCACAGTTGGGGCGGCGAGAAAATGCCACAGCACTCCATGTACCCCTTGCTCCCCATGATTTTGCTCACCGGGCGGCTGGCGCAGGACTGGATTGGGGACGTGGACTGGAAGGAGGCGTGGAAGAAAGGCGCAGCCTTTTTCGCCGTCCTCTTGCCTGTGGCTGCGTTCATCTTCGTCAGGCTGTTCATGGTCAGGCCATTCAGCGGCATGTCGCTCCAGCGATTGAGCAGCACGTTTGGCTGGGTAGTGACTCTGCTCGCGCTGGCTGCGCTCGTGTGGATCTTGTACAAGCGCGTGGTGCAAATGGGCAAGCAGTTGTCGCTTCAGGCGACGGCTTTCTCTATCCTGCTGATTCTGTTCCTGGCGACGGTGCGTTTTGCCTGGATGGCAAGTTACGTGAACTACGATTTGGGGAAGGAGTTCCTCGTCTACGCGCACGGCACGCCGGACGTGAAACTGACCATGAACGAGATCGCGGAGATCTCCAGGCGGACGGTGGGCGGCAATCTGATTAAGGTGGCCTACGACGACGAGACGACCTGGCCGCTGGAATGGTACCTGCGGGAGTTCCCGAACAGGGTATATTATGGGAAGCAGCCCAGCCCAGATGCCCTGGACGCGCCGATTGTGTTGGTCGGAAGCCCGAACGAGAACCAGGTCAAGTCGGTCCTTGCCAACAACTACGACCGCTTTCCGCGCAGGCATATCTGGTTTCCAACAGAGGACTACAAAGGGTTGACTCTGAACCGGGTTGTCGCCGCGCTGCGAGACCCGATGAAGCGCCAGGAGATATGGGACATCCTCTGGTCGCGCAAGTACAAACAGAATGCCAACGGGTTCTATGCCTATGAGTTCGCGATGTACGTCCGCAAGGACATCGCCGCGCAGATGTGGACGCACAGCATCGGCACGCTGCCCACGCAGCCTGAGCCGGTTGAAGACGTTTATCTCAAGAAGAATCTAGTTGTGGCGAGCGTGATGCAGGTGGGGTATTCGGGGCAAGGGGAAGGGCAGTTTGCCGACCCGCGCGGGGTGGCCGTGGACGCGCAGGGGAACGTGCACGTTGCCGACACGAACAACCACCGGATACAGGTGTTTGACTCCAACGGCGCATTTCTGCGGCAGTGGGGTGGGCATGGGGATGGGGATGGGCAGTTCAACGAGCCGTGGGGGATCGCGGTGGACGGGGACGGGGACGTGTATGTCGCAGACACGTGGAACCACCGGATACAGAAGTTTGACAAGAATGGGAAGTTCTTGGCGAAGTGGGGGGAGTTCCGAGACTCGCAGGGTACGACGGAGTTGGAGCAGGGGCATTTCTATGGGCCGCGTGCGCTTGCGGTTGCCCAGGATGGGACGTTGCTGGTGGTGGACACGGGGAACGAGCGAGTGCAGCGGTTTGATTCGGATGGGAAGTTCCTGGGAGCGTATGGCGGGTTTGGAGCGGAGGACGGGCAGTTCTGGGAGCCAGTTGGGATAGCGGTGGACAGAGAAGGGAACATCTACATTGCGGACACGTGGAACCAGCGGGTGCAGAAGTTTGACAAGGACTTCCGGTATGTGACGAAGTGGGGGATCAACACGTGGGTTGGTCAGAGTGTGGTGAACAAGCCATGCTTGGTTGCGGACTCGCGTGGGCATGTGTATGCGAGCGACCCTGAGGGGTATCGATTGTTGGAGTTCACGGGGGATGGGGAGTTTGTAGCGAGTTACGGGCAGTATGGGAGCGGGATAGGGGACTTCAATCTGCCGATTGGGTTGTGTGTGGATGCGGGTGATAACTTGTGGGTAGCGGATAGTGGGAATCATCGGATCATGAAGTTTGGGCCGCCGGGACGGTAGCAGGGTCATTGCGAGGGGCGGAGCCCCGAAGCAATCTCTGCATAGGCGAGGGATTGCTTCGCTTCGCTCGCAATGACGTAGCGACTGGGCTGCGAGTGAATTCGCAGTCTGGTACGAAAACATGCTGGAAGCATGTTGAGGTGGCAGGATAGTCCGTTTCCAACGGACTTTGTGAGGTAGACACCGAATTCCATTCGGTGGGCGGCAGCGGATGAATCCGCGACCTAGAACGCGAAACATGCTGGAAGCATGTTGAGGTGGCAGGATAGTCCGTTTCCAACGGACTTTGAGAGGTAGACACCGAATTCCATTCGGTGGGTTTGTGCATCGCGTCAAGGAGGACGAGTTGAAACTGCACGAATATCAATCCAAGCGCATCTTCGCGCGGCATGGGATTCCCATCCCCCAGGGCGACGTGGCGGCGACGCCCGTGGAGGCCGGAGCCATCGCGGCCCGGTTGGGCAAGACCGTCGTGGTCAAATCCCAGGTGCTGGTCGGGGGGCGCGGCAAGGCGGGCGGGATCAAACTGGCCCGCGACCCGGCGGAAGCCGAGCAGGTGGCCGGGCAGATACTCGGCATGGACATCAAGGGCCTCAAAGTCAAGAAGGTCCTCGTGGATGAGGCGGCCAATATCGTCCGCGAAATCTACCTGGGGATCGTCGTTGACCGGGCCACGCGCCGCGCTGTGATGATGGCCTGCGCCGAGGGCGGCGTGGAGATAGAAGAGGTCGCCCGCGTTGCCCCGGAGAAGATCCTCAAGGCTTTCATCCACCCATTCCTCGGACTCCAGCCCTATCAGGCCCGCGAACTCGCCTTCGGAATCGGCGTGGAGAAGGACTTGATTGGGTCTTTCTCCGCAGTCGCGCAGGGCCTCTATCAGGCCTTCGTCCATTGCGACGCCTCGCTGGCGGAGGTCAACCCTCTCGTCGTGACCGGCGAAGGGAAATTGCTGGCCGTGGACGGCAAGATGGTTCTGGATGATAATGCCCTGTTCCGCCACCCCGACCTGGCCGAGATGCGCGACTTGGATGAAGAGGCTCCTGCCGAAACCGAGGCGCGGCGCTACGGATTGAGCTACGTGAAACTGGATGGGAGCGTCGGGTGCATGGTCAACGGCGCGGGTCTGGCTATGGCGACCATGGACGTGACCAAGTTGTTCGGCGGCGCGCCCGCCAATTTCCTGGACATCGGCGGCGGGGCGAAGTCGGAAAAGGTGGCGGCGGCCTTGCGGATTATCCTTTCCGACCCCAACGTGAAATCGGTCATCTTCAATATCTTCGGCGGCATCACGCGGTGTGATGAAGTGGCGAAGGGCATTCTGGCCGCGCTGGAAGAAGTCAAGCCGAAGGTGCCGATGGTGGTGCGGCTGGTGGGAACCAACGAGGAAGAAGGCCGCCAGTTGCTCGCCAGCGCCCACATGGCAACCGCTATGACCCTGACCGACGCCGCGCAGAAGGCGGTTGCTGCGGCGCAGGGGCAAAAATGAGCCAGTGTGTGTTTTGCGACATCATCGCGGGGCGCGCCCACGCACACGTGGTGTACGAAGACGAGGCCACAGTGGCCTTCATGGACATCCTTCCCATCCATGAAGGGCACACCCTGGTCGTGCCTAAAAAGCACGCGGTGGATATCCTGGACATTGAGTCGGAACAGGCAGCGGCTGTGATGCGAACGGCCCTGCAAGTGGCGAGGGCTGTGAAGGCGGCGCGCCGCTGCGACGGGATCAACCTGTTCCAGGCCAGCGGCGGCGCGGCGGGGCAGTCGGTGTTTCACTTTCACGTGCACGTCCTCCCGCGATGGAACGGGGATGGGACGATCCGCCTGCGCCGGGAGTATGCGGCGACGGACGAGGATCTTGGCCGCACGGCGGATAAGATTCGCCAGGCCTTGGTCTCCGGTTGAATGTTTACATAACCATGTGATTTGTGGGACGGGTTGCCAACCCGTCCAACGGGTGCGGCGATGAGTGTAGGATAGGTTGCCAACCCATCCAACGGGACAATGACTGTCTCTGGAGAGGAAAGTACAATGAGCGTACTGGTTAGCAAAGACACCCGCCTGCTGGTGCAGGGGATTACGGGCAGGGAAGGGGAATTCCACACACGCCAGATGATTGCCTATGGCACGAAGGTCGTCTGCGGCATGACCCCCGGCAGGGGAGGCGAGTGGGCTGCGGGCGTGCCGGTATTTGACACGGTGAAGGAAGCCGTCCAGGCCACCGGCGCGAACACGTCCATTGTGTACGTCCCCGCCCGTTCCGCGCCCGACGCCATCATAGAAGCGGCGGAATCAGGGATTGAACTGGTTGTCTGCATCACCGAGGGAATTCCTGTGCTGGATATGGTCAGGGTCTGCGAGCACATGCGCGGCACGCGCACGCGTCTGGTGGGCCCCAACTGCCCAGGCGTCATCAGCCCCGGCGAGGCGAAGGTGGGCATCATGCCCGGCCATATCCACATGCCCGGCAAGGTGGGCCTGGTGTCCCGCAGCGGCACGCTGACCTACGAAGTCGTGTACGCGCTCACACAGAAGGGGATCGGCCAGTCCACCTGCATCGGGATCGGCGGTGACCCTATCATCGGGACCACATTCATTGACGTGCTGCAACTGTTCCAGGATGACCCCATGACCGAGCACGTCGTCCTCATCGGCGAGATTGGCGGGACGGATGAAGAACGCGCCGCAGAATACATTGCGGCCCACATGACCAAGCCCGTGACGGCCTTCATCGCCGGGCAGACGGCTCCTCCGGGCAAGCGGATGGGCCATGCGGGCGCGATTATTTCCGGCGGGACGGGCACAGCGGCGGAGAAGGTGGCCGCGTTGCAGCAGGCAGGTGTGCGGGTGGCCCGCCATCCGGCGGACGTTGCCGAACTCGTCGCGGAGATCTTCTAGATACCAGCATCGCAATTGACGTTGGAGCCTTCGCTTCTGTATACTGAATCAACGTGATAGAGGTGTCGCTCCGCACATGCATCAGCGATGGGGCTTGAGCAGGGTGTGGAACTCTGACCGGCGGCGCTCCATTGCCTGAGGCGGATGGAGCGCTTGTGTTTCCAACGGACCTCCGAGGTCTCTGCGAGTCGTTCCCGCGGGGAAATGCGCCTGCAAAACAGCGTTCTCCCAGATGGAGCGACGTTGGTAGACCTCGGAGGTCTGGGTGAATCTGCTTCTCAAACACGCTCTAAGGCACGTGACGGAGGGGAAGATTGAAGTACTGGCGGCGTCCTCTGGATGCGGACAAGATACGGGTGCCACACGGAAGGCTCTCCATCATGGCGGAGCGGTGCAAGGGGTGCAGTTTCTGCGTGGAGTACTGCCCTCGCAAGGTGCTGGAGATTTCCGAAACGTTCAACCAGAAGGGCTACCATCCTCCCCACACCGTCCTGCCGGAAGCCTGCGTGGCGTGCGGGCTGTGCGAGTTGATCTGCCCTGAGTTCGCCATCCACGTGATAGAGGAAGCGGAGGTGCCCCTGTGAGCGAGCCTCGGATTCTCTGCGGCGAGTATTTCATGAGCGGCGATGATGCCTGTGCCGAAGGGGCCCTCTGCGCGGGCTGCCGCTTTTTCGCCGGATACCCCATCACCCCCGCGACGGAGATCGCCGAGCGGATGGCCGCCCGCCTGCCCGAAACAGGCGGGGTCTACATCCAGATGGAAGACGAAATGGCTTCCATGAACGCTGTGCTGGGAGCCTCCTGGGCGGGAAAGCGGGCGATGACGGCTACTTCTGGCCCCGGCTTCAGCCTGATGATGGAGAACCTGGGGCTGGGCATCATCACCGAGACGCCGTGCGTGCTGGTGAACGTGCAGCGCGGCGGGCCTTCCACAGGGCTGCCCACGCTGGTCGGCCAGGGCGACATGATGCAGGCCCGATGGGGGTCTCACGGCCCCTACGAAATCATTGCCCTCTGCCCCAGTTCGCCTCAGGAACTCTTTGACCTTACCATCCGCGCCTTCAACCTGTCGGAGCAGTTCCGCACGCCCGTCCTGGTCATGACGGATGCCGAGGTTGGGCACATGACGGAGAAAGTCGTCATCCCGCCCCTCGCTCAGATACCAGTCTACCCACGGCGCAAGGCCACGACGCCGCCGGACAAGTACCGGCCCTACGAAGCCGGCGAAGACCTGGTTCCGCTGATGGTCAACGCGGGCGACGGCTATCGGATTCACGTGACAGGCCTCACCCACGACGAGCGCGGCTACCCGATGGTGGATGCGGAAACTCAGCAGCGGATGATTCCCCGTCTCGTGGAAAAGATCCGGCAGAACCGCGACAAGATGATTGAGGTGGAAGAGCGCGACCTGGACGATGCCGAGGTGGTCGTTGTCACATACGGCATCTCAGCGCGCACAGCCCATTGGCCCATAGAGCAGGCGCGGAGCGAAGGCATCCGGGCGGGGATGCTGCGGCTCATCACGGCCTGGCCCTTTCCGGAGGCGCACATCCGGCGGTTGGCGGCGCGCGCGAAGGCGTTTGTGGTGGTGGAAATCAACCTGGGGCAGATGGTCTACGAGGTGGAACGGTGCGCCGCCGGGAAGGCCGCAACTTACCTGGCCGCGCACGCGGGCGGCGACCTGCACGATCCCGACGACATCCTGCGCCTGATCCGCAAAGCGGCGGGTCGGTGACGAACACGGCATATCTCGAATCAACCACCAAGACACAAAGACACCAAGAAAAGGACAGGAAGTCCTTTGTCCCCTCGTGTCTTTGTCGTAGATTCTCTGGGAAACTTGCGTAGGGCGACGGCGGAAGGAGAGCGGAATGATTCAGACGGCGCAATCTGAGGCCGAATGCGAGGGATTCCACCCGCTGGATGAACTCCTGCGGCAGGATCGGCTGCCGCACATCTGGTGTCCGGGGTGTGGCCTGGGCACGGCGCTGACCTGCTTTGCGAGCGCGCTGACCAAGTCCGGCCTGGACATGGACAAGGTCGCCGTAGTTTCGGGCATCGGGTGTACGGGGCGCGTGGCGGGCTACGTGCGGCTGGATTCGTTCCACACCACTCATGGGCGGGCCATTCCCTTCGCCACGGGGTTGAAACTGGGGAATCCAGATCTGAAAGTCGTCGTGTTCAGCGGCGACGGAGACCTTGCGGGCATCGGCGGAAACCACCTGATTCACGCCGCCCGCCGCAACGTGGACATGACTGTCATTTGCGTCAACAACTTCACCTATGGGATGACGGGCGGCCAGCTGGCTCCCACCACCCCGATACATGCTCGCACGAGCACCTCCCCTCGCGGCAACCTGGAGCACCCCTTCAACCTGCCATATCTGGCGGCGGGGAGCGGGGCGGTCTATGTGGCCCGCTGGACGGTGCTGCACGTCCGGCGGCTGGAGAAGGCCATCGGAGAGGCGTTGAAGAAGAGGGGGTTCAGTTTTGTGGAGGTTATTTCGCCGTGTCCCACCCTGTATGGCCGCATGAACAAGATGCGCGAAGGGCTGGACGCAATGCGGTATTACAAGGAGCACACCCACATCGTCCACGGCGCAGACCCAAAAGGCGTGGACATTGAACTGGGCGGCGATTTCACCGTGGGCAAGTTCGTGGACATAGAAAAGCCGGTCTGGGGCGAGGTCCGCCCCGCATAGATGGAGGGCGCGATGGCGCGAACCGAGGTAAGGCTCACAGGTTTCGGGGGACAGGGAATCATCCTGGCCGGGTACATTCTGGGCAAGGCGGCGGCTCTCTACGACAAGAAGTATGCCACCTTCACCCAGAGTTACGGGCCGGAATCGCGCGGGGGCGCGTGCGCGGCGCAGGTGATCCTTGCCGATGAACCTGTCCAATATCCCCACCTGATTGACCCGTCGGTTGTGGTCGTCATGTCGCAGGAGGCATACAACAAGTACGCGCCGACGCTCCACGCGGGCAACAAACTGCTGGTGGATCAGGACCTGGTCATCCTGGGCGATCTGCCCGCGGGAGTCGAGGTATACTCCATCCCGTCCACCCGCGTCGCCGAAACGGACATGGGCCGCAAGATGGTCGCCAACATCGTCATGCTGGGCTTCCTGACCGCAGTTGGCGGTGTCGTGACGGAAGAATCCATGCGCCGCGCGGTGACAGAATCCGTTCCGAAAGGCACGGAGGAACTCAACCTCAAGGCATTCCAGGCCGGCCTGGACTACGGAAAGAAACTGCTGGAGAGCCGGGCGTGATGGATGGGTTCCTGATCCTGGGCAATTCGGTGGCGGCGGCGCAGGCGGCCTGGGACCTCGCCGAGGCAGGGCTGCCGGTTTTCGTGGCGAGCGAGACGCCGTGGTTCGCCGCGCCCGATGGCGACCTTCAAGCGCGGGCGTGGCTGCTACAGGTGTCGCGCCACCCCAACATCCGCTTTCTGGCTCCAGCCTCGGTTGAGGCCTTGGAAAGAAAGGGCACATCCTACCGCGCCGTCCTCCGTGTCGGCAGCCGGTTGGTGGACGCGGAGCGGTGCACGGCCTGCGGCGAATGCGAGAAGGTCTGCCCCGTCAACGCCCCCGGCGCAGCCCACCGCGTCATCTGGCGGCTCAAGGATGGCGTTCCCGACGTGTTTGCGATAGAACGGGCGGGCAAACCGCCGTGCTCCGACACCTGCCCCGGCGGGATTCACGTACAGGGATATGTGGCGCTCATCGCCCAGGGACGGTTTGAGGAAGCCCTGGACGTAATCCGCGACGCCATCCCCTTCGCGGCGGTGTGCGGGCGCGTGTGCGACCACCCCTGCGAAGCCAACTGCCGCCGCAACGATGTGGATTCGGCAGTCTCCACCCGCGCGCTGAAACGGTTCGCGGCAGACTACGAACTGAAGGGCGGCCATCTGCCGTCGCTCGCGAAGAAGCGGGAAAAGGGCGACGACAGGGGGCAGGGCCGTAAGGTCGCGGTCATCGGTTCCGGGCCTGCGGGCCTCACTGTGGCGGCGGAACTGGCCTGCATGGGCTACAATGTCACAATCTTTGAGGCGCTGCCCGTGGCGGGGGGGATGCTTGCCGTGGGAATTCCTTCCTACCGCCTGCCCAAAGATGTTCTGAGGATGGAAATCGCCGCGATTGAAGCCCTGGGCGTGGAAATCCGCCTGAATTCCCCCGTGCAGTTTGAAGAAGGCAAAGGGCTGGACGCGCTCTCTGCCCAGGGATACGAGGCGGTGTTCATCGCCGTCGGCGCGCACAAGAGCGTGGAATTGGGAGTGCCCGGCGAAGACCTGGAGGGCGTAGTCCACGGCGCGCGCCTGCTCAAGATGCTCAACCTTTCGCAGCAGGTGGACGACCCGCAATGGCACGCCGGACTGGAGAAGACGCTGGTTCGCGGCGCGGACACCCGCGTAGCGGTCATCGGCGGCGGCAACACGGCCATGGACGTTTCGCGCTCACTGCGGCGGCTGGGGGTCAAGGACGTCACTGTGCTATACCGCCGCTCGCGCGAGGAGATGCCCGCCATCCCGGAAGAAGTGGAAGAAGCCGAGAAGGAAGGCACCCCGTTCCAGTTTCTGGCGGCGCCCATCCGCGTGCTGGAAAAGGATGGCCGCGTCGCAGGCTTGGAGTGCGTGCGGATGCGGCTGGGCGAGCCAGACAGGTCTGGGCGGCCCCGGCCTGTGCCCATTCCGGGCAGCGAGTTCCGACTGGACGTAGACCTGGTGGTTCCTGCCATTGGGCAGTCGCCGGAATTGTCGTTCCTCGGCGAAGCGCACGGCCTGGAAATCACACAACAGGGCACATTTGAGGTGAGCCGGGCCACGTACATGACCAACCGGCCCGGCGTGTTTGCGGCGGGCGACGCCATCACGCAGCCGGTGTCGGTGATCCACGCCATCCAGTCAGCGAAGCAGGCCGCTGCCTCCATAGACGCCTACCTGCGAGGCGCGCCGTATGACGTGGCGGAGGACGAGGCTCCCGTATCGCACCGCGAACTGTCGGATGCAGACCGCCAGCCCCGCCCGCGCAACCGTGTTCCCGCCATCCCGATGGCCGAGCGGTTGACCACCTTTGAGGAAGTGGAACTTGGATTCGACGAAGCAATGGCGGTCGCGGAAGCCAGCCGCTGCCTCGCCTGCGGCCCGTGTTCTGAGTGCCTGGCCTGCGTGACGGTCTGCGAGCCTCACGCCATCCGGCACGACTGGCGCGAAGAGAGGATGGAGCTGAGCGTCGCAGGCGTGCTACACAGCGGGGGCGGCTCCCATGCCGCCAAGCCGCAGGCGTGGGAGCCTGCTCTGCTGGCGAATAGTGATCTGCCTGGTGTCATAGAGGTCGCGCCGGATGACCGGCTGGCGGCCTCGGCTGCGGCGGCGCGCATGATGGCCCTGGCGATCGGGTGGCCCCGCCGTCAGGTGGAAGCGCTGCGGCGGCGGGCAGTGGCCGAAGCGCCCAGGGTCGGTGTCTGGCTGTGCGCCTGCGAGGGACAGATTTCGGACCGGCTGCCTTTGGAAAGCGTTCTGGAACGCGCGGATGCGCTCGGCGGCGTGGTCTGGACAGGAAGGGTGGATCAGGCCTGCGCTCCGGAGGCCGCGGCGCAACTGGCCCAGGCGGTTCGCGAGCACGGGTTGAATCGCGTCGTCGTCGGGGCATGCTCCTGCTGCGCGCTGGATCAAGTATGCTACAGTTGCACGACCCAGCGGCTGCGGTGCAAGGCAGGGTTGATGTCCCTTGTTGGGGCGGGCGCATGGCTGGAGTTCGTCAACATCCGCGAGCAGTGCGCCTGGCTCCATGATAACCCCGCCGAGGCTGCGTCGGCAGCAAGAAGCCTGGTTGCAGCGGGCGTTGCAAGAGCCAGGTTCGGCGGGCTGGCGGCTTACTTTGCGGAACACCCTGCCATGCCGTCGGCAGTCGTGGTGGGTTCTGGTTCCACTGCCGGAGAGATGGCCGCGCTCCTTGCCCGCATTGGGCTGGCCGTGTCGTGGGCAGACTCAGACGACGGAGACGGGGCGGGCGTTCCAGGCGTCACGCGGCTTGCCGGCCAACGGCTGGAAAAGACCGAAGGCTCGTTGGGCGATGTGCGCGTGACGTTGCGCGGCAAGGATGGCGTGAGGACGGCCACGGCGGGCGCGGTGGTCATTGTGGGCGGACAGGAGGGCGGCAATCCGAGCCGGGGACAGATTTCGGGCCTGTATCAGGTGGAGGTGGGCGCGTCCCCCGCGTTTCTGGAAGCCACAGCGGCCAAACTGGGCGTTCTCCTGGGACGGACGACCATCCGCACGGACGGCAGCATCTCCGCCGTCAGCGAGGACTTGTGCCGCGCGTGCGGGACGTGCGCGGCCGTCTGCCCGTTTGAGGCTGTTGAGATCACGCAGGCTGGCGGGCGGCGTGCTGCGAGAGTTACGGCGGGACGCTGCGAAGGGTGCGGGTTGTGCGTCGCTCGGTGCCCGTCCGGCGCGATGACGCTGGGCGCGGCGTCGGACGCGGAGATAGAGATGGCGCTCCAGGCGCTTTGCCAGGGGTGGGAGTAGCATGGCTGCTAACGTTGAGGCCCGGCCACGGATTGTGATCTTCGCCTGCAATTGGGAGGCATACCGAGGGCTTGAGGAAGTCGGCAAGAACAGGCAGGGCTTCCCGGCACAGGCTCGTGTGGTGCGGTTGCCGTGCTTGGCGCGGCTGCATCCTGGCCTTATTCTCAAGGCGTTCCAGATGGGCGCAGATGGGGTGTTGGTCCTCGGCTGCCCGCCCGACCGCTGTCATTTCGGCGTGGGCGGAGAAAGCGCGACCGAAGTCTTCGCACAGTCTTCGGCCCTGCTGCGCCTGCTGGGGTTCGCCCCGCACCGGCTGGCGCTCCATTCGGTGCCGGATGGGAGCGGGGAAGCGTGCGCGGAGCAGATTCGGGCATTCGCCGCGCGGCTTGT
>Ga0315291_10009477_pt1 | contig 11931 bp, 15 predicted proteins | sample YL17G12_20_MG_FD_203070 | JGI IMG/M metagenome (GOLD analysis project Ga0315291, IMG submission 203070) | Sediment microbial communities from Yellowstone Lake, YNP, Wyoming, USA - YL17G12_20 | ecosystem: Environmental > Aquatic > Freshwater > Lake > Sediment | place: USA: Wyoming | collected...
CGAAAGGATGGTTATGGAGGGCGAGGAGTGGAGACGAGCACAGCAGGAGATGCGGCGCGTATCGACGCGAGAAGAGCGTCGTAAAATCTACCATGAAACGATAGAGACGGTGAGGAAGCGATGGAACACGATGCGCGAGAAGTACGAGAACCGGCTTGTCCAGCAAGCGTCTCTATCCATGATCGCTTCCCGGATATCGCCATCAGCCTGTTTCACGTATGCGGCGACTGCGCTGACGCAAACCGGCGTTGACGCCTACACGAAGTTTGTCAGGTACATCTATGGCGATTTTCAAACTCAGTTTGAGAACAGCGTTCCGGAACTGAGGAAGCCCGGTCAGTCGCAGCGCGTGACGGGGCCAGGCGTTGATGTTGAGAAACTGCCTCAGTTCAGTCCCATGAATGAGACGGTAGAGCGGAGTCTCAAGCGATCGTTGCTCGATGTTGGGCTTTTGTGCGGCTACACCGTGCTCTTTTTCCTTGGGGGATTCGTGCGGTTTCTCCGGTATGATGTGAAGTAGCTTCACCGCGGGTGTCGTGACATGCTAATGACGTTGCTCAAAAAAGAGTTCATGGAACATGTGTTGAGCCTGCGGTTCCTTGTCGCGTCGGTATTGAGCATCGTTCTCGTGATGCTGAGTTTTGTGGTGCTCAAGGTTGATTACGAGCAGAAGAAGGAGGCATATGACGTAAACAAGGATCTGTACAAGAAAGAGGCGGAGAGGCGGGGCAATTACAGCGATCTCGAGCTGGAAGGGGTCCGTCTCGAACGACCGCCTCAGAAGCTCCAGGTCTTCTATTACGGACTTGAAAAGCTTGAGGATAAGACCGCGCGAATTATGGCCTTTCTGGTCCCTACCATGTACGGAGAACTCTATAAGGGTCCCGTATCAGCCCTGTTCCCGACCCCCGACATACTGTACGTGGTGGCAACCGTGCTGAGTCTGATGGCGTTTGTGTTCAGTTTCGACGCGATCTGCGGCGAACGGGAGTCTGAAACGCTGAAACTGGCGCTGTCGTACAGCGTTCCTCGAGACACGTTTATTCTGGCAAAGTGGTTGGGTGGATACCTGAGCCTGCTGGTGCCATTTGTTATCGCGCTCATCGTGGCTGCGTCGGTGATTTTGGTGTCGAGGGGGATGGGGTTCGGTCTGATGCAATGGCAGGCGTACCTGATCGGGACGGTGGCGGGCTTTTTGTTCATAGCGGTCATGTTTTCTCTCGGGCTGTTTGTCTCGAGCCGGTGCAGGCGGTCCGCAACCGCGATCATGATCCTGCTGTTCATCTGGGTCGGCATGGTGTTGGCAGTGCCCAATGTAAGTCCGTACATCGCCAATCAAGTCACGCACGTAACGCCGCGAGACGTTGTCGAGAACAAGGTCCGGCAGGAAGTGGGAGAAGTAGTGCGGACGTTCAGTGCCCGGATGGAACGTGAATGGCGCGCGAGAGAGACGGAACTTGGTCAGGAAGGCGTGGCGAGCGAACAGGCGCAACAGGAGTTCCGGCAGCGCCTTGACGAGCTCTGGAAACAGCTTCAGGAGGAGACCAATAGAGTTGCCGAACGAAACTGGGTCGGTTTCGAACGTGAGTTGAACAGGCAGATAAACGTGGCGAAGATGATTTCGCGTCTGTCTCCCGTGTCTTCGTATGTGTATATAGTAACAGACGTGGCGGGAACAGGTGTGCGACAGCAGCTCCATTTCGCGGCGGCGCTCCGGGAATACCAGAAGGTGTTCCGCCAGTACATCAACGATAAGACGAAGGGCGTTGGCGGCAGAATCCGGTTTTTCGGCGGTCGCGAACCGGAGTACGACATATCCGACATGCCGGTGTTCAACTACGTTGAGGAATCAGTTGCCGCCCGCCTTGCAGGGTCATTGTTGGATCTTGCGATGCTGGGTGTAGAAGCGATACTCTTTTTCATGGCGGCGTTCGTGTCGTTTCTCCGGGTTGATGTGATATGATGGAGGGGAAGGGTGACGCATGAAATGCCCTGACGTTGTGCTCTCGCTCTTCGTCATCGCTCAGCTCGTTTTCGTGCCGCAGACCTTCTGCGCAGACCACGAGGAGCAGACTGCGGAGATCGGCAAGCGTGCCGCAGATACCGGCACAGAACCTGACGGTCAAGAGACCCTCGAAACGAAGCTCGCGCGGCGCGTGTCGGTGAAGACTGAAGGAGAATCTCTGAGCAAGTTCATCGAACGAATCAGCGAAGAGATGGATCTGAACGTAGCGATTGATCACGGCGCGTTCGATCCCAAACGGGAGCCACAGGTGCGCAAGGTCTCGCTCCGGAACATCCCGCTGGGAACCGCTCTCACAGTGGTGCTGAAGTCGGTGGGGCTCGACTATCGCGCGTACGAACAGTTCGTATACATCTCGACTCCAGCTCGATTACGGGAACACTCGCTCGAGAAGATCGAGATACGGGTTTACGAGCGAACGGGAGCAGCCGGAGACACCCTGCCGAAAGTAGCTCTCATTAACCCGGCTGGTGCAGGACAACAGGGTCTCGGTTCAATCATGCAGCTTATGGTACCCGTGAACCCCGCGCTTGTTGGTGAACCTCCCGCCCGCGGACAATCTCGATGATTCGGTTACAAGCACCGGCTGTGTCGTGCTCACCCATTCAACTCCGGACGGGCACCTCCGGAGTAGTGCATGATGAACGATATCTCGGACTTGTTCACAGCCATGAAATCAGCATCCATACGCGTGCCGGTGTTCATCTCGAGCGCGGTCACGTTTGTCAGCGGGATGAAGACTTGGTCTTTGTCGTTCATCATGTCCAATAACCGCTGGTTCTTCACAAGGTGTGCCCACCCTTCGATTCGAAAGTTTCTCGCAAGATATATGAGCACCTTACCTTGTTCTTTCTCTCGCCATAGCTCCGCAGCCTTATAAACATCGTCCGTGTTCACGAGTCCCTCCTCTCTCAGAACCTCTCCAATCTCATACACCCATCTTGAGTCGCCGAAACCACCCATTGCATTATAAACTGATGTCGTGTCTGGGTCAACCATGCTGTCCGAAGAAGACAGAGCCCAACGGTGACGGTGAGCCGTCCATTTCGCACTATTCTGTCCTTTTCTCAGACCACAGGGAGCATCTCTTTTCCGGCAATTGACCGGCGGCTCGCCGTTTCTCATGGCATGTCAGATGTTCGAAACAATACCCGAAATGTCCGCAACACACATGATTGCCCAGCGCTTGGTGTAAGGAGCGCAATGCTGGCTCCAGAAATCAACTTTGCTCCCATAAATTTACTAACAAAGAGGTAGGGGATAGGCCCAGGTAAAAGATATCAGCGAATTCATACCATCAGCATATTCAGCAAAAATCTTATTGACATTCATCACTGACTGTGCTAGCATTATGGTCGCAAACGTTGGCTTTATAAATTAACGAGCTTGGATGGTGTTCTCTGATTGTGTGATGTCTCGTTAGGGAACACTTCCGCGGAGTCTAAGCGTAGTGCCGTCTGATTGGTGATCGTAGTATGGAGACGGAAGATGGCAACGTTTGAATATGAGGCGGTCATGAAGAGCGAAACAGGCGAAGAGCATTTCGAACGCGGATGCTTAGTGGCGTCTTCCCGAACAGCGGCGGAGCAGAAACTCAAAGAGCTCCAACTCGAGCCGCGCAGATTACATCAAATCACGGGTCTAAAGGGCCTCCTGAAGTCGTTGACCGCTGACATAAAGTGACAGTCGTATCCTAAGCGCGTCAGATGTCCCGACATGGTGTTGAGTGAACTTGCTTTCAGGGGACATCTTGGGGAGACGCGGGCAAACCTAGGTGATAGAGGACCGTCGTTTTGGTCGCTGGTCATCAATCATCTTGAGCATTTCTCTGAGAAGGGCAAGAGTCTTCTCCCAGGTGCATTGATTGAAGAGTTCGCACTGACGGCATTCGTTCGTTTTCGTTTCGTCCGTGCTGATAAAGTGTACGCCGGAACGCTCGACCCATTTTATAACGGTGTTTCCCAACTGCCCGAAACACTCTTTCACGCCGCATTCCTCCCACCATCGTTCTGGTGCCTCATTTCGACCGCTCTGAGCCGTTCGCTCGGTGTATTACAGCGACCCGCTTTAGCCAGGTCCACCCACGTCCTGTCTATCTTGACGGCGACAACATCGCCAGTATAATCGGTGTTCTCACCACGCAGAAAATACGAGCCAACACCATACACGTCCACGGGAACCCCGTCTCTCTCGAACCTGTCAATATGTTGCGGATCAAACCCGCACGACACGATGATCTTTATGTTCCGGAAATACTCCCTGGCCTTCTCACGCCACTGTGCCGGAAGCGGCAACGTCAGGTACGCCTCATCAAGCGCCTTCCTGAGCAGTCGGACGAGCTTCGCCGATACGCCGTAGTCTTCGGGTCGAGCCGTGTCGCGATCAATCGCCTTATCGAGCATGTTGCTCGCCGTGTCCGGGCGAACGCCATACAGCACGTATTTTTGAGCCTCCTCGGTTCTACCTTCATCCGTCAGAACCATGTGTTCTGAAAAGAGCCTTCGCGCGGCTGCAAGCGAGTCACGGATGCAGTCATTACTGGTATCCACGAGTGCCACCCGTTTCGTTTCTGGAGGCGCAAGCCGTGCGAAATGGAACATCGCTTCCGCGGTATCTTTTAGAAAGCACAGGATGTACGAGTGTGATACGGTACCTCCACCAATGCCGCCCCACCATGCGCCCTGAGCGTCGGTACTGACGAGGACCGGCACTGATGCGTCGTGTTGCCGGTTGTACGCATCTACCGCAACCTTGTACGCATAACCGTCTGCGGCCTGCGTTTGGGGGACATCATACCGCGCGGGGAAAAAGAATATCGGCTTTCCTCGTGCGGCTTCCAGCGCCAGAAGCACGTTTGTCGCAACTCGAGTTCCGCGAGTGAGCGCCCCGAGCACCGGTGTCTCGAGCGCGGCTATGTCCCGGTACACCCCGCGCACGTGCATAACAGGTTCCCAGGGAGCTACCCGGTCACCATCATGAAGCGAGAATATTTCGAGCTTCTCACCGGTTCCAACGAACGAGCCCTGGTCCCAGTACCCCGCGCAGTTCCTATATATGGCTATTGCGCAATCGGTTCCCGCAACGAGCGAGAACGGTTCTCGCCGGGCGAAGAATTGCATGTCCACCTCTAACGAGCCGACAGCCACGTCGCTGATGGGCAATCCCTGTGCCTCGAGTTCGGCAGATTTACCAGCGAACGTATATCCCTCGCGGATCAGTCCCGAGAGAATGTCAGCAGCGTTTATGAAATACTTGTCGCTGTACCATCCCTTCCGGATCGCCTCATAATCGAGTCCAAAGAGGGTATCAGACAGACGCGTATCACTCATAGTACGTGCGCTCCTAGCACGTCCTTCATTTGTGCCAGAGCAAACTCGTGCGCCCTATGATCAAACGACGCGACGCCGTTAGCATGGACAATAACGGCGTAGTCCCGGTTGCGCAACCCTTCGACGGTGTACAGTACGCAGATGTTCGTGCAGACACCAACGACCTCGACGACATCAGGTTTGAGTCTCGCCAGAAGCGTCTCGAGGTTCGTCTCATAAAAGCCGCTATATCTGGTCTTGCGCAGTACCGTTCCTTTCTTCTCGTACGGTTTCAACTCTTCGATGAGTTCTGCTTCATCGGTTCCTGCGACACAATGGCGAGGGAACATCTTGAATTCCGCATCGTTGGGAGCATGCGAGTCGGCGATGAATAGTACCGGTTCACCGGCATTGACGAACTCTTCGACCTTGCGGGTAACGAACGGGATAATCTTTCTGGCTTCGTCGCCGCAGTAGAGCGGTTTGTCCGTGTGGAGAAATCCGACGAGCATGTCCACGACGATCAGCGCCCGTTTCATTGTCCATCACGCTCCCTACAGGATCCCGTTTGGGTTTGGCTGTTTCCGTATGACAGCGTTACAGGTGGTATCCCTATCCGAGGTCCACCTTGACGCTCAACTCCTTGAGTTGTTTCGGTTCAACTGAAGATGGCGCTCCGGTTACCAGGCACGCGCCCTTCTGCGTTTTGGGAAATGCTATCACGTCACGAATCGTATCCTCGCCCGTCAACAACATCACGATCCTATCTAGACCGAACGCTATTCCTCCATGGGGAGGCGCTCCGTAGCCGAACGCCTCAAGCAGGAACCCGAACCTGTCCTGAGCCTCCTGTTCGCTGATTCCAAGCACCCTGAAGATCCGTTCCTGGAGAGAGCTATCGTGGATCCGGATGCTGCCGCTGCCGATCTCGTTTCCGTTGAGCACAATGTCATACGCGCGAGCCCGCACCTTGAGCGGGTCCGTCTCCAGGAGATGTAGATCCTCCTCCCGCGGCGCGGTAAACGGATGATGTTCAGCGCCGAGCGATCCGTCCTCCTCTCGTTTGAACAGCGGAAAATCGAGAATCCAGATAAGTTCGTGTTTGTCTGACAGTATCAGCCGGAGCTGTTCACCGAGCCTCAATCTCAAGTTCGCAAGAGCATCCGCCACAACATCCGGCGCATCGGCAACCAGGAGAAGCGCGTCGCCCTGGGATGCACCAAACTGAGCGCGAAGAGCTTCCAGCCCACTTTCCGTGAAGAACTTCTTAATGGGCGATTCGACACCTTTGTCCGTGACCTTAATCCACGCGAGCCCTCTCGCACCGTATATGCCGACGAACTGTGTCAATTCGTCGAGCTCTTTCCGGGACGCGCCCGAATACCCCGGCACACGTATCCCTTTCACGATTCCACCCGATTCGATCGCTTCCCGAAAGATGCGGAACTGGCTCTGAGATGCAATGCTCGTTACGTCAACAAGCTCCATGCCGAACCGGGTGTCAGGTTTGTCGGTTCCGAACCGGTCCATAGCCTCCCTGTAGGTTAGCCGCTTGAACGGAAGCTCTATCCGGCGTCCGACCTCCTGGTAAATGGCAGCCATCATCCCTTCTGATATGGCCATGACGTCATCCTCGTCCGTGAAGGACATCTCCACGTCAATCTGGGTGAACTCGAGTTGTCTGTCCGCGCGCAGGTCCTCGTCGCGGAAACACCGGGCGATCTGGTAATACTTGTCCAGACCGGAAACCATGAGCAACTGTTTGAGCAGTTGTGGCGATTGAGGCAACGCGTAAAACCTTCCCGGATTCAACCTGCTCGGAACAAGAAAATCTCTGGCACCTTCCGGCGTGCTCTTGATCAGCACGGGAGTCTCGACGTCGACAAATCCCGCCCGATCAAAGTATTGTCGCACCGCCAGACAAACCCGGTGCCGCAACCGGAAGTTCCGCTGCATGACCGGTCGACGGAGGTCGAGGTACCGGTAGCGCAATCTGAGGTCTTCACCCGCGTCCGTGTCATCCGCCACCCGGAACGGCGTTGTTTGCGCTTTGCTCAGGACGTGAACCGCCGTGCCGACCACCTCGACATCACCTGTCAGAAGTTCGGGATTGACTGTATCTTCGGGTCGCGACCGTACGACGCCTTCAACACAGATGACAAATTCGTTTCTCAGATCGCGAGCCGTATCGTGCGCATGGGGCGTTTCCTCCGGGCTGAACACCGTCTGGACGACCCCCGTATAGTCGCGCAGATCGACAAAGATCACCCCGCCATGGTCGCGGAATCTGTTCACCCAGCCGTACAGGGTGACGGTTTGACCGACATGTTCCCTTCGGAGCTCGCCACACATTATGGTACGCTTTTTCATAGTTGATCGAATCCTGGCCGGTACTAGCCCCTACAAAAACGGAGACCTACGCAGGTCCACCTGTTTCGTCACTCAACCTCTTGATGAACCGTTCCACAAACCCCTCTAGCGGCAGTTCAGACTGTTCGCCGGTTAACATGTCCTTCAGGAGCACGACGCCTCGTTCAACCTCTCTCTCGCCGAGAATAGCCGCGTGGTGGGCGCCGACCTTGTCAGCGTTTCTGAGATGCGCTTTGAGACTGCGTTCCCCGTACTCCATGACCACCTTGAACGAGAGCGCTCGAGCGCGCATCGCTATAGCGACACCGTGACGTCGCGCCCGCTCACCCATGGGAGCCACGTACAGATCAGCGCGCCGCTCGCCGTACGGAATGATCTCCTCGCTCGTAAGCGCCATCATCGCCCGTTCGATACCAAGTGCAAACCCCGCTGCAGGCGTTTCCGGACCACCGAGCTCCTCAACGAGGTCGTCGTACCTGCCACCACCCATGAGCGCATCTTTTGCTCCCAGTCCGCCGTGTACCAGCTCGAACACGGTCCGGGTATAGTACTCGAGTCCACGAACCAACCGCGGATCCTCGGCATATTCGACCTTGTTATCCTGCAGGTACAGAAGAACGCTCTCGTAATGTGTCTTGCAGTCTGAACAAACGCTCGCCGTGATCACGGGCGCGTCCTGGGTACTTTGCTGGCACTCCACCTGTTTACAATCGAGTATTCGCAACGGGTTCCGTTCCACGCGGACACGGCAGTCAGGACAGAGCTGTTGCGTGTGATCTATCAGGAACTTGCGGAACCTCGCCGCGTATGCTCTTTGGTCGTTCTTGCAACCGAGGTTGTTGACCTTGACAACCACATGCCGCAGACCGAGCAGGTTGTAATACTGGCACGCAAGGTAAACGAGCTCGAAATCCGTCGCCGGATCGCCACACCCTATGACTTCAGCGCCTATCTGATGGTGCTGCCGTTTCCGACCTGCTTGAGGTCGTTCATACCGGAACATCGGTCCAATGTAATACAGTTTCTGAAGCGGCTGTTTCACGTACATTTTGTGCTCGATGTACGCGCGAACAACCGACGGCGTGCCCTCCGGTCTCAAGGTGAGACTTCTCCCTTTCCTATCCGTGAACGTGTACATCTGTTTCTGCACGATCTCGCTACCCTCGCCCGTGCCTCGCTCGAACAAAGATGTCTCTTCAAAAATCGGCATTCTGATTTCTCGGTAACCAAACCGCTCAAACAGGTCTCGGGCGAGCGACTCCGCCCGTCTCCAGCTCGGGATCTGCTCGGGCAATATGTCGTCCGCTCCTCGCGGCGAAGTCACACCGATACTTTTCTCCACTCGTCCCATCCCTTCTCCGATTCTCCTCGGAAAAGCGCCCCGTAACCGTACCCACACGAGCACGTTAGAACGCCTGAACTCTGACCAACACCGGGGGCTCACCCGCCGCTCAACAGCACACTGAGCTCTCGCAGGAGGTCGTGCGGATCCAGCCCGTATAGTTCGCAGGCTTTCGCGATCGGTTCGGCGTTCGCGCCGGTACACGTCGTGCACCGCATGCCGTACCGTTCGAACACCGCTGCAACCTTCGGGTGAAGCGCTATCGCCTCACCAACGGTTGTCCGTACGCTCAGCTTCACATGCCCGTCGCTTGGAACCTTTGCGCTTTCCTTCGTCATGTTAGCTTGCAATTCCAGCCCAATTGTGGTAAACTTCCAAGACAGTTGCGAAGAGTATAACATAACACTTATGCCTTGTAAAGAAACGGGCTGAACCGGATGGCGCGAACCTCGTACCATCCCGGGATAGCCGTCGAAAGGAGCGTGTGATGTCGAGACGATGTGATATATGCGGGAAAAGCCCGATGGTCGGTAACCAGATCGTGAGACGCGGCAAGGCGAAAAAAGCTGGCGGGGTCGGTCAACACGTGACAGGGATCACCAAACGGCGCTGGTTGCCGAACGTTCACAAGACTAGGGTTATCATTAACGGTGTAGCGCGCCGGGTGAACGTCTGCACCAGTTGTCTCAAAGCCGGAAAGGTCCAGAAAGCCGTTTAGAGGAGCATCAGCACTGTTCTTGCGCTCTGGAACGGCTCACTACCGTTTCCTCGTAGGCTGCGCGGTTGATAAACGTCCTTCGATGAGTTGCTTACAGTGACACGATTTCACCGTACGTGTTCATGTCTGGTTGTACTGATAGCTTTCCTTGCCGTCGCAGGATGCAGGGTCTTCTTGCGCCAAACCGCGCTCGATGAAGCTGCGGTGAAAGAAGCTGCCACCGGTATCGAGCAGGCTGTCTTGGGCGGTTTGGGAGCCGGATTCGTGTTACAGGACAAGCCGAACTTCAAGGTCGGCTCAACCGAACTCTCTCAGATCATACAGCGACGACAATCCAGGGTGGGCGTCGTGGCAGAGTTCAAGCAGAAGGGTTGTCTCGGCGAAAGTGCCGACGGGCTTATAACGTACGTGAAATGTCCTGAATGCCAGACCAACGCACGGCTTCACAACAGGGCGGCGCAGGTCATTCTGTCGGAAAACGATGAGCGCTGGCGTATGTATGAGACTCTCGCGCGCGAGAACCACCTCTCTTCACGGGCTCGAAGGCGCGTTCAGCGGATATTCCATCAAGCACGCATCGATCTCGCCCATCCGGGTGACCTCGTGCAACTCAGTCCCGGTAGCGGCTGGACAAAGAAAGCTGACGAGAAGGCTCCCGCTCAATAGGTTCACCTCATTCCGCATTTACGTTGTGGCAGGATTCAGTCTCCCCGTGACCGAACACGCCGGAGAGGATCGCTCTACGGTGCCGCATCTGAGGTAGGCTCTATTCGCCGAGCGTGGGCGCTGCTCGCAGACGTTTCTTCTCAGATTGGAGTTTCTTTGCCTGCAGCATCTTCTCCTTAGCTCGTTTTGATCGTTTCCTCTTTTGCCGCCTGATCTTTTCGCGCCGTTGCTGTTCTTCGCCCAGTTTGCCGAGCCGCTCCTCTTCGATCTTCCGCACGAGCTCCCGTCGAGCAAGGAACCGGTTCAACGCCTGGGACCGTTCCCGACCGACTTTGACCGCTGTACCGCTCGGCGTATGTTTCAGATAGACGCACGTAGCAACCTTGTTGACGTTCTGACCCCCAGGACCCGCAGAACGAATGAATCGCTCTTGGAGATCCTCCTCGCGCACACCGAGCGCACCCATTTTCTTCCGTAACGCTTCCTCTTTCGCGCGACTTACGCCAAAATCGGGCATCCTCGTGATCCCTCTCGTTCGTCCGCCAGTGCAATCCGCTACGAATGATTATGCCTGTTTGGTAACAAATGCGCAACACGGCGCTCGAGCACGAGCGCTTGACACACACCTATCAATGTTAGCGATAGACTAGTTACGTCGGGACGAGAACTAGCCGAGAGAGAAAGGAGGTGACTTTCAAGTACGGTTAGGGAGATTTGCTGAGGGGATTTCAAGCTGGTTGAGAAAGGGGGCGAGCACCATGAAAAGGGACGAACGGGTTACCGGGTTCACGCTGATCGAACTGCTCGTGGTCATTGCGATCATCGGCATCTTGGCGGCGATACTGCTTCCAGCGTTGGCGCGAGCGCGGGAAGCTGCGCGACGAGCCACATGCGCAAACAATCTGAAACAGATGGGACTCGTCTTGAATATGTACGCCAACGAATGGAACGGCAGATTCCCGCCGATCAAGGTCTGGACGTGTGACGATCCGCCCGTCCAGGCGGGTGACGCCACGTTTGACGGTCCGTCGCTGTACCCCGAATATCTTACCCATGTCGGGGTACGTTTTTGTCCGTCCGACTCGGATGCGGACTCGGTGTTCCGCAACTTCCATCGGAACTCGGATCCTTCCCTTCCTGTGGAGCCGTGTCGGCTTGCTCGTGGCAGTTACTACTATCTTGGATGGATGTTGACGCAGGAGAATCTGCTACCGCCAGGAAGCCCAAAAGGGCCTAATGATCCGACGCTCAGTTACCCGGATCTTAACGTGGGGTTGTTGGCGGCTTTGTATTACGGCGCGCTGAATAGAGATGGTCTCGGCGACCCGACAGGCGCAGCAAAAGACAAGGATCTGGTCGCCTGGGGTTCTGCTCCTGTTCCACCATGGTGCAAGACCGCTTACGGCAGGGGATCGAGCGGTTCTTGATTACCGATATCAACAATCCTGCAGCAAGCGCCATAGCCGCGACTGAGATACCGGTGATGTGGGACGAGATCGCTGTT
>Ga0315291_10009479_pt1 | contig 11931 bp, 5 predicted proteins | sample YL17G12_20_MG_FD_203070 | JGI IMG/M metagenome (GOLD analysis project Ga0315291, IMG submission 203070) | Sediment microbial communities from Yellowstone Lake, YNP, Wyoming, USA - YL17G12_20 | ecosystem: Environmental > Aquatic > Freshwater > Lake > Sediment | place: USA: Wyoming | collected...
CACGGCGGTGTGCCACTGCTTGCCGCAAGGCAAGCAGTGCACCGACGTTACGCACGGCACTGCTTCTGACGAAGCAGTGGCACACTGCGGCGGCTTTCCCGGGCCCGTGAATAATCCGCCCTAAACGGCACGTCACATTCTTCTTCTGAGCATCGATGTACAGGGGGCACCGGCACCCACGCGGGGGCCAATCGTGTTGACACCGCAGAAACCGTGACTTACGATCAACGGGGCGTAACGGTGGCGGCAAGCGACAAGAGAAACGTGCCGTCCCGCCAAGGAGATTGGCTGGCCAAGAGGTGGAACGATGACTGAAGCGGCTTTTCTGCGATCTCCTACAGTATCTGGCGCCGAAGACGGTCGGACCTTGAAAGCAGGCGGCGGTCGGATCGTGCCACGCCGGACGGCGGCGCGGTGCTTGCCGTGGGCCCTGGCTGCGATGCTCCTTTCCGGCACTGCCGCCGGCGCGGCCGACCCTGCCTACTACGTCCAGAAACGCACCTGGGAGGAGACGATGCTCTCCTCGCGGGCGGCGCTGCTGAAGCTGGAAAAGGAGAACGCCACCGACGCCGCTTTCGCGCCCTACGTCAGCGAGATCGTCCGCGGCGGCGAGCCCGCCCGACGTATCAGCGTGCCCGTCGCGGGGCAGAAGCAGTTGTTCTTGCTCGTCACCGGCGCCCCGGACGTGAACTGTGGCGCCGGCACTTGGGCAGATGCCAAGCTGATTGCGGCAGACGGCAAGGAAACTCGCGTGTGTCACATGCAATCGTTGCAGGTGCTGGAGGGCAGGCACGACGTCGACTGCAACTTGAAGTCCGGCGTGAGCGGCCCGTTGCGTATCGCCGGCAGGCAGTTCGACCACGGCCTGCACGTCTACGCCGACAGCAAGATCGTGCTTTCCCTGAACGGAAGGTTTGAGAGGCTGGAAGCCTGGATTGGGATCGACGACTGGGTGGGCAAGCGCGGGGCGGTGCGCTTCAGCGTCGTGGCCTCGAAGGGAGCAGCCCAATATGACCTCTGGGAGTTGCTGGCCCGCGATTTTCCGGATGAGGCGCCGCGGCGCGAGATGAAATGGGTCCGCGAGGACCGCATCCTGGAAGAGGACTGGAAGGCGGGGGATTTTGCCGAGCTGGCGCGGCGCTATGCCCAGGCCTGCCGTCGCGTCCCGCCGCTGGCCCGGCAGGCCGCCCAACTTGCACAGCGCGTCGGCGACGAAGCCGGTTTGCAGGAGATCTGCCGGCCGTATTACCGCTCCCGCACGATAGACGAGGCACTCAGCCGGGCGCGGCAACTGAACTTCACGGCCCTGCGCATGGCAGTGGACGACCTGGCGAAGACTTTCGGGCCGAAGTATCCCAGGGGTCCCGAGTTCTTGTCGCGGCTGTCCACCCTGGAGCAGGCAATTCCGCCGGCTTTTTCTCGCATCGGGTCGGGCGAGCTGGCCGACTACGAGAAAGTGGCCGGGCTGGTCGCCGACTTCGACCGGCTGAAGCGTGAGGCCCTGCTGGCCAATCCGTTGCTGGACTTCGAGCAGTTGCTGCTCATCAGGCGCGTGCCCGACGGCGATCCCCGCCGGCCCATGGGAACCGGATACGGGGTGGGCGAGTACATCGGCCTGCCCCGGCAGAGTTCCAAGTCGCTGCCGGGCATCGAGCGCCCGTTCACCTGGGACAACGAGATCGCCGTCCTCTCGCCGGTGCGTCCGGAGGGCGACCTGAAGACCCTCTACCATTCGGACGGCAACAGGCTGGTGACCGACGTCGACCTGCACTGGGACGGTGACAAGTTGCTGTTCTCCATGCCGGGCAGTCACGGAGACTGGCACGTCTTCGAGATCGGCGCCGACGGCCAGCGGCTCCGCCAGGTCACCCCCGGTGACCAACCCGGCGTCCACTACTACGACGCCTGCTACCTGCCCGACGGCCGGATCGCCTTCGTCTCCACGGCCGCACTCCAGGGCGTGCCCTGCAACGCGGGCGTGATCGTGGGGATGATGTACGTGATGGACGCCGACGGCTCGAACATCCAGCAGGTCTGCTTCGAGCAGGATCACGACTACTGCCCCACGGTGCTCAACGACGGTCGGGTGATGTACCTCCGCTGGGACTACACCGACACGCCCCACGTCTGGAATCGCGTCCTGTTTGCCATGAATCCCGACGGCACGGACCAGACGGAGTACTATGGCAGCAATTCCTACTGGCCCAACGCGATCTTCTACGCCCGGCCGATCCCCAAGCACCCCACCAAGGTCGTGGGCATCGTCACCGGGCACCACGTGGGCCGGGTGGGTGAGCTGGTGATCTTCGATCCGGCCCAGGGGCGCCATGAAGTCAGTGGCGTGGTGCAGCGGATCCCCGGATACGGTCAGAAGGTCGAACCGCTGATCGAGGACAAACTGACCGAACACAGTTGGCCGAAGTTCCTGCACCCTTACCCCTTAAGCGAGAAGCACTTCATTGCCTCCTGCAAACCCACTCCCGATTCGCTCTGGGGCGTCTACCTGGTCGACGTGTTCGACAACATGGTCCTGTTGAAGGAAGAGGAGCGGCACGCACTGCTGGAACCCATCCCGCTCTGCCGCACGCCGCGACCGCCGGTGATCCCCAGCCGGGTGACGCCCGGCCAGCAGGACGCCCTGGTCTACATGGCCGACGTCTATGCGGGGCCCGGCCTGAAAGACGTCCCCCGCGGTACGGTGAAGAAGCTGCGGCTGTTCACCTACCATTTCGGCTACCAGCAGCTCGCCGGCATCGACCACCGCGTGGGGGCCGACGGGCCGTGGGAGGTCAAGCGGGTGCTGGGTACCGTGCCCGTCGAGGAGGACGGCTCGGCCGCGTTCCGCATCCCGGCCAAGACGCCGATCTCCGTCCAGCCGCTGGACGCCGAGGGCAAGGCCCTGGCGCTGATGCGGAGCTGGATGACGGCCATGCCCGGAGAAACCCTCAGTTGCGTGGGCTGTCACGAGAGGAGGAACTCCACGCCCCCGTCGCAGGCCACGCTGGCCCTGGCGCACCCGCCCTCCAAGATCCGACCCTGGCGAGGACCGGTACGCGGCTTCAGCTTCGAGCGGGAGGTCCAGCCGGTGCTGGACAAGTATTGCGTGGCCTGCCACGACGGTCGCCCCGGGCACCGAACCGAAGGTTTGGTCGGCGACGGGCAGACCATCCCCAACCTCCGCCGAGACCAGGATGCCTACGTGGTCTATGCGTCCGGCGATCCTCGGGCAAACGTCATTCGGGGCGTCACTAAGGAAAAGCTGATGACCAAGTACTTGGCCATCTTCCCGCCCAGCTACGTGGAGCTGAGTCGCCACGTCCGCGTAGGTGGGCTGGAGAGCGACCTGCACCTGCTCCCACCCTTGGAGTTCCACGCCGACACGACGGAACTGGTGCAGATGCTCCAGAAGGGACATCACAACGTCCGCCTGGACGACGAGGCGTGGGACCGGCTGGTCACCTGGATCGATCTGAACGCGCCCTGCCACGGCTCGTGGAGCGAGTTCACGCGGATCAGCGGCGACCAGCGGAGCCGGCGCCTCGCCCTGCGAAGGCTGTACGGCGGTGTGGACGAGGACGGAGAGGAAATTGCCCAAACGGCCAGGCCGCCGGGCACCGCCGGGCACCAAAGCGAAGCTTTGGTCGCGTTGGTCGAGCCCGTCATGCCCCAGCCCGAGCCCGCTGAGAAGATCGAGCCACCGCGATGTGCCGGCTGGCCCTTCGACGCGGCCGAGGCCAGGCGTCGCCAGTCGGCCGCTGCACCGGTTACGCTTTCGGTCGATCTGGGCGAGGGCGTGAAGATGGAGCTGGTGAGGATTCCGGCGGGCAGTTTCGTGATGGGCGATCCGCAGGGCGAGCGGGATGAACGTCCGCCGGCGGTGGTCGCCATCGACCGGCCCTTCTGGATGGCCCGCTGCGAGGTGACCAACCGGCAGTACGCCCGCTTCGACCGCTGGCACGAAAGCCGCTTCGAGCACCGCACGTCGTGGATCTTCAGCGAAGAGTACCTGGGCTGGCCGTTGGACGAGCCCGAACAACCGGTGGTCCGCGTCTCCTGGGACCGGGCCGTGGCGTTTTGTCGCTGGCTGTCGGAGAAATCGGGGATGCAGTTCAGCCTGCCCAGCGAGGCCCAGTGGGAGTATGCCTGTCGCGCGGGCACGGACGGGCCGTTTTCTTACGGCGGACTGGACAGCGATTTCTCGCCGTTTGCCAACCTGGCCGATTACACAATCCGCGACCTGGCCTACGAGGGATGGCGACCCAAGTCTCCCGACCTGGTTGCCCGCGACGCACGCTTCAACGACCATACGCTAGTCACCGCCAACGTGGGGAGCTATCAGCCCAACGCCTGGGGCCTGCTCGACATGCACGGCAACGTCTGGGAATGGACCCGCTCCGCCTACCGGCCGTATCCCTACCGCGAGGACGACGGCCGCAATGAGCTGAGTGCCCAAGGCAACAAGGTCGTCCGCGGCGGCTCCTGGTACGACCGACCGAAGCGCTGCCGTTCGGCCTCCCGGTTGAGTTATCGGGCCTACCAGCGGGTCTACAACGTGGGCTTTCGGGTGGTCGGGATTCCAGATTTCTGATTTCAGAATGCCCACCGCCCACTGCCCACCGCCGACTGCCCACTGCCGACTGCCCACTGCCGACTGCCCACTGCCGACTGCCCACTGAGGCACTCAGTCAGCGGCACATGATGATGGCGCCCAGGTTGGCCCCCAGGAAAGCCAAGACGCCAAATACCCAGAAGGGGATCTTCTTCGGCACAGACGGTCGGAACGTGTTGCAGCAGTGTGGGCACATCAGCCAAGCACCTGCACTTGCGGCCTCCACCACAAGGCAAGAGCAGTAAGGGCATAGGCAGCGTATCAGACGGGTGCCCATAACCTAGCCTTCTGCCTGCACACAACCCGCAGCAATCACAACGATCTCCCACTACAACTATAGCATATCGCGGCTGAGGCGTAGCCAAAGTAGTCGTCTCGCTCCGCGAGACGAAGCGGCAGCAGGGGGGCGCAACTTCCCAAAGTAGTCGTCTCGCTCCGCGAGACGAAGCGGCAGCAGGGGGGGCGCAACTTCCTCGCAGGGCCCTCATCTCGCGGAGCGAGATGACTACTTTGAGGATGTTTCCTTAAACCCGAGAACTAGTAGAACGCAGCGTGCTTTCCCGCGATCCGTCGGACGGCTTCCACATGGGGGTCACAATCGTTGCACCCGAGCTTCACCCCCGCGAGCATCAAGAGCAAGACGGCTCGAAAGAGGGGTGCCAGAGGAAGTCGCGGGACAAGATCCAGGGCGCGAGAACCCACCCGCCCCGTGACATCCGCTTGTCTCCCGGCTAAGATCGGGACACCGGCCGCCTAGTGGTCCGCCAAGCGGTCTTCGACAGGTTGGGTGCCATGCCCACGTCGCGCAGCAGCGTGGGCATGCTCACGCAAGCGTGGGCATGGCCCCCGCCACTTTCCGCTTGGCGGACCACTTGCGCATATCTTGTATTCCAACACGGGTTATTGCGAAGCCGCAGTTAGGAACTTGACGATGCCTCCACGATCATGCCGCCGCGGATTGCTCTTGGTCGGTCTCCTCGTATTGCCCATGGATACCGCAGCCACGTGGGCCGGCGACCGACCCCAATGGGGTGCGCGTCACTCGAGAAACATGGTGTCGGACGAGACGGGCCTGCCCGATAGCTTCGATCCGGAGACAGGCAAGAACGTGAAGTGGTCCGCCGCGCTGGGCACGGAGTGCTACTCCACGCCCGTGGTGGCCGGGGGCAAGGTGTTGATCGGCACGAACAACGGCGACCCGCGCGACCCGCGACACGGCGGCGACCGGGGCGTGCTGATGTGCTTCAATCAGTCCGACGGCAGCCTGGCGTGGCAGCTCGTGGTGCCGAAACTCGAAGGGGACGCGTTTCTCGACTGGCCGCAGGCAGGCATCTGCTCGCCGGCAACCGTGGAAGGGGATCGCGTGTACACGGTCACCAATCGGGACGAGGTGGTCTGCCTGGACCTCAACGGCCTGGCCAACGGCAACGACGGCCCCTTCCGCGAGGAAGGCCGCCACATGGCTCCCCAGGACCAGCCGCCCATGGCCGTCGGCCCGCTCGATGCCGACGTCCTCTGGCTGCTGGACCTGCGGTCTGCCGCAGGGGTCCGTCCCCACGACTCGGCCCATAGCTCGATCCTCCTGGACGGGCCGTATCTCTACCTGAACACGAGCAACGGGCTGAATAGCAAGCATACGGGGGTCGATAAGCCCGACGCACCCAGCCTGGTAGTCGTAGACAAGGCCACTGGCCGGCTGGTCGCGCAGGAACGCGAGGGGCTGAGCCAACGGATCTTCCACTGCACGTGGTCGTCGCCCGCGCTGGGTGAGGTCGGCGGCCGGCGACTGGTCTTCTTCGGCGGCGGCGACGGGGTGTGCTATGCGTTCGATCCGCTCAGGCCGATGCAGGGTACGGATAGCCCCAGCGCTCAGCCCGGCCCTTTGCCAGCCAGCCAGGCAGCGGAAAAGTCGGCCCCTCGGGTCGACTCGCTGCGGTGCGTCTGGCGTTTCGACTGCGATCCCACGGCGCCCAAGCAGAACATCCATCGTTACATCCGCAACCGCGGCGTGAGTCCCAGCAACATCAAGAGCATGCCGGTCTTCCTGGACGGCCGACTCTACGTGACCGTGGGCGGCGACATCTGGTGGGGAAAGGACGAGGCCTGGCTGAAGTGCATCGATGCGACGGGGACAGGCGACGTAACCAAAAGCGGCCTGTTGTGGTCCTACCCGCTCGATCGCCACTGCTGCTCGACGCCCTCGATCCACAACGGCCTGGTCTACGTGGCCGACTGCGGCGGCAAGGTGCACTGCGTCGACGCCCAGACGGGCCGCCCGTACTGGGTCCACGACGCCGGCCGCGAGATCTGGGCCTCCACCCTGGTGGCCGACGAAAAGGTCTACATCGGCACCCGCCGCGGCGACTTCTGGGTCCTGGCCGCCGGGAAGGAGAAGCGGGTGCTCAGCTCCATCCGGCTGGACGACCCCGTCATCAGCACCGCCGTGGCCGCCAACGGCACGCTCTACGTCGGCACCATGACCAGGCTGTACGCCTTGCAGAAGGTCGCGCCGTCGAAGCCTGCACCGACCCCGTGAGAGGAGTCCTCCGCGTGGAGTTTCGACGATTCGAGCCGACGATCCTCCAATTCTTGGAGGAGCTGGCAGACCACAACAACCGGCCGTGGTTCCAAGAGAACAAGTGGCGGTACGAGCGCGACGTCCTGGAGCCTTGCCTGGCCTTCATCCGTGCCTTCCAGCCGCGGCTGAAGAAGATCTCCGCGTACTTTGTGGCCAGCGACCGGCGGATCGGCGGCTCGCTGATGCGGGTTTACCGGGACACGCGGTTTGCCAAGGACAACCGCCCGTACAAGACCAACGTGGGGATACAGTTTCGCCACGAGTTCGGCCGGGACGTGCATGCCCCCGGGTTCTACGTCCACATTGCGCCGGACGAGTGCTTGCTGGCCGTGGGCGTGTGGCGCCCGGACCGCACGTCGCTGGGCCAGATCCGGCAAGCGATCGTGGACCGACCCGACCGCTGGCGGCGGGCCACCCGCGGCGGGAAGTTCCGCCGATACTTCGAGCTGGACGGCGACAGCCTGAAACGCCCGCCCCGCGGCTTCCCCGTCGATCATCCGCTCGTCGAGGACCTGAAACGGACCGATTTCGTGGGGCTGTGCGAGCTGAGCGAACAGGACGTGCTCGACGCACGGTTCCCGGACCGTGCGGCGACGTCGTTGGCCGCCAGCCGCCCCTTCATGCGATTTCTCTGCGAAGCACTCGAAGTGCCCTTCTAAGCGGCCGTCCAACAATTGCTCCCCTCTCCCGCGTGCGGGAGAGGGGCAGGGGGTGAGGGCAGTGGCCGGTGAAAACACGAAGTTACTGTTGGACGGCCGCTAAGGCGATTCGAAGGACCAGAACTGCACCGCATAGGGTTCGAAGGTCACTGGCAGGCGGTGGTCGCCCTTGGCCAGACTTGCGATCGGCCCCGGACGCAGCCGAGAGTTTTCGTCGTTGTTCGGGCCGGCCGCGTCGAGCACCAGGTGGCGCACGCGGGTATCCTTGGGCAAGCCTTGCAGTGTAAGCTCGACCGGCACGGAGGCGGCCGAAAAGTTCCACAGCATCAGACAGTCCATGCGCAGTCGCTCATCACGCACTGCGAAGCCGTGGATGGAGGCGTGCGACGAGGTCACACGCAGCCGCTGACCGGCCAGCCGCGACAGGAGCTTGAAGGTGAAGTAGGCCGGCCGCACCGTGTTCTGATAGTCGAACAGCCCGTCGAATTGCGGCATCCGGTTCCACCACCTGGTCATGAAGGCCGTGCCTTGGGGCGACATGAAAGGGGCGAATCGCTCGTAGGCCACGTGATAGTCGCGAATATGGTAGTAGCAGGAATAGTCGAGTCCGGCCTCCTTCATCTGCCAAATGACCTCCGCAACGTAGCACGGCTGAAACCGCGGATCGCGCGGCGGACTGTTCAGGTCCATGTTCCACTCGTCGAGGATCAGTTCGGGCTTCAAGGCCGGATACTGCTTGAGCAGCTCCCGGGCATAGTCGATCGTCCCCCGTATCCGCGACGGATCGCTGCTGTAGATGTGCCAGGAAACGAAGTGCAGAGGCGCCTTTTCGCGCTGGCAGTGGCGGAGCAGCGCAGGCAGGATGGGCGAGCGCACCGAGGCCAGCGCCGGGCCGCCGACGCGGCCTTCAGGATCGGCGCGAAGCACGGCGGCCGCGGTCCGCTGGTAGTAGCGAACGTAACTCTCCGGCTTGAAGCGGTAGGGGCAACCGCCGTCTTCGCCGATGTCGGGCTCGTTGGCAATCTCCCAGTATCCAATGCCGGCGCCCGAGTCTCGATAGTGCTTCACCAGATTGTACACCAGGCGTTCCCACTCCTCGTAGTCGTCAGGCTCGACCAGGTCCTGGTCGACCTGTGGAAACAGCACCCGCGGTTTGAAACAGATGCACATCAGCGGTTTGGCGCCGGTTTTGAGGATCGTCTCCACCGAGCGATCCAGCGTGGCGAAGTTGTAGTTGCCGCGCTCGGGCAGAAGGTCGAAGTATTCCTGAAGGAAGAGGCGGATGAGCTTCGGCCGCAGCGCGCGAATCTCGGCGATGCGGTCCGCCCACATCGGCTCTTCCGACAGGCCGCCCTGGCCCAGCGCCATGCGATCCATGTCCAGCGGCCCCAGACGCTCCTGGAACGCCACCCTCACTGTGGCCGCAGGCGGCTGGGCGTAAGCCGTCTCGACCGCGACGCATAACAGCAAGAACACGCCAGCAACCCGTTTCATGATCACCTCCGGTTGTCGGGCGAGGGCGGCAACGGGACGAATTGCCAACCCTCGGCGCCAGAAAGAATATCACGTTCCACGAATTCCCAGATCAGCAGCCTTTTGTCCGCCAATAGTCCCCGCCGGCGATACAAATCCTGCCGCACCAGCGTCGATGCCCCGCCGTCGCTGACGACGGCAGCAACGGGCTGCTTGAGTTCCCGGGCGAGATGCGCCAGGAACCCGGCTGCCCGCGGCTCGTCGTGCTCGAAGACTCGCAGGAAGCTGTCGCCGAGGACCAGAACCTGTGCGTCGGGCTGGTCCTTGCAGAGGGCGCCGGTACTGCGGTCCACTACCTGGCGGGCGTGGACCTCCTCCGGTTCCACGTGGCGCTCGACCTGCGGCGACTGCAGCATCTGCAGCACGTCGCCCAACCGGCGGAAGCTCAACGGTTTGCAGGCGTAGTCTGCCGCTCCCGGTCTGATCCAGCCGCGCTGCACGCACCGTTGTGCGACCAGTCTCGCTGCCAGTTCCGCTCCCACCGGCGACCAATGGCTGTCCTGGGCCAGATACAGCGCGGCGCTGTCCGGCCCGTACCGCCCGCGTTTCGCCGCCGCAAATGCCTCGAACAGGTCGACCACTTCGACCCCCGCTGCCGCCAGTTGGCTCAGGAGTGCGCGGGTCTCGGGGCATAGGGCCACGTCGATGCCTTCGGCCCGCCGCGTGAGCATTTCCGCATAGATGCTCTCCTTGTTCGGCACCGGCACGACCAGCAGCCGAATTCCGCGGGCGGCCAACTGGTCCCGAAACGAGACGATCGCCGCCAGCGGATCGCCCTGCGCACTGCTGGCCTGCGGGAGCGGCTGGCGTTGAGTCAGGTAGTCGACGCCGGGTTTGTAGAAGAACCAGCCGTCGCGGCCCATCAACGCCTTGTCGCCCACGTCGTGCAGCAGTACAAACTCCGCATATTGCGTCCAAGGGCGCAGGTGTCTTTCCACGCAGCTTGCCTCCGCAAGGTCCTTCTCGTACCGGCGGAGGTTCTCCGCGGTGGGAGTGCGGGTGAACACTTCAATCGCCTGCGGCCGATCACCGTAATGCACGTCCCGGATCGCCTGAGCGACACCGACCCCGAAGATCACGGCCAGGAAGCCGGCCACGACAATCACGTCCACCCCGCGCGTGCGTGCCATCGGCTTCTCCTAAATAGTCTTGCGTGATTCCGGAAATTCTGGAGTGTTTAGCCCCGGCGGCCACGCCGGGGAATTGCGCCGCGTGGCCGCGGCGGCTAAACCACTTTCCTCCCGAGATCGTGCAAGTTCATCTAGAACTGAAAGTACAAGAACGGGTTGAACGATTGGCAGAACATGACCATCAACGACAGGCCAAACGCGGGGCCGAGCACCGCGGCCTTGGGCCAGGTGAGCGTCTCCGCCCATTGCTGTGCCTGCTGGGCCCAAAACACCACCAGAATACATGCGGCCATGATCAGCAGCGTGCCCTGCGAGTAGAGCTCAGCCGCCAGGATCAACGCGGCGTCGTCGCCGGCGCCGCGGCCGAACATCACGCCGAGGTACTGGATCGCGTCGGGCAGGCTCGCGGAGCGGAACAGCACCCAGGAGATGAGCACCAGCACGAACGTGACGGCCACCCGCAGCGGTTGCGGCAGGCGCGCATAGGGGCTGCGCTTGCCCAGCGCCCGCTCGAAGGCCAGCAGCCCGCCGTGATAAGCCCCCCAGACAACAAACGTCCAGTTCGCGCCGTGCCATAAGCCGCCCAGCAGCATCACCACGGTCAAGTTCAGATAGGTCCGCCCGGGTCCTTTGCGGTTGCCGCCTAGCGGGAAATAGAGGTAGTCGCGCAGAAACGTGCTCAAGGAGATATGCCAGCGGCGCCAGAAGTCGGTAATACTCTGGGCCAGATAGGGCGAATTGAAGTTCGGCGGGAACTCGAAACCGAACATCCGGCCCAACCCGATCGCCATGTCAGAGTAGCCGGAAAAGTCGAAATAAATCTGAAAGGCGTAGGCCGCTGCGCCAAACCAGGCGTCCACGGTCGTCAGTCCCCGGGCGTTGAAGGCCGCGTCGGCCACCGCGCCCATCGGGTTCGCCAGGAGAATCTTCTTGGCCAGTCCCAGCACGAACAGCGCCACGCCGGTGGAGTGCTTCTCCCACGTGTGCGACCGGCCGACCAGTTGCTGGGCCACCGTGTTGTAGCGAATGATGGGCCCCGCGACCAATTGCGGGAAGAAGGCGATATAGCAGCCGAAATCGATCAGCGACCGGGCCGCTGGAGCCGTGCCGCGATACACGTCGATGGTGTAGCTGAGCGCATGGAAGATATAGAACGAGATGCCGATCGGCAACACGATCCGCAGCACGCGCACCTCCTCCGCTCCCAGCCACGCCAGCACGTGATTCAGGTTGCCTTGGAAGAACATGAAATACTTGAAGAACCCCAGCGTGGCCAGGCTCAGCACCACCGAGATCACCACGCCGCAGGATCGCTGCCGCGGGCCGGCCCCCGGGCGGCCGATCACCCGGCCGCACCCGTAGTTGACCACCGTCGCCCAGAGCATCAGCAGGACGTACCACGGGTTCCACCAGCCGTAGAAG
>Ga0315291_10009481_pt1 | contig 11930 bp, 19 predicted proteins | sample YL17G12_20_MG_FD_203070 | JGI IMG/M metagenome (GOLD analysis project Ga0315291, IMG submission 203070) | Sediment microbial communities from Yellowstone Lake, YNP, Wyoming, USA - YL17G12_20 | ecosystem: Environmental > Aquatic > Freshwater > Lake > Sediment | place: USA: Wyoming | collected...
GACTCCAACGCTACTTCTGCTGAAGGAAAGATCTGCTTAGCCTCATCAGGCTCATTCACCGTACCCCAGTCGAAATTATAGCCGTCACCCTTGGTCATGCCCTCTATGGCTTCGGCCATCTCACGCTCTACTGCTGTGAGTATAGTGTCACTCATTTGTTATCGTGTATGTTCTGGCATATATCAATGACATTCTTCAGTTCTATAAATGCTGCCGTATTCTTCTCCAGTATATCAAGCAGTCTCTTCTGAAGAATGAATACATCGTAAATCAACACAGCAAGCACGCACCCCATCAGCCCGAACTGAGAAAAGGATCCAAGAAACTGTTCCATTTTAGCCTCTGTAAAGATTAAACACACTGGTGCGAGCTACTATGCTGTTTACGTTTCCAGTAACCATCTCATATGTAATTTGAGGTTTCAGGTCTCTCAGTTCCGCCCTATACAAATCATACAACTCTCGGTACTTCTCCACAGCGACATCCACCGAAGTAGTACCCAGCTTATCCTGGGCGAGTCGCATCAGGGTGAATACCGTCGCGTACCGTTTGAGTTTGTAATGGAGTGGTGTTGATATGTCAGTAGTATCTCTGACGCCGAGGAGCTCAGCCAGGTCGTTGACTTCAGCATCCGTCTCAGTGAGATATTGTGACAAGTCAAATCCCTGTGCGAGATTTGACTTTATATCTGATGCTGCTAAATAGCTCATAGACCTGCCTGTTGTATTGTTTGGTCCATTACCTGAGCTATAGCTATGTAAAGATCTGCTTCTTTTCTATCAAACGCATCGGTTAAAAAAGGGTCTCTGTCTATAAATTTAGTGCCTTCATGTATGTATTTGCCATACGGTGCTGCACCTTCATCTATATAGACACTACCCCCATCTTCTGTACGATCGATTTTTACAGATCTTTCCAGTCTCCCGGTACGTCTAATGTACCGGTGCTGTCGCTTGGCTTCTATCTGGACCGAACTTAGAAAATCGTATATGACACCCATAACCACAGCTGGTTTGATAGTGGTGGCGAGACTTGTTAACCCGCCGACCACTTCGTCAGCTCTTACGGTTACGGATATCATTACATCAACTCGATAGCGCCAATCGTCCCGGTGAACCCCGTGCCCAGGTAGATGCTACCGTCAGCATTGACAAAACGAGCACCTTCGACAGGGCCGACAGTGCGGGTGATGTTGCCACCACCTACAATGGAGACCAGATTGCCCTGGTTGAGTGCATTCATCTTATCACTGGCATACACAGTCAGCAAACCAGTTGCCGAACCGGTATTTTTGACCACGAACACGAGGCGATCGTCTTTCTCATGAGCTGCGAGGCTGTGTCCGTCTGTGCCCGTTGCCCCAGCGCAATCGCTGAGAGTTACAGTTGCCGCATCATTGGTCAAAGCCTTGGTGATGGTAATCGCTGTACGAGACATTTTATACTCCTTGTTAATTGCTCAGTGTAACATTGACAGAAAAGAGATAGGCCTCACTTACGAGGCCCTCGGTTACTCAGCAGCGTACGACACAGTCGCGCATGCGAGAGCGTCGGGCTGAACCACTTTTGCACCGTACAGGTGAAGACCGCGGATGCCCTCACCGAACGAACCTTCACGCTTGATACCCTCAACCTTGTTGAGCTGCTCAGCGTAGCTGATCGCCAGTGTACCTGCACCAGCCAGTACGCGGTTCACCGTGGTGACAGTGGTCTTGGACAGGTTGTTGCTCATTCGGATATCGAATCCTTGAGCACGTATGACACGACCATTGGTCAACGCGTCCATATTGGTCTGAGAGATCGTAAACACCTCAGCCAATGTCAACTTCTGGATAAGCCACGGAGGAAGCACTATCCAGCGTGCGTCATTCGGTGCGTTGGCTTCGTCGAGCTTCTGAGTGATCGTTCCGAGCAACTCTAGTGCATCGATATTGCCACCTGCGGTTTTCTTTGCAGTGATCGTCAGGGGCACTGCGGTCGTTCCGAGACCGCTCGTAACACCAGCCTGTGTGTACAAGCCAGCGATGAAGCTGTCGACAGCCTCATTCATAGATACCGCTGCTTTGCGCGAGGCCTCAAGAACAATACTCATGTTCATCTGAGCTGCGTCAACGTCATCAACGTTGAACGCAAAATACTTCGCCTGGTCAATTTCCAGCCACAGAGCCGCGTCTTGCAGTGTCTGGTAGGAAATAGATGTGCTGTTCTTGACGTAGTCGCTGACTGTGATAGGTCCGATTTGGTTAATCTTAACCTTATCGCCGCCACCCATTATCTGACCCTCATAGTTGCGGTTGGCAAGATCGGCGAACACGTGAATCTTGTCCAGAGCGCTTATGACATTTGTGGACCAGAGTTCGGGGATAAAATTATCCAAAGACATGTGAGACTCCTTTGATTATTTCACTGACAGTGCTTGCATGGATGCGTTAACATCCTGCAAATTTGCTTTCATCGTCGCGTGATCCATCGCCTTGATCTGTTCCATCGTAAATTTCGGTGCCTTAGCTTGCGTGGACGACGATGAGCCCGCGCCACCTGCCTGCTTGTTACGACGTGCGTCTGCGTTACTCTCAGCGAGACCTTTCATCCCATCTGTAAATGGTATGATTGCCTCACCCTTGCGAAACACCACCTCGCCAGCCTCATCCAAGTCCACCGCTCCATCCGCTAACAAAGCTTTGACCATGAATTCTGCGCCGTAGTATTCCTCTTTCAACTTCGGCAGCAATTTTGACTCGATGGTCTTGAGCCTGTTTTGTTTCTCAAGCGACGTCCTTGTTTCCCGTTCAGTTTTCAGTTCCGTCTGAGCTGTAGTAAAGTCTGACTGCAGCTTTTTAAGAACCTTCTGAAGCTCTCCGATCTCTGTCGTCGCGCTCGCTTTGGTCTTATCAATCTTATCCATCATCTCCGAAGCGAACGCGTCGATGTCTACCTGTGAGTTAGGATCGTAACCCATCACCTCAAACGCTTGCTTAAACTTTCTGAGTTTTTGGGCCTCTTTGTTTACTTCTCTGTGAGCGCTGATGCCACGTTCTTTCTCACTGGCTACAGCACCCGCATGAAACTCAAGAAGATCCTCACCACCAGGCAACTTTGAAAGAGCTTCTTTGAACTGTTCTGCTGACACTGGCATACAACCTCCGGGGTTTTTAGCGCACGTCCAAGCGGCGCTCGTTGATATATACTATGATGTGTTATATTTATAACACATTACGTCATGTGGTCTACCTAACTCTTTATTTCACCATAAATTACAGTTACTCCAGATTTTAGTTTAGTAGTCCTGAATGTACCTGTCACAAAATCTTCTGGTGGTCTCTGTCGAAATCTGTATGAACTATCCGTCTCACGGCTCGTATAAATCTTAGAAGCTACACGTTTGGCTATCCGTGTAGCCTCTTCCAAAGAGCCTGCTAAAGATTTTGGTACGATGACTGTCTGCATCTCCCATGACATAGTTAGTTATCCCTTAGCGAGTTCATGAGATTTACTGGCTACATATGCCTCCATGGATTTTTTATCCGTATGACCTGCAGCTCGCGCCTCACTCATGAGAGCAGCCACTCCTTGCATACGTGCGTTCTTCTCTGCTTCAGGACCAAGATAGCATTGTCCTACGTCACCCCATTTGTACCCTCTCTGACCATTTCTCATACAGCTTTTAATAGGCATTATGCACCTTCTTTTTTGCTTTGTGTATAAGTGAGTTTGTTATACACACCTGCTATGACGCCGGTCACTACAACCATCATAGCAAGCGAGACTTCCGACGGGACGTCAACGATATACTTATTTATGAGCCATGTGAGTATGATACTCACAGAGCTCATCACGCTTACCTCGGTGCCCTTGACTAGGTTCTTGGAAAGTTTGTTAGCCACGATACGCCTCCTATTTAATGGTTAAATGCACGTGTGAAAACATCCACATAGCGATATCTATCATCTTCCACAAGCCTGCTGGCATGAACACACATAACATGACTATCCAGGATACAAACAGGAAATCTATGCGGCTACGCATTTGCTACCACCGTATTAGTTTCTGTAACAGTAGCGATCGTGTCTGGTTTTGTAGTTTCCACTTGCGACAAATCAGCTTCTACATCCCCGGCTGGTTCTGGTACAGGCTTCGCACCAGCCTCTATCGCCGCAGTGACTTCGTTAATCACGTCATCGTCCTCATCATTCAAGATCATCCTCGCCAACTTTTGCTGAACTTTGTTAGCGAACGTAGCGTTCAGACCTGGTATCCGGAGGACCTTGTCCAACCGAGCTACCTCGTTGTCCTGTCCCATCGGCGCAAAGTCACTGGGGTACGACACGGTATACACGAAAGTTTCAGCCGTGTATCTTCCGAACAGAGTAGCAATCTTCTGCTCCAGTGTAGTAGCCATGCTCGCTGTCTGCTTCAATGTTGACTCATGCGCATAAAAATCATATGCCATAGCCACGCCGGAAGTCTGCGATTGCACACCCACGACACCGCTTTGCTCAGCGATAGCAAACAGATCTTTACGCATCTGTTCTTGATTCGCTACCAGACCGGCAATGATACCGAAGTCAGGTGACGCGTAACCTGGACTGATAGTAGCCTCAGAAGGGATGTTGATGTATGTGTTGTTGCTGATCACCAGATCCTGTGACGGTACACCCTGACAATAAAATATTGAGAACGCCTGAGCTCGCTCCTGATCACGTATCTCAGCGGACTGGTTAAAGATTACGAAATTGAGTTTCGCAATGTCATAGAGCGGAGGATCTACTAGTATTTTAGAATTACACTCACGTTGCTCAGAGAACGTCATGATAACCGGCACTACGCCAAGGTTATGAGTAGCACTGGATACAGTGATCCATTCCTTGGCATTGTTTTTAGCCTTTGTCAATACTACAGACTCTGTAGTGGTCCACCGTCTCCAACGCTTCTGTAGCTCATTACCAATTTTGACAGGCTCTTCAGCGAACGTAATCTCTATGAGATTACCGAACTGGTCACACTCGTAATCTTCTACCTCGTACGCCCTCTTCGCATACACATATGGGAAAATGCGATCTTGTAGAGCCTGGCTCACTGTAGCAGGTTGAGCTGTGCTGGGAAAATTGTCCATCACCGTGAAACTCACACCGTGGAGTCTTGCTAACGTAACAGCCTGCTTGGTGTAGTCCTGGATGAACGTATCGGCGCTATCGCAGTCGTCCAAGAAATCTGTGAACATGCAATCAGTAATTGGATTACCGGCGTCGTCTACTACAGTGCGATCAGCGTACTCCGTGAAGACAGGATCTATCATAGCACGCACGATGGGCTTTAGATAGTTTTTGAAGTGCGCCAATCTCCGTCTGTCGAAGAAGGAAGACTCACGCGAGAACGGTATCAAGTAAGAGCCGTCACGGTACCCATGTGAGCCCGCGTAAGTATGGTCCATCCAGATATATGGATTAAGACTGTTGATATTAGTACTATACTGCATTTGTGATATATTACGGTCCTGAGGGCTACCATTGCCCTGGATGGTATAGAAGTGGTCCTCGTCTATGAAACGACCCTGTGAATCAGTCGCCATGATGTTGTCTCCTATGATAATTATTCACGACCTCTTGAAACTTTTCCGACGCCTCGACTACCACCTCTTTTGGCAGCTTACTGTCATTCTTATACGAAACCACAAACCACGCTGGGTCTGTCTCTATGAGTCCATGCTCATTGCTATCATGCAGTATATACTCAGCCGTCATCACATACTGGCTGAGTGTCATGTCTGCTGGTATATCCGCAGGTATTTGATAAAATATACCAGTCACTCCCTGCATATAATCACTCATCACACTCTCCGTTCTATTTCCTACCCTATCATAATGCAGTTAATAGACATGATCGTACCGATCAGTACGAGTCCAGGGAACTCTATTACTTGCATCAGCGACTCTTCTTCGTCACTATTCTGTTAGTCGTAGGTACCGTGATCATATGAGTAGCGTCTGGATCTTCATCACCAAATGTCATGTCTATGATATCTGGTAGTGTCGGCTTCTTAGCTGTCACGTATAAGTCACAGTCCTTGGATGTACGCTGGCAGTGACACTCGTGATCGTTAAATTGACAGATCATAATTCACTCCTCAGTAAAGTTTTACCTTAGCTGACGATCCTACAGGCTCAGTCAGAGCTTTGTAGGCCATCGAGACGGCGTCTACCATATCTTCGTGGTCGTGACTCATGTCCGCACTAAACGCATCGCACTCATCATAAAATGCCTGGTTCCAGGGCGCTTTACAAACCAGTATGCCACCTAATTCCGCCCTGGAAATCCAGGGCATCGCACGCGCCAGCTTATCCGCACGGGGATTAATGGCCTTGATAACGTACCCACTCAATGGGGGTAACCTTTTTAAGTCATCTATATACCCACGCTGCTGTCCCGCAAGCTCTATTATTATATGTATATTTCGTCCATCACTATGCGCGGTCTCTATTAATTTCTGCTGAAAATCCGGATACTCAAATTTTCCGTGTACCATATGACCTATACAAATTTTAGAACCTGAATGAAACATCAAAGCTCCGGCGGAAAAGTCCGCGGAGGTCTTTATACTCACCGCCAAATCCCAGGCTCTTACACCCGCGCTCGGTCTGATATAATCACACTCCACAAACCAAGAATGCTTTATCACCCCAGCGCTGAACTCTACTACCTCAGCGTCAAGCTCCTGAGCAGCATATTGACTCGTATACCTTTTCCGCAGGTCGAGTTCGTACTCCTCACTCAAGAAAGGATTCTCGGAAGTCTTCTGGGTGATAAGATCAACATGCTCCGTGTCCTGCGCCAGACGCCACACCCAGTCTTTGCCTCTGGGGGAAGAACATATAAAACATTGCCCATCCCCTGAATTCCGCATACGTCCTATAAGAATAAGAAACAATTTATCGTCACGCATGTTTCGCGCTTCGTCAATCAGCACATCGTGACAGTTGATACCTCTAAGCTTTTCGTCCTGCTCCGCGCTACGTAGATGTATATAGGTCCCACGGATGATAATGTCCATGTCGCTTTTGTTAATCTGATAATCTTTGCCCTCTACTATATCAAAGAGCGGTAAGAACTCTATAAACGTAGCCATGACTACGTCTCTCAACTGAGGAAACGTGTTGGCTACGACTAACTGCTTTCTACCAGACAAGGCGTTTAGTATAGCCTTGTAGCACAGGATACGCGTTTTACCAGTCAGGACCCGATGCCACCACGGTATACTACGTAACGTTTTTTGGACTCCAAAAACCTAATCTGTTTCGGACTGACATCTATGTTTACCATGATGAGATCGAGTCTCTAACCACCTCCTTAAGTAAATAGCATAGCTATTTACTGGTAACCTCTGTAATCTCTTTAAACTCTGCCTGTGTCACCTGTGTCACCTGTGTCACCTGTGTCACCTGTGCCTGTGGCTGTGCCTGTGACTGTGACTGTGTCACCTGTGACTGTGGCTTTAACTCTTTTACCACCTCAGAAAACGTAACCTGTACCTGCTGCGCTGCAACAACACCAGTACCAGTAACCTCTGCCTTCGATTCCGTCCTCGGTACATACTTGTCCTGGAAACGACAGTTTAAATAAAACTTTATAAACCCGGGATGCAATTTCTCTGTAGCAGCACCTTTGAGCAGCTTCGCCTCCTGCGTAGACCGTATCTGCTCACCTACGTTTTTACAAATAGGATACCGCAACTCCAACTGCGCCAAACTCCTGTCAACTATACCCTGACTGGCCCAGTACTCGCTGGGAAAGTAATGGTCCTCAGCACTACGCAACCACTCCAAACAACCCATGAAAATTTCATAGGCTTTACGCTGCGTCCAATATTTCGTGCGTTGATGATTAGGCTGCCACGACCTGGTAGTCTCAGGTATATGCCTGGACTTTATGTGGACAGCAGGTACTGTGCTTACAGCAGGAAAATCTTCAGAAGATACCAAATCGTTTAGATTCAAAAACTCAGAGAGAGGGTCTTCAGGAGGAGTAGCACTCTCGTCAAGTGAGAGAGTAGCAGGCTTATTACCTGCCTTGCCGTTTGGTACATTTCTAAGATACGGGTCGTTGTCTACTACACACAGGTCACTGACGATGTCTGTTTTGTCTTTGAGAATACCTAAGTCGTCAGCTTTGGCAATAAGAAACTTTTCTGTTTTCTTACTCATACTCTGATGCTCCATGGCTATAGTAATCGTATCCAGTACGATCATGCCAACGTCCTGCGCCGACATATAAATACTACGATGTGATATTTTCATCACATTTTGTCCAGCACGACGGTAGATGGATACCTTTCTGTTTTAGTACCTCACGCACTCGATACAACGTAGTGCATACATACCGCGGTCCTATGCCTAATTTTTCTGCTATCATGTTAATGCTATATCCATTTTTATACCTCAACACCGTCACGTCCCTGTAGTATCGATTATCAGGTACGTAGCTCAAATATTCTTCAGAAAACGACCTCAGCATAGATATCCATGCGGCATATGCTCGCCTCAGCTGATAACAATAAACGCATACGGTGTTTACTCGCATGCCTAACGTGGCTGCGATGGTGGATACCGTCTGACCTGCGTGTCGCAACTTCCACACGCGTCGACGTTTCAGTGTCAGGTAATTAGCGAATTCAGGATTCAGTCCAGTAAAATCGATGTGCTGCTTTGTGTAGTATCCATCATGCATTCGGCACTGTAACGTGGCATGGTGATAGGTATCGTTCACACAATTAAACGCCGACTTGAACATCTGATGCTGTCGTTTATCAGGATCCAGACCTGTATAGCCTATCTGCAGAACATCCAGCGTGCCTGAACTCCAGCAATCAAACGCGAGTGATTGACTGTAGATGCTGTGAAACCGCGCTCGCAACCACCGATCGACCATCGGTTGATAGCCTAACAAATCTTCCGACATTGACTCCTCAAAACTTTTTTCTGGCTGCTGCATGCCAGTCACACCGACCATAGAACCTCCTTAATGTTTTACTTTAGTATATTGTCATACTACTTTCATATTACATAGACATAACATATATTAACAGAGTATCACGTATAAGTATATCAACTTGATATACAAGGAGGCTCTATGTGGATGCATGCAATAAAGAACAAGGACGCTCTAGACACTAGAAAAAATGTGTCCGCGGACTGTTTCGAATTTGGAGAACGATACGTTGCATTAGATGATCCGTACGCCGACATGCCTCGTTTAAATGACCTAGAATCAACGATCTCGAGTTTGGAGTGCCTGAGCAGGGATGAGAAGTCGCTCGTGAGCCTGAGAGCTTCTGGCGCGTCGCAGCAGGAATTGGCTAAAAAGTTTGGCGTGACACAGGGCGCGATTTCTCACCGGCTACGAAGAATCTTATGGAAGATACGGTTTCAAGTCGATCACGGAGCTCCTCCAACTGCAGCTGAGATAACGGCTGCCGTCGGCGGATTCGATGCGTGGTTACAGTCACGACCGTATAACCATTATCGCCGCATCTCGGACGAGTATGCATCCGACGTATTATACCGCTGGAGTACAGGTGTCACGCAGACACGACTCGGAAGTCAGACTAAAATGAGATATCTGATAAAAACCGTGCTGAAATATTTGAAGATAACTGGATCGTCTCTATACTCAAAACTGGAAGCTCACTGGTCCTCGGCGAGTCGTTTACCAAGATCATGGCAACGATATAAAAAGGGACGTCATATATGACGTCCCTTTACAAATAATTTGTCCTGATTTTTGGCACTAAGGCGGGCGTCTACGACGACGCGGGGTCGGCTTGAGAGTCACCACCGCTTGCCAGGCCCCGCCAGCCAGGTCACAGGTGAATGTTACACCGCCCCGCAACGTCTGCTCAAGCGCTGCCAGCAGCATACGGCGGGCACCGCGGGATACACCTTCCCACGACACGCGTTTGTCAATTGACAATAGCGCTTTACTCATGCGTCTCTCTTTACGTCAATGGTCTCATTGACAAGCGTCTTACGGCCCTTGCGGCTCCACCCTGCCTGGTTGGCAAGAGCGTTTGCTACTCCGGACATACATATAGTATAGTCCCTGTAACAGCCGCCACGCCGTACAATGCGCCGCTGCGGGCCTGCTACGTACCAGGTTTCCCCGTGGTCGCGCACGGCTAGCCCGCGGCGGATGAGCTCACACGCCGTGTGTACCCCTACGGCTACTCCGCCCATTACCAACTCAAGATCCGTTTTCTGCCTGAGAGTACTCTTCATACTCAACCTCCTCGTTTGTTGCCCCGGAACCGCCGGGCGGTCGGTGAGAGCAGCGTTGCCCTACCCCTATAATATACGCTATTACCGCTTACAATACTCGATATTTATTTCAGATGACATGTTTTTTTGAAAATAATTGGCATACGAATTGCTAATAATTTTGTATACCAAATTTTTGTGGTTGTATTGTCATATGTAAATTTACAAATGATAATATCATACGTAAATTGACAAAACGCGACACCCACGGACCTTCGGTACAGTGTGTAGGGTGTTTCTCATAGGGGAAACGGTCGCGAGGGTTTGAAGGCCTTTGAGGGCCTTTGAAGCAGGAAAGAGCCCTCCGGGCTATGACCTAACACCTAACACGAATAGGCAAATTTTGCACATGGTTGCATTTTTGCATCGTAGGCAAAAATTGCCTACCTAAGTAGTAACATTTTTTTTTGTTACGGTAACATTTGAATGTTACCGTGTAAGTCATTAATTTTGAAGTATTGTGATGGGGGTGTAACAAAGGTAACATAGAAATATATATATATACGAAGATATATATATATAATAGAGAGAGAATATATACCTACTCTATATCCTATAGTACCTTTTTGAGATTTTCTACATATAATAATATGCTGTATATATATATATGTATATTCCCAAAAAGGTGTTACTTTGTTATTTTTGTTACCCACCTATGAAAATACTTGACATATGCGGTAACAGGTAACAAATGAATTTGTTACCTACCATTTTTACGCATTTAATATATCTTTTAGATATCAAATATAGTAATATAGCAACAAATGTGCCAACTATTTTAGACGAAACACATCTTTTATTTCATAAATGTCTTGCCAACACATATATTAGTATTACAGGACAAAACACATTTACCTCAAAAAGGAGAGTAAAAGATGGGCAGACCTCGTAAAGGCGATGAACTTGGTGAGAAGCGGATACTTTACTCATTCGAAGCCACCGATGAGGTGATGTTTTTCTACAAAGGGTTCTCTGAGCGGTGGGGTATTCCTCTTGCCGCGCTGATTCGGATGGCGATACACCTGGCGGAGCCAGCCATGATGGCTTGTGAGCGTACCCTACACAACTACGCGGGTATGATAGCCAATTCCATAGATCCTCAGCTCGAAACGATCCCAGCAGCTGATAAGAAGGTTATAGAGGATTGTATCGCTACGATCAAGGCAAAGGTAGCCAAGCAGAATCTGAATACTATAGCCGAGGTCCGCAGGATGGCTGCCCAGAGCCTTTCTCCTGCTACCGCCACAGCCACAGCTCCACCTGTACCCGAAAAGAGCACCGGGACGTCGATCGACGACATCATCCCCAATCTCCCCAAGGATTCCATCGATTTGGATGTGAATGATATCCTGTCTTCCTTGAGCTGACGGATACCGAGCGACCGAGCGAGCGACCGGTACACCTATATATCAGGGGAGTAAGGGGAGTAAAATGGCTGAGAGATACCAGAAAGAGCTTTTCCACTTTTTGTCTTACATTATATCCAGGAATGGGTTAGTGGAGTTGCGGTTATTCGGTGAAAAGTACCCGTACAAGGGATTTTTTCGTGACCCGCAGGTAGCCTACAGGGCTTTACTCCCTGTCACCAGGAGGCATGCTGGCTATATCCCCAGGGATTCGTATC
>Ga0315291_10009482_pt1 | contig 11930 bp, 10 predicted proteins | sample YL17G12_20_MG_FD_203070 | JGI IMG/M metagenome (GOLD analysis project Ga0315291, IMG submission 203070) | Sediment microbial communities from Yellowstone Lake, YNP, Wyoming, USA - YL17G12_20 | ecosystem: Environmental > Aquatic > Freshwater > Lake > Sediment | place: USA: Wyoming | collected...
AAGTTCAATAACGACAGAATCCGCTGGCAGTTCAATCAAGGCGTTTTGACTTTGTCCTGGGAGAACGGCACAACGTACATGTACAACACTTCGCTCGCCGGTGACACCCTGAGTGTCTCTGGAGGAAACCTTGCCCAGCCGATTTCATTCCATCGCTTGGGCGCGGGGGGTGGATCGGGTGGTCTGGCCGCGGCGGCAGCGGCGACTTCGAAAAGCCCCACAAAGGATTCTGCAGCCTCTGGCCCCGTTGGAAACTGGGAAACTCAGGGCAGTAACGGTCCCGTCAGCATGGTGCTTAACGCGGGTGGGACCGGAAATATGGCGGGTGAGAACATTCATTGGAAATTCAACCAGGAAGTTTTGATGATCACCCGCGGTGGCGGCGACACGCACATGTACAACGCAAAACTCGCCGCCGACTCAATCACTCTCACTTCAGCCGTCCTCAAGCAGCCGTCGGTATTCCATCGCGTTGGCCAGTCATCCAGCATGACGGGAAGCGCTAACGGTTCCGCCGGGTCCGGTGGAGCTGGCAAGGCGGGGGCCCCGCAGGCGACTGGGAAACTCCGGGTCCGAACGGGATGGTTCATCTCATCCTTAAGCCCGGTGGCTCCGGAACTTTTGGCGGAGGGGCAATTCGCTGGAGTTTCAGCCAGAGCGTCTTGAGCCTCACCGGGCCGAACGGCAAGACCATTATGTATAACGCTTCTCTTGGCCAGACGACGATGACGCTGACGGGCGCGGGTCTCGAGACACCTCAGGTCTTCCGCCGATCCGGCTCAGAGTCCGGTGGAGAGATGGAACAGACCGAAGCCGACGCCGGCTCGAGCCCCGCCGGCGGCCTCGTCGGCCGCTGGCAGGGAAACAACGGGGTCATTCAACTTAATCCCGATGGTACAGCCGTCTATAACGGAACCAATTTGCGTTATACCGTCGAAGGCAATGTCTTAACATTGACCGGAAACGATGGCGCGCTTCCCATCCCCTTTTCGATCAAAGGTGACACACTTTATGTGACCGTCCAGGGCCAGTCCGGTCAACTAACCCGCGTTCGCGGCCAGCAAGGCGGGGCGATGGCTGGAGGTGGCGGAAGCGGATCCGTCCCGCAAGACATGGTGGGCAAGTGGTGCTACGTCAACGTCAGTGATACGGGCCAGGTCAGTTCGTCCTCCAGCTCATGCTTCGTACTCAATCCCGACGGTACCTACGAGTACAGCGGAGAATCAAGCAACAGCAACATGTACGGGGGAACGGCGTCGCAATCCTCCGACCGAGGGACGTGGTGGGTCAGCGGGTCCACGGTTTCTGTGAACTCCCAGCAAAAAGGGCCCATGACGTACCAGTTGGAGAAACGGAACCACCCCAAGAATAATGACCCGATGCTCTGCCGGGACGGCCAGTGTTTCGTTACTGCCTACCAGAAGGCGCCCTGGCCTTATTGAGTCAGAAGTGCAAGGAGCGGACCCAGTAGGGCGATCCAGCCAGAGTCGTCTATCATTGATGTGGTTTCCACTGCTCGAATAAGGCTTTGATGCTTTCGAAGCTCATATGGCGGGCGTCGGCGAGCTGTCCCTGTTCCTGCGCGTAGAGCAGCTTGCCGCGTGAATCAAGAATGGCCAAAGCAGGGATGCCATTCTTGATGGGAACACCGTACTCTTTGGCCACGTCCACGTTCTTGTCCATACGGCCAACGGCAATCTTCACGACCACAAAACTCTTTTCGATAAGTGAAGCCAAACCGGGCTTTTGCATCTGCTCATCCAGCACATGACAGTCCGGACACCAGTTGGCGCCGAACACGAGCACAATGTTCTTCGCCGGCTTGGTTCGCTGCGAGGCCGTTTTGATGGCCGCCGCAATTTGCTGGCGGGCGTCTACCTGTTCGTCATAAACGGGCTCACTCGCCGCGCCCACGATGGCAAAACCCAGTAGCGCCCCTGCTGCAACCAGAACGTTTCTTCGATTCATCTCCAGATCCTTTCGCAACTCCTATCTTACCGCATCCAGGGCGGCCCAGACGCCGCAATGTCACCAACTCGGCTACCTCGCGGGCGACGCCTGTGATAGCATCTGCTACCTCATGAAGAGCGTGATGATCCTGAGCGCGGTGCGCACAGCCATCGGAAAGTACGGCGGCTCTCTGCGCGACTTCACGGCTTCCGACCTGGGAGTCGCCGCCGCCCAGGCGGCACTTGAACGCGCCGGAATCGCGCCTTCGGAAGTTGAGGAAACCATCTTTGGACACGCGCGGCAGGCAGGAAACGGGCCGAACCCGGCGCGCCAAATCTCCGTGCGCGCCGGTGTTCCCGTAACGGTGCCCGCATACACGGTCAACAAAGCCTGTGCTTCGGGAATGAAAGCCATCGTTCTGGGCTTTCAGGAAATCGCTCTCGGCAACGCGGACGTGGTCCTGGTGGGTGGCACAGAGGCGATGAGCCGCGTGCCTTATTTCCTCGATGGTGCACGCTGGGGCACGCGCCTTGGACATCAATCGCTCGTGGACGGCATGTACCAGGATGGTATTCTCTGCCCACTCGCGAAGATGATTATGGGAGAGACAGCGGAAGTACTCGCGGAGCAATACCAGATCACGCGTGAAGAGCAGGATGCCTACGCGTTGTGCAGCCAGCAGCGCGCCCGGCGCGCCACCGAGTCGAACCGCTTCATGGACGAAACCCTGCCGGTCAGTGTGAAAGAGAAGAAGGGCGAGCGACTCTTCCAAACAGACGAGCATCCACGTTTCGATGCGACACCAGACGCTCTCGCGAAACTCCCTCCAGTGTATTCGAAAGCGGGGACGATTACAGCGGGAAACTCCTCCGGCATCACGGACGGCGCGGCCGCGCTCGTGCTGGTCTCCGAAGAGCGCGCGAAACGGTCCGCGGTAAAACCGCTGGCGCGCATCGTGGACTACGCGACGGCAGGAGTTGACCCTCGGGTCATGGGCATTGGCCCTGTACCGGCCGTGCAGAAACTGTTGAAGAAGACCGACCGCCGACTGGACGATTTCGATCTGGTCGAACTGAATGAAGCCTTCGCGGCACAGGTCCTGGCGTGCGACCGAGAGTTGCACTTCGACCGCGACCGGCTGAACGTCAACGGTGGCGCGATTGCGCTTGGCCATCCCATCGGCTGCACCGGCGCGCGGATCATAGTGACCCTGCTTCACGAAATGCTGAAGCGCCAGGCCCGGCGAGGTCTCGCAACGCTGTGTGTCTCGGGCGGTATGGGGATGGCGCTGGAACTTGAGAAGGCGTAGCCGTCCGCCATTGGCCGATAGCCATTAGCGCGCTGCAGAGCGAGCTTCCGTGGGTGTTCGCCAAAAGCTAACTGCGAGTGACTAATCGCCGGTCGAGTTAGGAAGCAACAGAAGAAATTGGGAACGTCACAGTCCGCCAAATCCGGTGGGCGTTTTGCCTTCGAAGAGATTCTCTTCGAGAAGAAGGAAGGGGTGGCGCGCGTCACTTTCAACCGGCCGGAGGTTTTCAATGCCTACTCCGCCCAGACCCTGCGCGAACTGATTCAGGCATTCCACGACGCGGCCTGGGATGACGCAATCGCCGTCGTGGTTCTGACGGGTACGGGCGACAAGGCGTTCTGCTCCGGAGGAGACGCCAACGAATTTTCGGCTGAATTCCTGAAGCGCCCGAGAGATTATTGGAAGTGGCTGGGTCTTTTGCTCGAGGCGTTGGACCTTTTCCGACATCTCGGTAAGCCCACCATCGCGCGCATCAATGGCGTCGTGGCCGGCGGAGGAAATGACTGGAACCTCGCGGCCGACCTCGCCATCGCCGCTGACCACACGCGCTTCATGCAGGTCGGTACGCGCGTAGGCCTGGTGGACGCGCTGGGCTCCACGCAGTGGTTGCCGCTGCTGGTCGGCGACAGGCGGGCGCGCGAACTGCTTCTCACCTGCGATGAGATCACAGCCGAGCAGGCGCTCGCCTGGGGATTGGTCAATCAAGTTGTCCCGTACCGCCAACTCGATCGTGCCGTGAATACGCTGGCGAGGAAACTGATCCAGAAGTTGCCCGAATGCACGCGTTACACAAAGCAGCAGTTGAATTTCTGGAAAGACCTTGCCTGGTCGCTCACGGCAGGACACGCGCGCGACTGGTTGACGATTCACTCCACCTCCTGGGAACCTTACGAGGGCGTACAGGCATTTATCGAGAAACGCCCCGCCGACTACCGGGGCATTCGCGAGCGCGCCGCGGCAGGCGGGTCGAGCGAGTTCCTCTGGGGCCCGCCGACGCGCACCTGCAAGCAATGCCGGGCCAAAGGAATCCCGGAAGGATTTAGCTATTGCGGGAAGTGCGGGACTAGGTTGAAATAGTTGCATGGGCCGGCGGTCGACGACCGCTCTGGATCGGTGTTCGCAGAGTTTCACCCAAAAATGGAGGAAGTTATGGCCGACGAGACCCCTGATTTCCTGACCGGAGCTGAGAAAGAAGAAGAGGAAAAGCCTTTTCAGTTCATCCGCTGGGACGCCTCGGGCATCGTGGCGCGTCTCACCATGGCGCGACCCAAGCACAACGTCTTCAACATCGAGATGTTCAGGGAGATGACGCGCGCCATCGAGAGCCTGAACATTCGCGACGATGTGCGTCTGGTCGTGCTGGACTCCGCGCCGGAGTGCGAAGGTTACTTCTCCGCCGGTGTCGAGGCCGCAGGCTACAAGGCTGACACGGTTTTCCAGGTGATGGATGCGTTCCATGGGGTCCTGCTGGCCATGATGCAAGTCTCAAAACCCGTCATCGCCGTTGTGGACGGTGTGGCTACCGGCGCGGGATGTGAACTCGCAGCGTTTTGCGACCTCGTCATCGCCTCGGACCATGCCCGTTTCCTCCAGCCCGAGATCAAGCTGGGCGTTTTCCCACCAATGGGCGCGGTGGTTTACCCGCGCGTCATCGGACCCAAACGCGCCATGGAAATGCTTCTCACCGGCGAGCCGATCAGTGCCCAGCAGGCACTGGTGATGGGACTGGTCAATCGCGTCGTGCCCAAGGCGGCACTCCACGAGAGCGTCGACGCACTCGTGAAGCGCATCTCCGATCAGAGCGGACCGGTCCTTTCCCTCATCAAACGCGTTACCTTTGAAGGCACCTGGAAGCCGTTTGAGGAGGCGTTGAAGAGCTCCCAGAACATCTACCTGAACCAGTTGTTTGAACTCGAGGATTCTCAGGAAGGCCTGCGCGCCATGGTGGAGAAACGCAAGCCGGTGTGGAAGAACAAGTGACCCGAACCCGCTATAGTTCCTTCAGCGCCTTTTCAACATCTTCGAGTGCAGTCTTGGAGACTTCGCTGGCCCGCGCGTCTGTGGGGCGGCGCGCGTAGATGTGATCGCCGGCTTTGGCGGCGTCAACTGTTTCCGCCTCGTTCTTCTCTCCGAACTGCGCCTTGAAGCGGTAAGCCGGCTTCTTCAATCCGTAGGAGTCCAGATTCTCGCCGTTGGGGAAAGACTCCGCGCGCAAGTCATGGAGCCGGTTGAGCAGCGTCTCGACCTTATCGGTGGGGACATCCTTGGCCGTGGGCGCGGTCTGCTTCCATTTGTTCTGTGGTTGTCGCACGAAAGTCCGTGTGCCAGCCGGTGTTTCCACCTCCAGGCGCTTCACTTCAAAGGCCGAAAAGGAGAACAGATTCTTATCGCGCAGGTCACCGGGCTCCTTCTTGAACTCGGTGGGGAAGTTGGGGTCAAGAGTGAAGACGTGATCGAGCGCGGAATTGATGGCAAAGTAGCGTTCGTTTTCTTTCTTCCCCAGGACGAGGGTTTGGGTTACCCCGGGCCCAGTTACCTTCACCGTCAGCTCGGGCGCGCTAAACCCGTACTTCCCGGTGTTTTTCTTGTCCTCGGCGACGACGCTCTGCATAGTGGCATTTTGCAGACGGTTGACAAGGCCTTCCACCGCAAAGCGGTCAGCGCGCACTGCGGGCGGGAGCACCAGATCCCACACGCCTTCGGGATTTTTGGCAAGCGTCCAGAGCATCCCCTTGGCGTCCACCTCGATGCGTTGGACTTCGCCGCTGGTGAGCGTCACAGCGCGCTTGTCCCGCAGGTCGAAAAGGTTCTTCAGCAGTGAGGTCTTCAAATAGCTCGGCAGCGTTACGACGCGCGGATTGCCGGTGACCTGCGCATAGACCCCGCCGCTGGTCGGCGTCTCATCACCCAGCAGCAGGCTGAATTGCGCCGGCTTCGCGTCGGTAAGAACCTGAAGGGTTGCCAAGGGCGGGTCCAATCCAAAATCCTTAAGGTTCGACGGCTTGGCCTCCACCACCTGGTCAATGTTCGTGCCCGTCAGACTATTCAGAAGCCCCGAAACCGCGCTCGCGTCTGCGGAAACCTCTTGAGGTTCCGCAATAGTCCAATTCCCGCCTTCGCGGCGGCAGGTGATGGTTTCTCCCTCGCGAGGCCTGATCGTGAACGACTGGACGTGGCTGCTTTCGATCGCGAAGAGCTTCTCCTGGGTCGTGTTGGCATCGGACTTGGCGGGCTCGGAGGACTTACGCTTGTCCCAGTACGTGAGGCCTGCCCACATCACCGCGAGCAGGATGAGAGCTGCGAGCGTATTGAGATATTTTCTTTTCATGGCGTGACGGTCGAATTGGCGTAGTGGCCCAGCAATCTGGTCGCGTCTCCGGACCAATCCCAGGAACAACCGAAAGTCTTGATGCTCACTTCCTCTATCGCCGGCGGCGCCACCAGACCGTGATTCCCGCCACGATGATCAGGACGGGCAATCCCAGAACACCTCCAAAGAGGAGCTTCCTCATCTGCTGGGTCGTCAGGTTCAATTGCTGGGACTCGGGCGGTTTCGGCCGGATGGAGATGAGATCCTCATCGGCCGAGAGCCAGTTCACCATGTTCATCACCAGGTCGCGGTTGCCCTGGAATCCCAGGTAATTGTTGGCGGCAAGCAAGGAGGTCCCCGTCGACACGAAGCGGCCCTCTTTCTTGGTTTCGCCGCTGCCGGAGGTCACTGTGCCCGCGACCGCGACGCTCAAAGGCCCTTTGGTGTCCTTCCCGGGGCGAAACGTCACCGCGGTCAGCTTGGGATTAAAGTCAGCCACACCGTAGCTGTCGGCGGTGGTTTCGCAGAGTGAGTCTATCGTCACCCCGGATTTGTACTCCTTGCCGATCTCAAAAGAACGCGTGAGCGGGAACAATGTCGCAACCCGAGCCAGCGGCTGAACGATCGGGCTGGAACCATACTTGATGACCAAAGGCATTTCGGGGCGCGTCCCGAAGACTTGTGCGACGGGGTTCTCATCGATGACCAGGTCATTGCGCGCCGTGACGTTCCATTCTGAAAGCAACTTGGCGAGATTGGGGACCTCCGCCATCGGGTCGAGCAAGAAGAACACCCTTCCGCCGCCGGTCAGGTATTTCTTGATGGCCTCGGTTTCCTGTGGGAGATAGTCATTCTTCGGCCCCGCAACGACCAGCAGCGAGCAATCAGCGGGGATCTCCAACTTCTGCAGCAGGACGACTGTTTTTGTGATGTAGTTCTCGTTTTCAAGCTGCTTCTTAATATTGCCGTAACCGGCGCGGTCTGAACTCTCCACGTCCCGCTCGCCGTGCCCCTGGATGAAATACACCGTTTTCTGTCCCTTCAACAGCCGGACGATGGCGTTGGTCACGCCTTCCTCGGTTTCACCCTGGGCTTCGAAGTGGCGGTCGCCGGAAGTCGCGACGAGCGTTCCGTAGCTTCGGACGCCGAACTGCTTGGCGAGCGCGGGCTGGCGGTCGGGATCAACATATTGGACACGCAGCCGGGTCGTCTGCGCCGCGTAATTGTCCATCAAGTCGCGCCGGCCGCGGAAGCCGCGCTCGCGATCGAAGACGTAGATTGTGACGTCGCGATTCAGCTCTTTGAGAATCTTCACCGACTGCGGCGAAAGGCTGTACTTCTGGTTGGGGGTCAGATCCCAGCGCTGCGTGTGGCGGTCCGCAAACCAGTTGGCCAACACCACGATGGCGAGGGCTACCGCCGTGTAGACCACAATATTCGTGCCCTCCAGGACCTTTCGCCCGACGTTTCCCGTCATGCGATCCTTCCATGCCATGATCAAGCCCTCCCTTTCAGGGCTTCGACGGAACGCGCCGTCAGGAAAATGCCCATGAAGGTAACCGAGAAGTAAAAGACTACGTCGCTCAAATCGATGACGCCTTTGGCAAAGTTGTCAAAATGAGTCGTCAGCGACATATAAGAAATGACGCGGCCCGCGGTTCCGGTTGAATAGGCCGTGACCCAGTCCAGGACGAAGAGTAGCAGGAACACTGCGAAGGCAATTACTCCGGCCACGATCTGGTTCTTGGTCAAAGTCGAGAACCACATGCCGAGCGCCAGCAGCGCCGCCCCATAGACCAGCAGCCCCAGAATTTGGGCCAGGAGCGGCTTGGCGTTGGGATTGCCGTAAACAAAAAGGATACCGATGTAGAAAAACGTCACGGCGATGAGGACCGCGTAAAGCGCCAGCGCCCCAAGAAATTTCCCGAGGATGATCTGGAGGTCCGTCAGCGGCGAAGTCATCAGCAGCTCGATCGTGCCCGACCTTTTCTCCTCGGCGTAGAGCCGCATGGTGATGAGCGGTACCAGAAGCAGCAGCACCACAGTCAGCACACCCGCCAGCAACGGCCGGATGATGTATTCATTCAGGCTCATGGGCGGCGCCCCCATGCCGCCCATCGCCTGCATGCGAAAGCTCTGCATCACGTAAGTGGCGGTGAAACTGTAGAAGAAAAAGCCGCAGAGCCCTGCGTAAACCGTCATCACCAGGTAGGCAATGGGAGAATGAAAGTAGGCGCGGAGTTCTTTTCCGGCGACCGCGAACACATTGCGCATAGGAAGTCTCTCTCCTCGCGAGCGAGCTTTCAGTTTTCGCTTGCCGGCGATTTCTCTTCCAGGTCGGATCCGAGTGCCGAAGGCAGATCCTTCGCCGCAGACTCCTCACTCAAATCCTTCGTCGTCAACTTCAAGAAAATGTCTTCCAGGCTCAGGCCGCTGGTCTTGAGTTCCAGCAATTTCCATTGCGATTCGACCACGGCGCGCGCCAACTCCGCTCGAACGTCCCGGCCTTTTTCAGCATGCACTTCAAAGGTGACGCGCGAGTCGGCGGCCTCGCGCGGCTCCACCACGTTCACGCCGATGACGCGCTGGAGCTTGTCCATGATTTCCGCCGCGGGACCCTCGACCGTGAGTAGAACCGTCTCGTAACCCTGCAAGCGGTGCGTCAGTTCATCCGGGGTTCCGGAAGCCACGATTTTCCCCGTATTGATCACCAGCACGCGCTGGCAGGTCTTCGACACCTCCGGCAGGATGTGAGTGCTCAGCACCACGGTATGCTGCCCCGCCAGGCCCTTGATGAGTTCGCGCGTCTCGATGATCTGCTTGGGGTCAAGGCCGGCGGTCGGCTCGTCAAGAATCAGAACATCGGGATTGTGGATCAGGGCCTGCGCCAGGCCCACGCGTTGGCGGTAACCCTTGGAAAGCTTGCCGATCTGGCGGCGCTGGACGTCGGTGACCGCGCATTTTTCGCTGACTTCCTCAATGCGCTTCTTGATCTCGCGCCGGCCAACACCTTTGATGCGCGCCACAAAGGCCAGGTACTCAGTAACCGTCATGTCGGGATAAACGGGAGGGGTTTCGGGAAGATATCCCGTACGTCGCTTGGCCTCCAGAGGCTCATCCACAACATCGTAACCCGCCACGCGAATCCTGCCCTCGCTGGGCGCCAAGTACCCGGTGATGACGCGCATGGTCGTCGTCTTTCCCGCGCCGTTTGGCCCGAGGAAGCCGAGAACTTCGCCTTTCTGCACCTCAAAGCTGACGTCCGACACCGCCAGGGTCGGCCCGTAGCGTTTGGTTAAGCCTGCGACTTCGATCATTCCTATTCACCCTCCGCCGGAAGGTTCTGGGATTTGCGCTCGCAAACCTCTCCTCTCCGGATCGCCTGAGTCGGGCGCCGCGCCCACAAGGGGTACAGGCCTTCAACCCGGAATAAATACGAATACCAGAAAGGGCTATTGGTTGCCAAGAGGTATTACGGAGCGGTTCCCTCCGAAGGTGGTTTCCGCTCAGCCCGGGATGCGCTAGGATTCCTGTCTCAACCCCGGGGACCAGCCAAGGAGGCATCCATGGTTTTACAGGGCCAGGTGGCATTGATTACGGGAGCATCAAGCGGCATCGGTCGCGCCACGGCAGAGGCGATGGCACGGGAAGGGGCGCGAGTGGCCGTGAACTTCCACAAGAATCAATCTGGCGCCGAGCAAGCGGTGGCAAAGATTCTCGGCGAAGGCGGCGAGGCCTTCGCGTTTCGCGCTGACGTCACGCGCTCGGTGGAAGTCGAGAGCATGGTCAGCGCCGTCCGCCATCGCTGGGGGCGCATCGACATCCTCATAAACAACGCCGGAGACCTCATCGCGCGCCGCACCCTGGCCGATATGACGGAGGAGTATTGGGACCAAATCATGGCCCTCAACCTGAAAAGCGTTTTTCTCTGCGTGACAGCCGTCTGGGAAGAGATGGTGGCGCGCAAGAGCGGCTGCATTGTGAATGTCACTTCCATCGCCGCGCGAAATGGGGGTGGCCCCGGAGCCGCTGCCTACGCCGCAGCGAAAGGCGGCTTGCTGACTTACACCAAGGGGCTCGCCAAGGAACTGGCGCCACACGGCATCCGCGTCAACGGCATCGCCCCGGGCGTGATTGCCACTCCCTACCACGAGCGTTACAGCCCCGGCGAGGTCTTCCAGAGATTTGTCTCCAGCATCCCGATGGGCCGCGCGGGAACCTCTGAGGAAGTCGCCGACGTGATTGTCTTCCTGGCTTCGCCCCCTGCTCGCTACATCACCGGCGAAACCATCGAGGTGAACGGCGGGATGTTGATGGATTGAAGAGCACCGGAGCGCCGGCCGTTCAACCCTGAACCACGGGCGGTTCTCGACCCGCCCAGCAGTGGCGCCCTCAGAAGGATGATGGGCTAGTATACTTGCTAACAAATGCTTGACAACCGGCGACAAGTGTGATAGACTAGGTTTTCGTGAACAGAGAAATATGCACGACTGGGATTCTGAACGCGGGCGGGGCAGGGGGAAGGCGGGTGGTGAACAGCGCGGCCAGCCTGGGGCCCTTATATATAGAGGGATACGAAGCTAGACGTTCCTTTAGAATGAATGCGTTACAATTTCTGGAACAAAGCGAAGCTACGATGTTGTTGAAAACAAATGGACTGTTTAAAAACTCCGCGAAGCTAGCAAGCCCCTGTTTTTGAGAGAGTTATAGAATCGCCCCAGGAAAGCGAACCTAAACCCCGCGAGAATGCCGCCAACGCCGTGTCACGTCCCCGCTCCGCACTCGAGTGCTGCCGGGCCGGCGTCGCGAACCGGCCGGCCCCGCCACGCCCCCTATGCCTTGACCAGCCACGCGGCAAGGTCGGTAGTCGAGGCTTCCGCCGGCAACACCTTCAACCGGTCACTCGCCCCCCGCAAGGTGTAGGCGTGCTGGAAGGCGGCGCTGTCGAACCCGCTGCCGGCATTGTGCAGGAGCAAAGGCGAAGCGGGAGCGAGCAAGGCGGCCGTTTGGAAGTCCCCCGCGCGACGCAGCAGCGGGACGTGGAGCTTTTCGAGGTAAGCTTCGTCCTTGGTGCTTTCAAATCCCGCTACGTCGGCGGCCACGGCGTGAGGGGCGCGGAAGAACGGCCGGGCCAGCAGGCACCACAGCCCGGCCAGTCCCTGTCCGACCACGGCAATCTTCTCCGGCCGCCAGACTGTTTCCAGGTAGGTCAGCGCGGTGAGGATGTCCTGGACGCGCTGCATATCGTCGGTGCGGTTGTAGGTCGGGAAGAACCCGGCCGCCATTTTTCGGGCCGCGTCGCGTGCCTCGCCGGTTTGGAAGGCGTCGACCGCGAGCACCAGGCTGCCGCGCTTCGTCAAC
>Ga0315291_10009484_pt1 | contig 11929 bp, 8 predicted proteins | sample YL17G12_20_MG_FD_203070 | JGI IMG/M metagenome (GOLD analysis project Ga0315291, IMG submission 203070) | Sediment microbial communities from Yellowstone Lake, YNP, Wyoming, USA - YL17G12_20 | ecosystem: Environmental > Aquatic > Freshwater > Lake > Sediment | place: USA: Wyoming | collected...
TGCTCCACCTACTCTTCTTGGCTTCACCTCTAAAACCGGTTTTACATTATTAACCGCTTTCTGGAAAACCTCAATTCCTGGTTGACCGGATTTTTTCTCTATAGTCTCTAATGCTCCATAAAATATATGTTCCGCAGTACTTTTCTTGCCCTTTCGCATAATGTCGTTTATAAACTGTGTAACCAGTATATTCCCATACTTAGTATCAGGTAACAACTCTCTTTTGATCGTTTTTTTCTTTCTTGCCATATTTCCTTACTCAAGTAACCTTTTTAGGTTTTTTAGTTCCATATTTAGATCTTCCCTGCTTTCTTTCACCCACTCCACTGGCATCCAGGGTGCCACGAATAATATGATATCTAACTCCAGGAAGGTCTTTTACTCTTCCACCTCTAATCAGAACAATCGAGTGTTCCTGAAGGTTATGCCCTTCGCCAGGTATATACGAGGTTACCTCTATCCCATTAGTCAATCTAACCCGGGCTACTTTCCTTAACGCAGAATTAGGCTTTTTGGGAGTAGAGGTGTATACTCGAGTACAAACCCCTCTTCTTTGAGGAGACCCTTGCAGAGCTGGGGTCTTTTCCTTTCTTCTTTCCTGTTTCCTGCCGATTCTTATCAGCTGATTAATGGACGGCAACTTCTACTCCTTTTAATGAACAATCTCTCTATCTTATGCTCTTCAAATCAAATTCTTAATACATAAATTTTTTAATATAGAGGTAATTACATCATTGTCAAGCATTTTCTTTGACAATTTTCGCTTCTTCTTCAATTTTTTCTTCCTCTTTCAGTTGAATACTTCTGTAATATTCCAGTCCGGTACCTGCAGGGATAAGACGACCGATGATCACATTTTCCTTCAACCCCAAGAGAAAATCTGTCTTCCCTGAGACAGCCGCCTCAGTCAATACCCTGGTTGTTTCTTGAAAAGAAGCCGCAGAAATAAAGCTGTCAGAAGTCAAAGACGCTTTAGTAATCCCTAAAAGCAGGGGCTGGAATCTTGCTGGCTCACCGCCTTCAGCAATTACCTTTTCATTCTCTTCCCTGAATCTTATCTTATCCACCTGTTCACCTTCCAGGAAATTAGTGTCTCCTACATTTTCCACCCTGACCTTTTGAAGCATCTGCCTGACTATGGTCTCGATATGCTTATCATTAATCTTCACCCCTTGCAATCGATAGACTTCCTGGATCTCATTAACCAGATATTCCTGAACTGCATTAGGGCCTTTGATCCTTAAAATGTCATGTGGATCTATCGATCCTTCACAAATCCTATCACCTGCTTTTACCCGGTCATCTGAATGAACTCTCATATGCTTTCCGTGAGGAATAAGATATTCTCTGATCTCCTCTTGATCCCCGCGCACAAACACCTGCGTAGTCCCGCGGATTATCTTGCCGAATTCCACCACACCATCTACTTCGCTGACAATAGCTGGGTCTTTTGGCTTTCTGGCTTCAAAAAGCTCTGCTACACGGGGGAGTCCGCCAGTGATATCTCTGGTCTTGGAAATCTCTCTCGGTATTTTCACTAAAGCATCTCCAGCCTCGACCTTATCGCCATTATGCACTAATAGATAAGCTCTGGTTGGAACAGAGTAACTCCCGACCTTTTTACCTTTTTCATCGATAACAGCTATATGGGGTCTGAGGTTTTTCTCCCTCTGTTCAACTACCACTCTCTGACGCAACCCTGTGGTCTCATCCAGTTCTTCCCTGAAGGTCACATCTTCGATCAGATCAATGAACGCCACTTTTCCACTGTTGTCTGAAAGTATGGTGCTGGAGTAGGGATCCCATTCAAACAAAACATCTCCCTTCTGAACCTGGCTTCCTTCATTTATCTTTATAACTGCAGCATAAGGGACATTATATTTTGCCCATACATTTCCCTGTGCATCCACCAGATCGATCTCACCTTCTTTACCCAAAACTGCCTTTGCTCCATCTTTTCTGGTAACCATTTTAACCTTTTTAATAGTTACCTTCCCATCCGCTTTAGCAGTTGCTTTAGAATGTTCAACAATACGGGCAGCGGTACCTCCGATATGGAAGGTCCTCAGGGTAAGCTGTGTGCCCGGTTCTCCAATGCTCTGAGCAGCCACTACCCCAACCGCTTCGCCTAACTCTACCATTCTACTGGTAGCCAAATTTCTTCCGTAACATTTGGCACAAACTCCTCTTTTGGATTCACAGGTTAGAACCGATCTTATCTTCACGGTCTCAATACCGCACTCCTCAATTCGAACAGCTGCATTTTCATCGATCTCCTCACCTGCTAAAGCTATTACTTCGTTTTTCGTAATTCGATCAAAGACATCTTCCAAGGCTACGCGTCCTAATACTCGATCCCTTAAAGACTCGATCACCTCTTCGCCTTCTTTCAAAGCTACAACATTTAAACCCAAAATCGTTCCACAATCTATCTCATTTATAATCACATCCTGAGCCACATCCACTAGCCGGCGAGTAAGATAGCCGGCATCTGCTGTTTTAAGGGCTGTATCAGCTAACCCTTTTCTGGCTCCGTGCGTGGAGATGAAATATTCCAGCACACTTAAGCCTTCTTTGAAGTTAGAGGTGATTGGAGATTCTATAATCTCCCCTATTTGACCGGTGATCTTTTTCTGAGGCTTAGCCATCAACCCTCTCATTCCGGCTAATTGTCTTATCTGGTCCTTACTACCTCTGGCTCCAGAATCTGCCATCATAAATACAGGATTAAATCCATCTTCAGCTTTCTTCAACTCCTCAAACATCACCTCTGCCACCTCATTGGTGATATGGGTCCAGGCGTCGATAACTTTATTGTATCTTTCTCCGTTGGTGATCACTCCTTTCTCATACTGCTGCTGGATCTTCTCAACCTCTTTTTTGGTTCTTTCAATCAACCTCTGTTTTTCCTTCTCCGGGATTATCATATCGTCTATTCCCACAGTGATCCCGGCTAAGGTAGCATATAGAAAACCGACCCTTTTTAACTCATCTAAGAGAAAAGCTGTACGAGAATTACCTAATTGACTATAAGCCTGAGAGATCAACTCTTCAATCTTACTCCTGTTGGCTAGATCATTAAAGAAACCGAGTTCTGGAGGTATAACCTGATTAAATATCAGTCTGCCAGGAGTAGTTTCCACTAACTTGCCATTTAATCTTACCTTCACCTGGGCATTGAGCCCAACCAACTTATCCTCTAAAGCGAACAGTACTTCCTCCACCGATGAGAAAATCTTACCCTCACCCTTATCATGAGGTTTAATCTTGGTAAGATAATAGGCTCCCAGGACAATATCTTGAGAAGGAGTAGAAATGGGCCTGCCATTAGAAGGAAGGAGAAGGTTATTTACCGAAAGCATCAAGACTCTTGCTTCTAACTGTGCCTCGAAGGACAAAGGAACATGCACTGCCATCTGATCACCATCGAAATCAGCATTAAAGGCTGCGCATACCAGTGGATGAATTCGGATAGCTTTACCTTCAACCAAAACCGGATAAAAGGCTTGAATACCTAAACGGTGTAAGGTAGGAGCACGATTTAAAAGTATAGGGTGATCCTGAATGATCTCCTCTAAGATATCCCATACTTCAGGCTTTTCCTTTTCCACAAACTTCTTAGCTGACTTAACCGTTGAAACAAACCCTTTTTCTTCTAATTTCATTATAACAAAGGGCTTGAAAAGCTCTAAAGCCATATTCTTAGGAATACCACATTGATGGAGTTTAAGTTCTGGACCAACTACAATAACCGATCTTCCAGAGTAATCTACCCTTTTACCCAAAAGGTTCTGTCTGAATCTTCCTTGCTTACCTTTAAGAAGATCTGAAAGTGATTTCAAAGGTCTTTTAGTATCACCCCTCACCGATTGTGATCTTCTCCCATTATCTAATAAGGCATCTACTGCTTCCTGTAACATCCTCTTTTCATTTTTCAAAATAACTTCCGGAGCTTTTATCTCTATCAACTTCTTCAATCGATTATTTCGATTGATAACTCGACGATAGAGGTCATTTAAATCCGAGGTTGCAAATCTTCCGCCCTCCAATGGAACCAAAGGCCTTAAATCTGGAGGGATAATCGGAAGGACCCTCATTATCATCCATTCGGGTTTATTACTAGACTGTCTGAATGATTCTATAACTCTTAATCTTTTTAAAATATCTTTTTTTCTCTGAACTGAGGTTTCCATTCTGACCTGTGCTCTTAAAGAGATAGAAAGTTCCTCGATATCGATCTGTCTTAAAAGCTCCAGTATAGCTTCAGCCCCCATTTTGGCTACGAATTCCTTACCAGATTCTTCCAGCTGTTGGTATTCTTCTTCAGTTATGATGTCCTTATATTTCAGAGGGGTATTTCCAGGATCGAGCACAATATATGACTCATAATATAAAATCCTTTCCAGTTCTCGAATAGATAGATCTAGAAGGTAGCCCATCCGGGTGGGAATCGACTTAAAAAACCAGATATGAGAAACCGGAACTGCTAATTCGATATGTCCCATCCTCTCTCTTCTAACCCTGGATTGAGTAACCTCTACCCCACATCTATCGCAGACTATTCCTTTAAATCTAACTCTTTTATACTTACCGCAGTTACACTCCCAGTCCTTTACCGGGCCGAAAATCCTCTCGCAGAAAAGTCCGTCCCTTTCTGGTTTAAAGGATCTATAGTTGATAGTTTCAGGCTTAGTAACCTCTCCATAAGTCCAGGATCTAATAGTTTCAGGGGAAGCCAGCTGAATTTTAATAGCATAAAAATCAGATGGTTTCCTCAAATTCTTAGCTTGTATCTCTGCCACTTAAAACCTCCTTTCCATCAAGGTGGAAACTAAGGATAGTCTTAGGCTAAAGTTAAATTACTACATTTTCTAAAAATCTTACCACCATTTACTTATCAAAAAGCTTCTTTACCATTCGACCAGATCCACATCTAATCCTAAGCTCTGCAATTCCTTGACTAATACATTAAATGACTCTGGAACGCCCGGCTCAGGCGGATTCTCTCCTTTAACAATAGCCTCATAGATTCTGGACCTGCCAGCTACATCATCCGACTTCACCGTAAGCATCTCTTGCAGGGAATAAGCAGCTCCATAAGCTTCTAATGCCCATACTTCCATCTCTCCGAACCTCTGCCCTCCAAACTGAGCTTTACCACCCAAGGGTTGTTGAGTAACAAGCGAATAAGGTCCAATAGAACGAGCGTGAATTTTATCATCGACAAGATGAGATAACTTCATTATATAGATATATCCTACTGTGATCGGTTTATCAAATGGTTCTCCAGTTATTCCGTCATAGAGGATAGTTTTACCATTATCTGGAAGCTCTGCTTCTTTTAAAGCCTCTTTAATCTCTTCTAAAGTTGCTCCATCAAAAACTGGGCTGGAGACATAAATCCCCATTTTCTTGGCAGCCCAGCCCAGATGGGTTTCTAAGAGCTGTCCCACATTCATTCGCGAAGGAACTCCCAAAGGATTCAATATAAGGTCAATCTGTGTACCATCAAGCAAGTAGGGCATATCTTCAGCCGGAACGACTTTTGCCACAACCCCTTTATTACCATGTCTACCAGCAATTTTATCTCCTACCGATAACTTTCTCTTGGTAGCCACATTCACCTTAACTAATTGAACCACTCCCGGAGGTAACTCTGCACCCCTGGATATTTTTTGCAACTCCGTATCCTGTTGGGCTTCCTTATCCTTAAATAGTTTATTATATTTAGACCAGATCTGCTCTATACGTTTATTTGTCTTTTGATCCTGGGTATATCCCTCATCGATTACTAAATCATCAAAAACGATACCATCGAAAGAATCCTTTTTGAATTTAAATCCGGAACGGAAAGCGATTGAACCATCAGAAATTTTACGAATCGTCTTCGCCGTCTGCTCATCTAAAAGCTCTATAAGTTTCCGATCCCGTATCTTTTTCAAATTTTCCATCTGCTTCTGATAAGCTCTCTTCAGTTTGGCAATCTCGCTTTTCTCCTGCTTCTTAGATTCCTCAGTTCTTTCCTTTCGAGAGAAAACCTTAGTATCTATGACGATCCCTTTCATTCCCGGAGGCGCTTTTAGAGAAGCATCCCTGACATCACCAGCTTTTTCACCAAAAATAGCCCTTAAAAGCCTTTCCTCAGGTGAAAGTTCGGTTTCGCCCTTAGGAGTTACTTTCCCCACCAGGATATCGCCCGCTTCAACCTCAGCTCCGCTCCTCACAATTCCCCCTTCGTCTAAATTCATTACCGCATCCTCTGAAATATTGGGTATCTCACGGGTTAACTCCTCAGGTCCTCTTTTGGTATCTCTTACCTGAAGCTCAAATTCCTCAATGTGAATGGAGGTAAATCTATCCTCGGAGACCAGCCTTTCACTGACAATTATCGCATCCTCAAAATTATATCCCCTCCAGGGCATAAAAGCGACCAGCACATTAGCTCCCAGGGCAAGTTCACCTCTATCGGTAGAGAAGCCGTCCGCCAGGCAATCTCCTGCTTCTACTTTCTCTCCTAGCCTAACCAAGGGTCTCTGATTAATGCAAGTGTCCTGGTTGGACCTCTTAAATTTCAGTAGCTGATATTCATCTGATTCTAAGAATTCATCTGTATCCTTATGTTTATCTGAAGGTCGAATAACTATCAAGTCCGAGGATACGCTCTCGACTACACCACCTCTGGTTGCAACAATAGTTGCACCTGAATCTAAAGCTGCTTTTTTCTCCATACCGGTTCCGACAATAGGTGCATCCGGGATAAGCAAGGGGACTGCTTGTCTTTGCATATTAGACCCCATAAGAGCACGGTTAGCATCATCATGCTCTAAGAACGGAATCAATGCAGCAGCAACGCTTACCAGCTGTTTGGATGAGACATCCATATAATCGATCTTCTCTGAGGGTACTATAGGATAATCCGCTTTAAAGCGAGCTTTGATTAAAGGATTAATGAATCTACCATCCTTTTTCAAAGGTTCATTCGCCTGGGCTATACTATATTTATCCTCCTGATCAGCAGTTAAATATTCTATCTCGTCAATCACCTTACCATTCTTTACCTTTCGATAAGGAGTCTCTAAGAATCCATATTTATTTATCCGGGCGTAAGTAGAAAGGGAAGCGATCAATCCAATGTTAGGACCTTCTGGAGTCTCAATCGGGCACATCCTTCCATAATGGGTATGATGCACGTCCCTGACTTCAAATCCAGCTCTTTCTCTGGTTAACCCTCCTGGTCCAAGAGCGGAAAGTCTCCTTTTATGAGTTAACTCCGCCAGGGGATTAGTCTGATCCATAAACTGTGAGAGCTGACTGGACCCAAAAAAACTCTCAACCACTGAAGATACAGTTCGGGCATTAACTAAATCATGCGGGGTAATGGAGTCTGTATCTCTCAAGCTCATCCTTTCACGGATGGTGCGAGCCATTCGAGTAAGCCCAATCGAGAACTGATTGGAAAGAAGTTCTCCCACCGAACGAGCTCTTCTGTTACCCAGGTGGTCTATATCATCAACCTCGCCCTCGCCATTACTCAACTTTATAAGAGACTTTATAATTTCAATGAAATCCTTTTTGTCTAAAGTGGTTTGTTCCAGAGGAATTTCCAGGGAAAGGCTCTGGTTAAGCTTATACCTTCCGACTTCTCCTAAGTCATACCTCTTTGAACTGAAGAAAAGTCTTTCTAAAAGTAACTGAGCCATCTCCACGCTGGGGGGTTCACCTCCAGGCTTCAAAATCGAATAGATTTTGAAAAGAGCTTCTTCTTGAGATGTGGTTTGGTCCTTATGTAAAGTGTTAATAATGACCAAGGAATCCTTGCTCGAATCTGTTTCTATAATCTTGAGTTTCGGGATTTTATATTCTCTTATTTTCTCCAGATGATCTTCAGTTATAACCTCGCCACTTCGTAAGAGAGTAACTCCGTTCTCCTTTACGATTACACCTTCTGCGGAGATCTTACCCACGATTTTATCTTTGCGAACACCAGGTATCTCGATGGTCTCTACTTCATAGAAAAGTTTGATGAGCTCAAGATCAGTAGAAAAACCTAATGCTCTTAAAAAGGTGGTCATCGGCAACCTTCTACGGGTGTCGATATATACATACATTATATCATTTATATCAATATTGAACTCTACCCAGGAACCCCGATAGGGTATGATTCTGGCAGAAAATAGCCTTTTGCCGTTAGGGTGAATCTCATCGTCAAAGAAAACACCCGGAGATCGATGAAGCTGGCTAACTATAACCCTTTCCGCGCCATTGATCACAAAAGTACCAGTAGGAGTAAGCAGGGGCAGTTCACCTAAGAAAACATCCTGCTCAATTATATCCCTTACCCTTTTGCTTTTCCCTTCAGGTTCCCGGATAACCAGGCGTAACGTAGCTTTCAACGGAGCAGCATAAGTCATATTCCTTTCCTGACATTCTCTAATGCTATATCTTGGTAAACCAAGCATATATTTAACAAACTCAAGGGAAAAGTTCTCATGCACATCTGTTAAAGGAAAAGTCTCGCTAAATACAGCCTGAAGCCCTATGCTCTTCCTTTTTTCGGGTTCAATCTCTGCCTGTAGGAAATTTCTAAAAGACTCTCTCTGCACTTCTAAGAGATAAGGCAGATCCAGGATCTCCTTAAACTTGGAATAGGACTTTCTTTCGATTTTTCTTACCTTTGCCAATTGAATCACACTCCTTAAGTGTGGCAAAAGTTACAAATTGCTAAATTTTGCCCGTGGAAATTCACTAAAAAACTATTTAACTTCTACTATTGCTCCCGCTTCAACTAATTTTGTCCTGATAGATTCTGCCTCTTCCTTGGAAATTCCCTCTTTAATCGGCTTGGGAGACCCATCCACTAAATCTTTAGCTTCTTTCAATCCTAACCCGGTTAATTCCCTGACCACCTTTATTACCTGTATCTTCTTTTCACCTGCTGCATTGAGAAAAACTGTAAATTCAGTTTGCTCCTCAGCGGCCGCCCCGGCTGGAACTGCTCCTGCACCTGCGGCTGGAAATGCTTGAGCCATAGATACTGCTGGAGTCACCCCGAACTTGTCTTGCAGACTCTTTGATAACTCAGATAATTCCAGGACGGTCATCTTCTCCACCATCTCCACGATTTTCTCTACATTACTTTTCTCCAATTTAACCTCCTCTGCTTTTTCCTCTTTTTTAATAGATGATTTTTTGGTTATACTTTTCTCTTCTTCACTCAGAAAAAATTTACTTCCAGATTCAATTCTCTTTTTTAGAATTGATTATTGCGTCCAATGTGCCCACAAACTCTCTAAGGATTCCATCCAGACTTCCAATCAAGTTCCTCATACCTGAATCAAGACTGGCTATAATCTGTGCATAAAGAATTTCTTTTGGAGGTAGTTTAGCTAATTTTTCTAATTCCTCTCCTTTAAAAAACTTACCTTCCACCCAGAAGATCTTTATTCTAGGCTTATTCAATTTCTTGTTCAACTCGTAAAGCACTTTAGCCGGAGTAACTGGATCCTCATAGCTGAAAGCAATGCCAGTTGAACCATCCAGGTGCTCAATCACTGAATCTAAAGATAGACCCTTAGCCGCTAATCTGATTAGAGTGTTTTTAGCTACTCTATAATCAATCCCTTTAATCCTTAAATCTTTTCTTAAGCCTGTCATTTCTTCCACATTAAGCCCTCGGAAATCAGTTAGAAAGAAACTCTTACTTCGACTGAATTTACCTTTTAGTTCCTCAACCACTTTAGCTTTATCTTCTCTGGACATCTTTAGTTCCTTTATTCTTTTATTTAAATAGAGCAATGATCGATTGGGTATTCAACTTTACACCTATTCCCATGGTAGAGGAAAGGGTAATATTTTTCAGATATTGCCCTTTGGCTGAGGATGGCTTAGCTCTGATGATCGCATCTAAGAGCATCTTGGCATTATCGTAAAGGTTTTCCGCAGAAAATGAGGCTTTCCCTATAGCCACACCTACATTACCAGCTTTATCCACTCTGAACTCAACCTTTCCAGCCTTTAGCTCTTTAACAGCTTTAGCCACATCAAAAGTTACAGTTCCAGATTTTGGGTTAGGCATAAGTCCTTTTGGACCTAAGATCTTTCCTAATTTTCCAATAGTACCCATCATATCCGGGGTAGCTACTATGGCATCTACATCTGCCCAGCCAGAACTGATTTTCTCTGTATATTCATCCGACCCAACAAAATCGGCACCAGCTTCTTTGGCTTCCTTTTCTTTCTCTCCTTTGGTCAAGACTAAAACTCTAACTTTTTTACCAGTACCAAAAGGAAGAACCACATTACCCCTGACTATCTGATCAGAATATTTAGGGTCCACCCCTAACCTGATTGATAGCTCTATGCTTTCATCGAATTTGGCAAAAGCATTCTCCTTTACGAATTTTATCCCTTCGTTTAAAGTGTATTCTTTAGAGCTATCTAATTGCTCTGTAGCTTTTCTATACTTTTTACTTCTTTTCATATTAACTGACCTTTAGAAAAAATATTTAGTCGATAACCTCAATTCCCATATTCCTTGCTGTTCCTTCTATCATTAACATGGCTTTTTCCAGACTACCGGCATTCAGGTCCGGCATTTTCAGTTCAGCAATCTCCTTGATCTGGGCTTTAGTTACTTTCCCTACTTTTAATCGATTAGGCTCTCCAGAACCTTTCTCAATCTTAGCTGCCTTTTTAAGTAATACTGCGGCTGGTGGTGTTTTGGTGATAAAGGTAAAAGTTTTATCCGCATAGATTGTGATAATAACCGGAATAATCAGACCAGATTGACTCTGAGTTTTAGAATTAAAAGCTTTGCAGAATTCCATAGTATTCACACCGTGCGGACCTAAAGCTGGACCAACTGGTGGCGCAGGGTTGGCATTACCTGCCGGGATCTGAAGTTTAACTGTTGCAATAACTTTCTTTGCCAATTTTTCTCCTTGATGTAATAAATTTTAAACTATACTGGCTGAACCTGTAGAAAATCAAGCTCAACTGGAGTAGGACGACCAAAGATACTCACCATAACTTTAAGCTGTTTCCTCTCCATATTCACTTCGCTGACAAAACCTGAGAAATCGGTAAAGGGACCATCGATTACCTTAACCGGGTCACCAGCTTTAAAGGGAACCTCTTCAAAATCTCTGGTTTTACCTCTTTCCGCCTGGCTCAAAACTCTTTTTACCTCATTTTCCCTAAGCGGAACCGGTTTCCCTCCGGTACCTACAAAACTTGTTACCCCCGGAGTAGAGGTAACCAGATGCTGTGTTTCTTTGGTGAGCTCCATCTCAATCAGAATATAGCTGGGCAAAAACTTCTTTACGGTAGTGGTCCTTTTCCCCTGCTTCATCTCTAAAACAGTCTCAGTAGGAACTAAAACCCTACCCACTTTATCCTGTAACCCTCGATTCACCACCTCATTCTCCAGATATCTCTTTGCTTTTTGCTCATGACCGGAATAGGTATGAGCAACATACCATTTTTTCTCAGACTTTGTCATATTATCTGAATATGAAACTTATGAAAACTGCTATTACTTTATCTACTCCTCCGATAAAGAGGGCTAAAATTAATGATAGCAGTATGACAATTACCGTGGAACCCATTAACTCCTGTTTAGATGTCCAGGTAACTTTGGTCAGCTCTAACTTTACTTCTTTCAAAAAATTCTTAAACTTTTCGAACATTATAGTTAAAATTTTTAAAGGTTGTAAAAAACAAAAATATTTAACCCTTTACAGGTCTGGAGGGATTCGAACCCCCATCATCCGGTTTTGGAGACCGGCGCTCTAGCCATTAGAGCTACAGACCTGTGAAACTAAACTGTTTATTCTCCTTACTTCTAAACTACCTAACCTCTTTATGCAAAGTATGCTTACGACAGAAGGGGCAATATTTTTTGAATTCCACCCTATCTGTATGTTTCTTT
>Ga0315291_10009486_pt1 | contig 11928 bp, 14 predicted proteins | sample YL17G12_20_MG_FD_203070 | JGI IMG/M metagenome (GOLD analysis project Ga0315291, IMG submission 203070) | Sediment microbial communities from Yellowstone Lake, YNP, Wyoming, USA - YL17G12_20 | ecosystem: Environmental > Aquatic > Freshwater > Lake > Sediment | place: USA: Wyoming | collected...
CGGGTCAAAGACGGAGTTGGTCAAGGCCGCCGTCGGCCGCAGGATCGCTCCGTTTGCCATCTCCGATCTGGAACGGGACTGCCCCGGCGTGAGCCGCGAGATGGTCCGCGTCGTGCTGAATCAACTGCGGGAGGAAGGCCTCGTGGCCCTTGAGGGAAAAGGCCGCGGAGCCAAGTGGCGCAAGGTGGAAGCGAAGAACGGAGGGTGAAGTGCTGTCGCCAACGATCCGATCGAGAGTCGACGCTCTGTGGGACCGCTTCTGGTCCGGCGGGATCGCCAATCCCCTGACGGCGATCGAGCAGATCACCTATCTCCTCTTCATGCGCCGCCTCGACGCGACCGATCTCGAGCAACAAAAACGGGCGCAGTTCGTCGGGCAGAAGCGCGCCTCCCTGTTCGACGGCACCTTCACTGGGCTCGACAACCGCGAGATCCCGAAGAGCGAGCTTCGCTGGAGCCACTTCCGCCACCTGCCCGGGGAACAGATGCTGGCCCACGTCCGCGACCGCGTCTTCCCGTTCATCAAGTCGCTCGGCGGCGACGGGAACCCGTTCGCCGAGGCGATGCAGGACGCCGTGTTCATCCTCCCCAAAGCGTCGCTCCTCGTCGAAGCCGTGGGGATCATCGACGAGATCTACGCCGAGATCGCCCGCGAGCAGAGCGAGGGCCAGACGTTCCAGGACACCCAGGGCGACCTGTACGAGCACCTCCTGTCCGAGATCGCGTCGGCCGGCAAGAACGGCCAGTTCCGCACCCCGCGCCACATCATCCAGATGATCTGCGCCCTCGTGGATCCTAGACTTGGCGACCGCGTCTGCGATCCCGCCTGCGGCACCGGCGGGTTCCTCCTCGGCGCGTACCAACACATCCTTACCCAGCTCACGAGCCCCGAGCATCGGGAAGTCGACGAGAACGGGCTCGAACGCGGCCTGCTTGGCGATCTCCTGACGAACCACGAGCATCAGCGCCTCTTGCGCGAGGAGACCCTCTACGGCTTCGACTTCGACACGACCATGGTCCGCATCGGCGCGATGAACCTGCTCCTGCACGGGATCGAGCACCCGAACCTCCACTACGCCGACACGCTGTCTAAGCGCTACGACGAGAAAGACGAGTACCAGGTGGTTCTCACCAATCCGCCGTTCAAGGGCAGCATCGACAAGGGCGACATCCACGAGGAGCTCGCGCTCAAGACGACGAAGACCGAGCTCTTGTTCGTCAACCGGGTGATGAACCTGCTCCGCATCGGCGGCCGCGCCGGCGTCATCGTGCCGGACGGCGTCCTGTTCGGATCGAGCAACGCCCACAAGCAATTGCGCAGGATGCTGCTCGAGGAGTGCGAGCTGCAGGCCGTCGTGTCGATGCCGTCGGGCGTGTTCAGGCCGTACGCCGGCGTCAGCACGGCCGTCGTCGTGTTCGTCAAAGGCGGGAAGACCGAGCGCGTCTGGTTCTACGACATGGACGCCGACGGCTACTCGCTCGACGACAAGCGCGACAAGATCGCGGCGAACGACATCCCCGACATCGTCGCGAAGTGGCGAGCGTGGAACCACGGCCAAGGCGACGCTCTCTCTCAGTTCGAGGATCGCAAGGCCAAGGCGTTCTACGTGCCCGTCGAGGAGATCGTCGAGAACGGCTACGACCTCTCGATCAACCGCTACAAGGAGACGGCGTACGAGGAAGTCGAGTACGACCCGCCGAAGGTCATCCTGCAGCAGCTGCGCGAGCTGGAAGACGAGATCCGCAAGGATCTCGACGAGTTGGAGAGGATGCTGTGATGCCGGTCGCGACCGCTAGCCTCAAGGATGTCGTCTGTATTGCTGACACCGGGACCTGGGGAAGCGAGGCAGATTCAGCATGGGGCGTACCCGTGTTGCGAAGCTCAAACATCCAGAACGGCGGATTGACACTCGAGGGTGTTGCGTGGCGCGAGCTGCCAGCAAAGCAGAGAGCCACGAAACGGCTGGCCGATGGTGATCTCATCGTCACGATGTCGAGCGGTAGTCCGGCTCACATTGGCAAGTGCTGCATCTTCCGGCAGCCGCTGGATGGCCGGGACTACTACTTCTCCAACTTCACGCTCCGACTGCGGGCGCGCCCGGATATCGCTGATCCAAGATGGCTGTTCCACTGGCTCTCCTCACCGGGCGGTAGGTCTGTCCTCGATGCCATGAACAGCACGACGAGTGGGCTTCGGAATCTTAGTCGATCGCTCTATCTGGGTCAGAAGATCCCGCTCCCGCCCCTTCCCGAACAGCGGCGGATTGCCGCGATCCTCGACAAAGCCGACGCCGTCCGCCGCAAGCGCCAGCAGACCCTCGTCCTCGCCGACCAGTTCCTCCACTCCGCCTTCCTTGACATGTTCGGCGACCCCGTCACCAATCCGAAGAGGTGGGAGATCGTCAGATTGCTGGAAGTCAGCACTCGAGTGACTGATGGAACTCATCAGCCTCCAACCTGGAGCGAGAGCGGAATCCCGTTCCTGTTCATCAGCAACATCGTGGGGGGCAGGATCTCGTTCGACACGCGGAAGTTCATCTCCCGGGAGACGTGGGAGCAACTCACCCGACGTTGCCCCATCGAGATCAACGACATCCTCTACACGACTGTCGGCAGCTACGGCAATGCGGCAATTGTCGATACGAGTCGCCAGTTCGCTTTTCAACGCCACATTGCTCACATCAAGCCCGACACGCGAAGAATCCACCCGGAATTCTTGGTTGGCCTGCTGCAATCGCCGTCAGTGCGCATGCAGGCAACCGAGGCCGTGAGAGGCATAGCCCAGAAGACCCTTAATCTGGAAGATCTGAAGAGGTTCAGGGTCTTCTTGCCCTCGATGGCCGAACAGGAGCGGTACGTCCGTCTTAGGCGCCAGGCCTTGGAACATGGCGCTGCCCTTGAGGCTGCAGGCGTGAGTGCGCAGACGCTTCTCTCATCGCTTGTCCAGCGTGCTTTCCGAGGGAACCTGGAAGTCTCTTCTGGAGCAGGCCTGTGAGCAGTGCCGACGGTAGTGGTGCGATCGTTGTGAAACTCGAGAGCGGAGGTGAGCTCCTCCTCCGCCCGTTGACTGTTAGAGACGAGCTATCCCTCCAGAGGCTCGTTCGGGAAGACCTAAGCCCGACTCAGTTTGCTGTGCGCGTTCTCGACAACCAGGTGCTTGACTCAAGTCCCGTTCGGCCCGCGGACCTCGATGGGAGCGCTCTACTAGAAGCGGCGCTTGCATGGGCAGAACAGGATGTGAGCCTAGGGGCGCTCGCCCCCGACCAAGGCCGGTCACTTGAAGGTTTCAGGGAGTTCGCCGAGAACCACGTAGAGGATACTCTGGCGCGGATGCGGCAGTTCTCGGACAGACTGCACCTAGACTTCAAGAGAAGCCTAGCGCAGTGGGAGCCGATCGGTGCGGGGCTCTCGGCCGCCGTCCTTAGGACCGTAGACGAGTCCGTCAGCCACACTCAGCTGGCGTTTGGACCAGCTCGCGCAGCCCTAGCGGATGCTGCGGAGCAGTTTGCGATTCTCGGCCGTGGGCTCTCGAATGCCATGGTTCGCTCGGCTCTCCTTGCTGTCGAGGAGCAAAGTCGTCTGATTCGTGCAGCTGCCACAATCCCCGCCCGCCAGATTGACGCAATCGTGCGTTCTCTTGGCACCTCCTTTGCCATCCAGGATCTGGTCCGCACGCTTCCGTCTGCGCGCGAGATCGTCGCAGCATGGCGGGGACAGAAGGCGACAATTGAGAGAGGGGCGGAAATCCTCAACAAACAGGGGTTCTCTTTTGCTGAGACCCTGGTCGGAACCAGGCTGGCTGTAAGCCTCGCTCGGGTTCCTCAGCGAGTATGGGGTGCGCAGACAACGAACCGACTTCTCGCCTTCACGAAGAGCGAGCCGTTCCGTCTGGCTCTTGAGGAGCATGTCGGCTCCTCCGAGGTCGCGAAACGACGTTGGCGCATCATAGCGGAAGCGCTGGTCGCCCATTCCTGCCGACAGTACGTCCTCTCTGTACCGGCCCTATTCGCACAAGTCGAAGGTTTGTTCACCGATTCGATGATCGTGAACGGCTTGGCGGAGATACGCAATGGGAAGGTCTACGCGCTCGACGACGCCGGGAACGCGAAGCTGAACAAGAAGAGCAAGCAGGTCCGGTTGATCGGACTGGGCAGCAAGGTGCAACACTCTCCCTACCAGAATCACACGGTACTGAGTGAGGTTGTTGGTGCGCTTGTCGAGTCTCTGACTCACAAGCGGGACTGCGTACTCCACGGCAGCGACACCTCCTATGGTACGGCGAAGCTTTCGACACAGCTGATGCTGCTTGTGCACATCCTGGCAAAGGAGATCCTCGCGTTCGAGAGCGGGACTGTCGATCCAGTGGAGCGTGGGGGACATGATACTGATCTGACCTTTGCGAAGAGATCATCCAGCGCGACAAAGCCAGCCTCAGCATCTTCTGGCTGCGCGACGGGAGCCTCGAAGACTCCGCCAACCTCCCCGACCCGGACGGCCTCGCCGCCGAGATCATCGAAGACCTCCAAGCCGCGCTCGAAGAACTGCAGGCCATATCCGACGACTTGGCCCAGACGCCTGGATCCAGTACAGGCGGAGACTGATGGCTGCTCCTGATTGGGCCAAGAGAGTGGGCGCACTCATCAAGTGGGGCAAGCGTGAGCACCTTGAGAAGCTGGTCCGGGGTGAGCTATATCTCAACACGCCTGAGTATTACCGGATCAACGCAGACAAGACCTTTGGTGACGAGTTTGAGTCCTGCGCGTACTCGTATCGTGAGGAGAGAGATGAGATCGCCCCCGTGTTCCTCAAGGACGGAGTGCCGCTATCGCAGTTGCATCCAACATCCGCGACCGTCTATGGTGCGACAGATCGGTCCTTCCATCTGCACTGTTGGAGCATGGTTTCCGCATGGGATGAGTCCCACGAGCTCGAAGCACTGGTGGCAGATCTGCAGGCACAGCGAGAGCAGCTAGGACCTTGTTTCGTGGCGCTACGATCGCGCGATATCGGCACACTACTTGAACGCATTCGAGTGATGGAACCGGATGCTGGTTGCTCGCATGTTGAGTATTCCGACGATCCCAATCGACAAAGCTGCGTATGCAAGCGCACTCGATTCTCATGGCAAAGGGAGTTCAGATTCCTCATAGGTGAGTGCGCCGAAAGAGACAGAGATGCCAGACGCCTCTGGTTGGGTGACCTTTCGGCCCTGCTTCTCTTCAACGGGACGCTCGACTTTAGAAATGGAAAGTCCCATGTGTGCATAGGTCCTGAGGGGGTGCGCGTTGATGGGCTCTAGACTGTCCAGTCCCGGAATAGTGTTGACACTTCAGACCTCCTCGTGACGTTGTTCGTGGCGGAAGGGTCAGACCTTGAAGAAACGTTTTCCCAGGACATGTCCGGATGCCAAGGGCCGTAAGGTGCGATCTGGCCCGGGCTTTGGTCTCTGGCTTCTGCCGTTTCCAAGTAGCCTCTTCGAAGGAGGTCTCTGAACATGACCACTGGTTTCACTCCGCCGCGTTCTCCGCTCGTGCGATGGTCGCCGAGTCTCGCCAAGCTCTCGGCGCTCTCCGTCCGGCAGCCGTGGGCGTGGCTCATCGTCAGCGGGTTCAAGGACATCGAAAACCGCTCCTGGCGCATCAACTGCCCCCGGACGTTGCTCATCCATGCCGGCCTGAACCACACCGACTTCAACGACGAAAACGTCGACAGGATAGAGCGGCAGCATAGCATCCACATCTCAGACAAGATGCGGGTCGGCGAAGTCATCGGGGTCGTGGACGTAGTGGATTGCGTGAAACGGCATCCCTCCAAATGGTTCGATCCCGGCGGCTTTGGGTGGGTCCTCGCAAATCCACGCCGTCTGAAGCCTCGCTCGTGCAAGGGCGCCGTGGGGCTCTTCCGCCCGGGATTCGACAGCGGCGAGAGCTCTTGAGCAGGGAGGTTCGCAGTTGTGAGGGTACAGACACCCTGAGCAGGCCAAGCGACAGGAGTTCGGGGGACATGACGCGGATCTTGGCTCGCAGGGAATGGGATTCGGTGCGAGCAGTGCCCGCCGTTGAGATCGTCGAGGGCCTCCAAGCCGCGCTCGAAGAGGTCCAAACTATCCAAGACGACCTGGCCCAGACGCCAGGTGCGAAAGAAGGAGGACACGATGCGTGACCCAAGCCCCACCAGAGCGCTGGCCGCCAAGGTAGTCCACGCGGCCCTGGAGATTCTCCGGGACAACGGCGGTGAGATGCGTTCGCGGGACGTGATCGCCGCAGTGGAGCAACGAGTTGAGCTTGACGATTGGGCAAAGCAGCGATACGAGTCCTCAGGGACCCCGCGCTGGATCACATTCCTTCACTTCTTCACCATCGACTGCGCAAAGGCTGGTCTTCTCGTGAAGAAGGCCGGGACCTGGTACTTGACTCCTGATGGTGAGAAAGCGATTGCCCTTGGCCCTCGGGAACTACTCGACGAAGCAACACGGGCGTACCGGAAATGGGATGCGGAGCGCAGGGACGCTGAGGCGATCGACGAGGAAGTGACTCCCGCAGGTGATGGTGCCCACGTGATTGCGATGGACCAGATCCAGGAGCTGGCCAACAGCAGCCTGGAGCGTCACATTGCGGCAAAGAACCCTTACGAGTTCCAGGAGCTTGCAGCTGCGCTCTTGCGTGGGATGGGCTACTTCACTCCCTTTGTCGCACCACGCGGCAAGGATGGCGGCGTCGACGTGATCGCCTACCGCGATCCTCTGGGAACCGTCTCTCCGCGCATCAAGGTGCAGGTCAAGCACCGGCAAGATGCAGCGCGCGCCGAGGAGATCCGCCAGCTGATGGGGCTTCTCCAGAGAGATGGGGATGTTGGGATCTTCATCTCCACAGGAGGATTCACCAACGACGCGAGGACCGCCGCACAAGGTGGCCACGTCCACGTCGAACTCATCGACCTGACCCGATTCATCGAACTCTGGCAGGAGCACTACGACAAGCTCTCTGATGAGGACAGAGTCCTGATGCCGCTCGTGCCTGTCTACTTCCTCGCGGAGACGGACTAGGAATGCTCGGCCGATCGGGCGTGCAAGAGGAACTGTCAGTCTCAGATTGCGGAAGGGAGCTTGGATGCTGGAAGGCCTCCGAGAACGCCCTGACACGAACTCCGAGGCCAGGGGTTCGGACCAACCGGCTCAGCAAGGGTTTCGAGGAGGGTGACGGTGATTGACCACGAAGTGCGACCGGGGAGTGCGACTCCCGGGATGCCGGGCGCCTCGCCCGAGGCGGAGTACGTATCCTTGCGCGACGAGATCGTGAAACGGATTGAGCTCCGACAGCAGTACGTGGCGATCTCCCTGGCGATCGCCGGAGCGTTCCTTGGAGCGAGCGTGGCTTTCTCAAGCTCACCAGTCGCGCTCGTGTTCCCGCTCCTGGCGCCCTTCCTTGCGATCGGATGGGCACAGAATGATCTTCGGCTCTGGGACGTCGCCCAGTACATCAGGGAGCGCTTCGAGAAGCCGGGCTCCGGTCTGGGCTGGGAGACGCGCGCTCAGAAGCAGCGGGAGGCGAGCCGCAACAGCCCGTGGCGGCTCGTTGTTGTCTCCCACGGCGGCGTGTTGGTGTTCACACAGGTCCTGGCCGTGGCACTTGGCCTTCTGGGCGCACGGAGCTGCCTGAGAGCTGAGCACTACGTGTTGCTTGCTCTGGACGCCATTGCGATCGGGGCCGTCGTGGCAGCGCTGCGAGTTGTGATTCGGAGGAGGACAGGAGATGTCTCTTCGTCAGACGTACCTGGGTCTGAAGAGCAAGCTCCCTGCAGGCGCTGAGTACGTGCTCGTCATGCGCGGGCGGGGGAACGACGAGCTGGCGCCGTCGAAGGAGCTGCTCGACGAGTTCAACGAGTGGAAGGCGCGCTTTGTGCCCGGCCAGGGCTACGAGACGGCATTCCACTTCGCGTGGGACAAGTCCAACTATGAGAAGCGGTTCCGCGCGCAGATCGCCGCGAACCCGAAGTCAGCCGCCAGGCTCAAGGCCCTCGCGGAACGCGCCAAGACGCACGACATCTTCCTCATCTGCTACGAGGCATGCGACAAACCCTGCCACAGGCATCTCCTGCTCGAGATCGCCGAACAGGAGTTCGGCGCGGAGGTCGACTACACGCCGTTTCTGCCACCAGGCGCCTTGAAGGCCAGTCAAGAAGACAAGCGACACCAGCCAGCGCTCTTCTGAGCTTCCGTGGCGCCGGGGCCCACATGGGGCGCGAGGGTTCATAGGCGCGCGGGGTCGGGTCTTGTATTCCAGCATTGGAATCTGGTGGTCCGATACGGGCTCTGCCTTTGAGCGCCTGTCGGTTCCCCGCGTCTCCGCTCGCCAACCGCTGGTCACACGTACCCTACGCAAGTACAGCTATCCCGAGGCGAGAAAGAGGGATCCCGGGGGCGCATGTCTCGTCTCGCTTGCTGAACGTGAGACCGGGGATACGATCAATCCACGTCGGAGACGAGACGTCGGGAATGCCGACATCATTGAGAATGTCGAGAATGTCGAGAACGTCGGGACGAGACGTCGGATACGAGCTCCCCACGTCGGAGGCAAGCTCCGACGCGTGGCGAGAGCTCCTGGCGCGACGTAGGACAGACCCCACGAGGGTGGAGAACCCTCCTCGATCTCCGACGGGGCGCTGCGCGACGCCGTGGATCGGAGCTCGGGTTCCGGGAGGAGATGTGGCATGTTGAATCGATGTGTCGTCACGGTTACGGCGAAAGAACCGTTCTTGGACTGGCTCAAGGGGCTGCCTGATCCGTGCGACTTCGGCTTGGATCTGGTTAATGGCGACAACACCATCTATCTCCTGCCGGTGTACGAGGACGATCAGCAACGTGACAGGATCCTCCGCCGGTACTTCCTGCTGATCTTCGAGGACCAGCTTGCCGGGTGGTGGACCCGGGAGTGCGACTGGCCCAGCCAGCGCGATCTCCGCACGTTCAAGCGCTGGTTCGATGTCGAGTTCCATTCCGTCGTGCATGACCTGGTTGCAGGTTCGCTCCTCGAAGATGAGTAGGTCCGCCTCTGGGGGCTCAAGCGAACTCCAGGGATGTCTTGGTCAATGCGGGACGCTCGAACGGGACGTCGGGGTTCGGTCTTGCATTCCAGCACTGGATCCGGCTAGATCCGTGTAGATCCCGCGTCGCTGTCAGGCGCGTCGGCGTGCCCGGCGAACGGCGCCGCTGCCTGCACACCGAGACGGTGCAGCGCTGGCTTAGCGCATTATCCTTCTCAGACGGACAAGAATCGGCTACACTGTCCTTCATGGAAGGACAACTGCGGGCGCTCGTCCGACAGAAGATCATCGATTCCCTCGCGGCGTCACCGCCTTCGCTCACGCGGCGCGACGTGCGCCTGCCCGCGGTGGAGCGGAAGGCGATCGCCGTCCTCGGGATGCGGCGAACAGGGAAGACGACGTTCCTGTGGCAGGTGCTCTCCGACCGGCTCGCCGTAGGGACGCCGCGCGAGGGGCTCGTCTACTTCAGCTTTGAGGACGAGCGGCTGGCGGGGATGGAGGCCGCCGACCTCGGCCTCGTGCTCGAGGAGTACTACCGCCTCTATCCCGATTGGCGCGACGGCCAGCGGGCGACCTTCTTCCTCGACGAGATCCAGGTCGTGTCGGGGTGGGAGCGGTTCGCACGGCGGCTCCTGGACACGGAGAAGATCGATCTCTTCGTCTCGGGGTCGTCGGCGCGGCTGCTGTCGCGCGAAGTGGCGACGGCAATGCGCGGGCGTGCGATGGAGGCGCTCGTCCATCCGTTTAGCTTCCGCGAGGTCCTGCGACACCTCGGACGCGAGCCGAAAGTGGGGCCGGACCGCCTGCCCAAGGCGGCTCGTTCGGCCCTCGAACGCGACCTGCGCGACTACCTCGCGACAGGGGGCTTCCCCGAGGCGGTGGGCGTCCCGGCGCGCGACCGGATCGACCTCTTGCGAGGCTACGTTGACGTCGTCTTGCTCCGCGACGTGATTGAGCGACACAACGTCACGAATCCGCTCGCCCTGCGGGCAATGACGCGGCAACTCCTCGCGAACGCGGCGGGCCCGTTCAGCGTGAGCAAGTTCCACGGCGCCCTGCACTCGCAGGGTGTCGCGGTGGCAAAGGACTCGCTCCACGCGTACCTCTCCTACCTAGAGGACGCATTCCTCGTCCGCACGGTGTCGATCGACGCGGGTTCGGAGCGGCAGCGGATGGTGAACCCGCGCAAGGTCTACCCGATCGATCCGGGGCTGATCGCCTTGTTCGACCGCTCGGGGCGCGCGAACCTCGGGCATGCCCTGGAAACCTGCGTCTTGCTCGACCTCGAGCGGCGCGGCGCAGAGGTCGCCTACGTCCGGACACGAAGTGGGTTCGAGGTGGATTTCCTCACCCGCTACCCCGGCGGGGAAGAGAAGCTGATCCAGGTCACGGCCGAGGCGACCGACCCCGCGACGCGGGAGCGCGAGCTGCGCGCGCTCGTCGAGGCCGAAGCAGCGTATCCACGCGCCTCGCTCCACCTCGTGGCGCTCGATCCGGAGGACGTAGGGGAGCTTCCACGGCGCGTCGCCCTGCACTCGGCCGTGGATTGGCTCCTGGGAGAGGAAGATGCGTGATGGGGAACGATGCGGCGGGGGGTTCGGCCCTGGATTCCAGCACGAGTTCCCGCCGTATCTCAGCAGCCTCGCCCTGTCGCTTGACGCGCTGACCCCGCGCGAGCATTCCTGGCAGTAAGCCTGACGAACCGGCCGACGGGGTTGCGGGTGGGGCGACCGAAGCACTACCCTCTCGTTGTTGGCGTCCATGCCCTGGGGAGGATAGGACATGGCTTTGAGACAGACGTATCTGAGTCTAAAGGACAAGCTCCCAGCGGAGGCCGAGACCGTATTAGTCATGCGGGGGCGGGGGAACGATGAGCTTGCGCCTTCTCGCGAACTCCTTGAGGAATTCAACGACTGGAAGGCGCGGTTCACGCCCGGGCAGGGCTACGAAACGGCCTTCCACTTCGCGTGGCACAAGTGCGGATACGAGAAGAGACTCCGCGCACAGATCGCCGCGAACCCTAGCGCAACCGCCAGGCTCAAGGCCCTCGCGGAACGCGCCAGGACACACGACGTCTTTCTCATCTGCTACGAGGCGTACGACAAACCCTGCCACAGGCATCTCCTGCTCGAGATCGCCGAACACGAGTTCGGCGCGCTCATCGACCCCACGCCCTATCTGCCGCCGGGTGCCGGCAAGGCGCGAGAGAAGGGCAAGCCAGAACAATCGGCGCTCCTCTGAGCCTCGGGCGCCGCCACGGCGTGCGGCACATCCTCCGTCTCGAGAAGTCCGAAGGTCTTCCCGATCGTTCCCAAATCGGGTATGATCGTTCCCGATATGGGAACGAAAGCCGCATCGGCCTCAATGAGCTTGGCGAGCGCTCTATTCTCTCCAGTCCAGCAGCGTGTGTTGGGTCTTCTGTTCGGTCAGCCGGGCCGACGCTTCCAGAGCGCGGAGCTGATTCGGCTTGCACAGAGTGGTACGGGGGCAGTGCATCGGCAATTGGGCCGGCTGGAGAAGTCGGGCTGGGTGACGGTCACTCGCGTTGGCAACCAGAAGTACTACCAGGCGAACGCTGATTGCCCAGCGTTCACCGAGTTGCAGGGTCTGATTGCCAAGACGGTCGGGCTCGTGGAACCGCTTAGCCGCGCCCTAGGGCCTCTGACTGACGAGATCGAGGCAGCCTTCGTCTACGGATCGATCGCCAAGGGCACCGACACGGCCGGAAGCGACATTGATGTCTTGGTGGTCTCCGAGCGACTCGGCTACCCGGAGCTCTTCACGGCACTCCAGTCCGCGGAAGCGGTACTGGCTCGCTCCGTCAACCCGAACGTGATGACGCCGCGCGATTGGCGCGCGAGGCGCAGCGAGAAGGGCTCGTTTGCG
>Ga0315291_10009489_pt1 | contig 11927 bp, 11 predicted proteins | sample YL17G12_20_MG_FD_203070 | JGI IMG/M metagenome (GOLD analysis project Ga0315291, IMG submission 203070) | Sediment microbial communities from Yellowstone Lake, YNP, Wyoming, USA - YL17G12_20 | ecosystem: Environmental > Aquatic > Freshwater > Lake > Sediment | place: USA: Wyoming | collected...
AAAAAAGGGAAGGCCGCAACGGCCAGGCCGAAAAGCAAAGATTATCCGCCGTCGCCCCGGCCGCGGGAGGGAAACCCGGGGAAGAGGAGTTGTTCCGAATTGTTCCTACTTTTTCTGGCGAGCCTCGGGGTTCACGCACCAGGGCGGCAGCTCGCCCTTCAGCCCGGCTAAAAGGTTCTCTGCGGTCATCACCGCCATCCGGTTCCGGGTCTCAATCGAGGCGCTCCCCAAATGCGGGGCCAGCACCACGTTCGGAAGCTCGGCCAGGCCCGGGCTGAGCTTCGGCTCCTGCTCATACACGTCCAAGGCCGCGCCCGCGATCTGCTTCTTCCGCAGCGCTTCCACCAGGGCGGCCTCGTCCACCACCGGCCCGCGCGCCACGTTGATGAGGTAGGCCCTCGGCTTCATTTGCTCGAGTTGTTCTTTGCCGATCAGGTGATAGCTTTCCTGGTTGAGCGGGCAGTGGAGCGAGAGGAATTCGCTCTCGCGCACCAGTTCCTCGAGCGAGACATACCGCGCCGGGATCGCGGCTTCTTCCGGCTCGGCCAGGCGCCGGCGGTTGTGGTAGATCACGTTCATGCCCAAGCCCTTGGCCCGGCGGGCCACCGCCTTCCCGATCCGGCCCAGGCCCACGATGCCCAGGGTCTTGCCGTTGAAGTCCGCGCCCACGAGCTGGGTCGGCGCCCACCCGGTCCAGCGGCCGCTCCGCACCAGCCGGTCGCCTTCCACGATCCGCCGGCCCAGGGACAGGATCAAGGCTAAAGTCAGGTCCGCGGTGGCCTCGGTGAGCACGCCCGGGGTGTTGCCCACCACGATGCCCCGGCGGGTCGCCTCGTCCAGATCAATGTTGTCAAAGCCCACGGCCATGGTGGCAATGACCTTGAGCTTGGGCCCCGCGGCCGCGATCACGTCCCCGCCCATCGGGTCGGAGAGCAGGCACACGATCCCGTCCTTCCCGGCCGCCAGCGCCAACAGCTTCTCCTTGGGGATCGGCCGGTCCTCTTCCCATAGCCGCACGGCGCACTCCTTCTGGATCAGCTCCATTCCCGCTGCCGGGATTTTCCGCGTGATCAGAACTTCCCACGATCCCATGCTGGCTCCTTTGTCTCGATCTGGATTAGGGCGCGCCTGCCGGCGCCGCGGCCCAGGCCGGGAAGGAGAAAAGGTCGGCCTCAAAGGCCCAATCGCCGAGGAAATAAACGAAGAGGGTGACGACCACCACCCCGATGAAGTTGAACCACAGGCCGGTGCGGGCCATCTGCGGCAGGCGGATGAGACCCGAGCCGAACACGATGGCGTTGGGTGGCGTGCCCGCGGGCAACATGAAAGCGCAAGAGGCGGAAATGGCCGCGGGCAGCATGAGCAGGATGGGATGGACTTTCATGGCAATTGCGGTGAAGGCCATGATCGGCATCATCATGGTGGTAACCGCGGTGTTGCTGGTGACCTCGGTGAGGAAGGTGACCAGAAGGCAAATGGCGGCCACCATGACCAGAGGCGGGACCCCGGAAAGGACGGACAGCTTGAGCCCGGCCCATTGGGCGAACCCGCTTTCTTGCAAGCCGGCCGCCAGGGCGAAGCCCCCGCCGAAGAGCACCAGCACGCCCCAGGGAATGCGCTGGACCGAATCCCATTCCAGGGTAAAAATCCCGTGCTTGCGGTCCACCGGGAGCAGGAAGAGAAGCAGCGCCGCGGCCATGGACACGGTGGAGTCGTCCACCTCAATCCCCTTGGGCAACAGCTTGGACCAGAGTTCCCGGGTGATCCAGAGCAGCGCCGCCAGGCCAAAAACGAGAAGGACATTTTTCTCGCCGCGACTCATGGGACCGAGCTTCTGGATTTCTTCCCGGATCACGCCTCGTTCAATGTGCACGTTGGCCTGGGAGGGCCGGAACAGGACCCGGGTGAGCAGGAACCAGGCACAAAAGAGCATGACCAGGCTGAGCGGCAGACCCAGGCGCATCCATTGCACGAAAAAGACGGGGGGGGCCTGGGGAAAGAGGACTTTGACCTGGCCGGCGAAGATGGCGTTGGGCGGAGTTCCCACCAGGGTGGCCAGTCCGCCGCAGGAGGCGCCGTAGGCAATGCTGAGGATCAGGGGCGTGCTGAACGAGTCGGGTCGGATGTGCTCCATCTTCTCCACTGCCTGGGCCCGCCAGATCACCGACAGCGCGATCGGCATCATCATCACCGCGGTGGCGGTATTGGAAATCCACATCGAGATGCAGCCGGTGGCCAGGAGAAAGCCGAGGATGATCCGCTCCGGCGTGCCGCCGATCAGGCGCAGGGTGTAGAGAGCAATCCGGCGATGCAGCTCCCACTTGACCATGGCCTGGCCGATGATGAAGCCGCCCATCATCAGGAACACCACCCGGTCGGCGTAGGCAATGGTTACGGCCTTGGTATCGAGGATGCCGAGGAGGGGGAAGAGCACGATGGGGAAGAGGGCGGTGGCGTAGATGGGAATGACCTCCCCAATCCAGAAAGCCGCCATCAAGGCGGCCACGGCCGCGGTCCGCTGCGCGGCAGGGTTGAGGCCGGAGAGCGGCGGCGCCAGCAGGAGCGCGAGGAAGAGGCCCACTCCGATGGCAGCACCCCAGAGCCGACGGCTGGCCAGCCAGGAGAGGCTCATAATTGGGTGGGATTATAAGAGGGGGAGGGAGTCAAGTCAATGTTTCTTTTCAGGCCGATTATCGGGGAATCCGGGCTTATCTTGACTTTCAAACTTGTAGCCGCTAGATTAAAAATAAAAAAATAGCGGAGGGGTATTAGGGGCTCTTCAAACTCCGGACCCTGACTTGGCCTCGCGAGTCCTCCCTGCGTTTGGACCCTCTCTGCCCGCAACCTTACACTTACCCCTAACCCAAAGGAGCCGATCATGCAAATTGCCCCCGGATGCCAGGTCGAAATTTCTTATGTCCTCTCCCTGCCGAACGGAGATATTGTCGAGAGCAGCGAGGAGGCGCGTCCGCTCCAATTCGTCTGCGGGGAGGGCCAGATTTTACCGGCCCTGGAAGACGCGGTGCTGGGTCTCCAGGAAGCGGAAGAGGTCGAGTTCGACCTTAGCCCGGATCAGGCCTATGGGGACCGCAACCCGGACGCGGTCTTGGCCGTCCCCCGCCACGAGATCCCTCCGGACGTCACCTTGGAAGAGGGATTGGTCTATATGCTCAAGGGCGAGGAGGCCGGCGAGCGCATGGTGATGATCGCGAGCGTGACCGACTCGGAAGTCATCCTCGACTTCAATCACCCCTTGGCCGGTGAAACCCTCCACTTCCAGGTCAAAGTGGTTTCCGTGTCATAATACTAGGGACAGCCACCGGTATTCGTGGCGACCGAGCATAACGGGTGATAACTCGATTCTTTGGAATACCGGTGGCTGTCCCTAGTATAGAGAAAGTTATGTCCCCGCAACTGAAAGATAACCTGAACGCGCTGGCCCGCTCTTCGGGCATGGACCTCTTCGGCGTGGCCCCGGCCGAGCGGCTGGCCGGCGCGCCCCCGGGCTTCCGGCCCACGGATTATCTGCCCGAAGTGAAATCGGTCATCGTCCTGGGCTGCCACTTCCCCGAGGCCGCGGCGCTGTTCTGGGAACGCACCGTGTTCCCCTACCAGTATTACGGCTACGCCGTGATCAACAAGGAGATGGGCCATGCCGCTTTCCGGGTGGCCAAGGCATTGGAAGAGGCGGGCTTCCTGGCCCTGCCCTTTGTGCCCACGGTCTATCCCAAGGACATGGACTACCGCCGCCAGTCCGGCGAGCTTTCCCACCGTCACGCCGCGGTCGCCGCCGGGCTGGGCGAGTTCGGCTACTCCGGCCTGGTCCTCACCGAGCCGTTCGGCACCCGCAACCGCTGGGTCTCGATCCTGACCACCGCGGAATTGCCGGCCGACCCGATGCGGCGGGAACAGAAGCTTTGCGACCACTGCCAGAAATGTATTGCCATTTGCCCGAGCCGGGCCTTGCAGGAGGAGTTCGAGGAGAGCCTGGAGCTGGACGGGGTCCAGATGACCTACGTGCGGGTGGACAAGCACCGCTGTCATTATTGCATCATGGGGCTCCACCCCGAGACCGGCGGGATCATTAACGAGCCGTTACCTCAGCGGCCGGGACGGCTGGACCACAAGACCATGACCCGCGCGGTGGTCAAGGCCTTCCTCAAACACCCGGCCGACGCCATTGTCCAGCACGAAATGCAGTTCGCCATTGACTGGGTGGACTACTGCGGCCGCTGCCTCCACGTCTGCCACCCCAACCCCCGCCGCCTCCGATAAAATACTAGGGACAGCCCCCGGTATTCCAAAGAATAGGGTTCTCACCCGTTATGCTCGGCCGTCAAGAATACCGGGGGCTGTCCCTAGTATTAGTATTCAATCGGTTCGATGCGGAGAAAAATTTCTTCGGCGATGGTCGGGTCCAGGGCCACGGTGGTCTCGTCCACCTGCACCACCACCGCCGGCTTTTTCTGGTGGAGCCGCAGCCGCGCGCCGGGGGTGATGCCCAGCGACTGCAAGCGGTCGAGCCGCGAGTGATACTTGGGCGAGATCATCACCACCACACCCTCGGCGCCCACCGGCGCCCGCGAGAGCCGGCTGACCAGGGGCTGCACCCGGCTGCGGAAGTCGCGGCAGCACTTACCGGGGGGGATGGGCTTGCCGTGGGGGCAGGCCACCGGGTGACCGAGGAAGGCGCAGATCCGATCGGTGACCGCGGGGCTGAGCACGTGCTCGAACTCGCAGGCCTGGGCTTCGCCGTCGCTCTCCGGCACCTCCAGGACCTGGGAGAAAAGCAGCTCGGCCAGCCGGTGCCGGCGGACGACCCCTTCGGCCATGGCTTCGCCGGAATCAGTCAGCTCGGCCCGGCCCTCTTGCCGGCGGATTAAAGAATGGGCCTCGGCCTCGGCCAGCCAGCTTCCCGGGAATTCGCGGGGATCGAGCGCGCTTTCCTCAAAGGTCCCCGCTTCCCGCAGCACCCAGAGTTTTTCCAGCAGCTCTTCCAGGTGGCGCTCTTCCATGCTCATGTTTGTTTCTCCTCGGTCGCGCCTCCCGCCCGGCGCCGGAAGTGGCCCCGCAGCCAGTTCACCAGCCTGGATTCGGGCGGGAAGGAATAACGGCAGTTGGGACAGCACACCCGCTGGCAATTGCCGGCCAAGGGACACCCCGGGCAGGCCGCGGCCAAGGGCACGAAGCGCCGGCCGCAGAGCGGGCATTGGATTTTTTCTTGATCCGCCATCTTACTCATAAGGGGCCAAGTGTCAACAACTCCAAGTCAGCAAAATCACGTTGAGGTGAAAAAGTGTCAACATCTCCAAGTCAGCGATTGGAATCCTTCCCGCCATCGCTCCTACCCCTTCTGGAGGTTACCCATCCCCTCTCCTGGCAGGGATTTTTAAGGCATGACTCCGGTGGCCCATGGCTCTTGGAAAGCCGATGCTCTTCTGGTCCGATTCGTCTGCCTGGAGAAACAGAGTCAGGCTCCCTTCGGGTCTGAGCCTCAGGGTCGAAGACTGCCGGGGACGCAACCGGACAAGGGATATCCAGGCCGATGGCGCGCCCATGGCGCTCGTGGCCCCTGGCGGAACACTTTGCCGGGGGCCGCGCTTTTGAAGAGCCATGGGACACCAGAGCCCTGCCTGAAAAAATCCCTCGGCACGGTGAGGCACAGATTGGATTGTCGCCCCCGATTCTCAAGCTGAGCCCGAGTCTTTTTAGCCATGATTTCTTTCTTCCCAAGTCAAAGTTTTTGCTTCCAGGATACCCCAACTGACTTGGGGTTATTGACACTCACCTGACTTGGAGTTGTTGACACTTGGCTCATAAGGTAACTCCCAAGGTCCGAAGCGCCAAGTTCAAAATCCCGCCCGCGGCGAAGGCGAAGGTGAAGATGAAGGCGGTCATGATCAGCGCGGTCTTCCAGCCTCGCTCCTTGATGATGATGAAGAAGTTGGCGATGCAGGGCACGAACAGGGTGATGGTGACCATGGCCACCACCACCTGGAGCGGGTCGAGCCGGCCCTCGCGCTGGAGCGCGAAGAGCCCGGCGGCGCCGTAGTCGCGGCGGAGGAATCCGATGATGAAGGTCTCGGTGGCCTGGGGGGGCAGATCGAGCCAGCGCTGGACCACGGGCGCGGCCGCGGTCTCGATCGCGCCGAGGACCCGGAGCTGGTGGAAAAGGAAGAGGATGAAGGTGCCGAGGATGAAGAGCGGCACGGCTTCGCGCAGATACCATTCCAGGCGGGCGAGCGTCTTGGTGACGATGTTGCCGAGCTGAGGGACGCGAAGCGGCGGGATCTCGATCACGAAGTCCGAGCCCCGGCCCGGGATCACCTGGGCCGCGAGCCAGCCGACCAGGAAGAGCACGCCGAGCACGCTGCCCGCCCAGATGAGCGTGGCCGGCCAGGACAGCCGGCCGAGCATGCCCAGGATCACGCCGAGCTGGGCCGAGCAAGGCACACCCAGGGCGAGGAGCAGGGTGACGATCACCCGCTCCTTTTTGCTGTCCAGGATGCGGGCGGTGAGGGTGGCCATGGTGTCGCAGCCCAGGCCCAGGACCATGGGCAGGACCGCCTTGCCGTTGAGGCCCATCTTCTGGAAGGCGCGGTTGGCCATGACCGCGAGGCGGGGCAGGTAGCCGGAGTCTTCGAGCAGGCCGAAGCAGAGGAAAAAGGTGGTGACGATGGGGAGCACGATGGCGATCGCGTATTTCAGGCCGACGGTGAGCATGCCGTATTCGCCGACTAACGCTTCGCCCGCGATGGCGAGCGGTCCGGGCGTGAGCAGGCGGACGGCCCGGATCATCACCGGGTTGAGCCAGGTCTCGAACACCTTCCCTTCCAGGAAGTCCACGCAGGTGCCGGCCCCGAACTTGCCCACCACTTCATACAGGAGCACGAGCACGGCGACGAGGATGCCGAGGCCCCAGACCGGGTGCATGGCCCATTCCCCGGCTTTCTGGGCCCAGCTCACGCTCAGGCCGGGCGATTGGGTATAGACCTGCCGGACCAGCGATTCCACCGCCTGCCGCCGGCTCTTGTAGATCACGTCATCGAGCGGCTGGGAAAAGGCCCGCGGCGATTCCTGGAGCCGGTTTTTCAGCTCGCGGATCTGGAAGGAGCTGAGCCGGCGCTCGAGCCAGGGGAACAGGCTCTCGTCGCCGGCGAGCAGCATGAGCGCGAGCGAGCGGGGCGCGAAAGGGCTTGCGGGCAGGAGCGGCCCGATCGCGGCGAGGGCGCGCTCCACCGCCTCCGGGTAGCCCACTCGCAGCCGGGCCGGGCTCGCGGTGGGCAAGGCGCGGCGCAGGCGGTCGAGACCCTGGCGCCGGATGGCCACGGTCTCCACCACCCCCACGCCCAGCAACCCGGCCAGCCGGGCCGTGTCCACCCGGATCCCGCGCTCGCGGGCCTCGTCTTGCATGTTCAGGGCCAGCACCAGGGGCAGACCGATCTCAGAGAGCTCGAGGGTGATGAACAGCGCCCGGCGCAGGTTCTTGGCGTCGGCCACCTGCAGAACCACCTCCGGCTTTTGCAGCAGGATGTCGCGGGTCACCTGCTCGTCCTCGGAAAGCGGGACCAGGCCCGCGATCCCGGGCGTGTCCACCACAGAGAGCTCGCGGCCGGAGAGCTTCATCGTCCCCCGCGTCACCTCGACCGTGGTGCCGGGGTAGTTGGAAACCTCGACGTAGCGGCCGGTGAACGCGGCGAAGATCACGCTCTTGCCCACGTTGGGGTTGCCCACCAGCACCACGCCGGGGCTTTCCGCCCGGCCCGGGAGGGGCCGGTCAGCTACGCTTGAGCAATTGTGCATACGTGATAATCATACCATGTCCCCCGGGATTGTCAAGTTCCTCTTAATCTAATATTCGGGGTCTGACCCCAGATATTAGATTAAGGCGACTTACTGGATCAGGATCCGCTCCTCCATCCGCGCGAGCGGCTCGCCGGCGCGCCAGAGCCCGGGGAGGCGCAGCCAGGTCAGGAGTTCGATTTCCTCTGGGGTAAGGAAGGCCTGGAAGACCGCCTCTTCCACTTTGCCGGTGAGGATATTCCAAAGGCTCACGGGAGGCCGTTTCCAGTTAAGCTCCACGTCTTTGTCCGGGGGCACGCCCGGTAGCGTCTTGACAAGACTGGAGATGTTACCTAGCTTAAGGTCAGGATTATGAGGGGGAGGCTTGTCAACGCCGCGCTGGCTCTCGGGCTGGCGCTGCTCGTTATAGCCCCGACCGAGCGGGTCGAGCGCAAGGCGTTCGTGAAGCGGGGCGACCATTTCGGCGAGGGGCGGTTGGAGGAGGTCTCGGGTGTTCGGATCCTGCACCTGTATGGCCGGCCGTTTGAGCTGGGCTATGAGCAAGGCGCCCTGATGAAGGAAGAGCTGGCCAAGCTCCGCCAGGAAAGCTGGGCTTTTCTCCGCGATTATGCTCACCGCTCCACCGGCCTCCCGTCCTGGCTGGCGGGCCCTTTGGCCAAGCCGCTTCTCACCTACTGGGCGCGCCGGTTCCTGCCGAATATTCCGGCGGATTACAAGGAAGAGCTCCAGGGCATGGCCGAAGGCTCGGGGATCAGCTTCAACGAGCTGCTGATCTTTAACGTGATCTGGGAGATCGCGGAGCTCTTCGGGTGCAGCGAAATCGCCGTGGGCCCGCCGAAGACCCGCGGCGGGCTGTGGCACGGCTACAACTTTGACCTGACCGATCGCGGCCAGGCCTACACCGACGCCTTTAAAGCGGTGATCTTTTTTCATCCCGCGGGCAGGCTCAAGTTCGTGTCCGTCAATTACCTCGGCTTGGCCGGCGTCTATACCGGGATGAACGAGGCCGGGATCTCCATGGCCTGGGATAACACCCGGCTGCTTGACAAACCTGCAACTAGAGACCAGCTTAAAGAGGTTCCCCGGACGCCCATGCCGTTCGTGTTTGCCGTCCGCCAGGTGCTGGAGCAGGCGCGGACGCTCGACCAGGCCGTAAAGATTATCACTTCCCAGCGCCGGCCGTTGGGGGACATTGTCATCATTGCCAGCCGGGAGGAGGGGCGAGCGGTGGCGGTGGAGACCTTCGGGACCGAGTCAGCGGTGCGGGAGATGGCAGAGGGCGCGGTGTGGAGCGCCAATGTCTTTGCCAGCGAGCAAATGGGTGGCTACGATTGGGGCGAGGGCAAGCTGGCGTGCCTGGCCGGCGGTGAGCTGTCCGCGGAAGCCCCGGTCTTTCGGAGCCGCATCTTTTCCCGTTATCTCCGCTATCAGGAGCTGATCCAGTCCCCGGCCGGACCCATCGGTCCGGCAGAGATGATCGCCATGCTCCGCGATCCCTACCCGCAAGAAGCGCAAGGCTACGGGTTCACGGGCGAGCGGGCCATCGGCTCGGACCGGACCAGCCTGAGTGTGGTCTATGACCTTGCCGGCAACCGTTTGTGGGCCGGGATCGGCCGCACACCTTCGCCGCTGGACCGCTGGGTGGAGGTGGATTTTACCGGCGAAGCCTTGGGCGAAGAAATTCCCGCCACCGGTTTTTTCGAGGCCCGCGCGGGTTATGAGCAGATGCGAAAAGGGAACTTTTTAGAGGCGCAGAGAGACTTAAGCTTAGCCCTGGAGAAAGAACCGGACAACGTCCGGGTCCGGCAATGGCTGGAACAGTGCCGTTTATGCGCAGAAGGGGCGGGGGCTGAAGCGTGCGGCCGGCAGTTAAACCCGCCCGCCTTTGCCGCTTTTCCTGACCAGAAGATTTTCCAAAAAAGGTCGGAGGTTGAAAAATGAAAACCAACCATTCTTTTGAAGGCTCCGCGCGAAGCACGGTCCTGGGTTTCCTGGTGGTCCTGATCATCGGCCTGGGCCTGGGCCTCTACCTTGGACAGCGCTCAAAGGGGTTCAAGCTCTCGGACCTGGAAAAGCGTTTCTTCCCTTCCGAGCAACCGACCGAGCAAGTCCCCCCGCCTCCTCCGCAAGCGCCGGCGCCTCTGCCGCCTCTGCCCCAGGGCACCGGCGAGTATGAAAAAGCCGTGATCGCCGCGGCGGCACGGGCCATGCCCGCGGTGGTCAACGTGTCCTTTCAGAGGACCGTCCAAGTCCCCATGTCCCCCTTTTTGATGGATCCCTTCTTCCGCCGCTTCTTCGGCCCCGGAATGCCCGAGAATCCGCAGAAACGCCGGGAAGGCGGGATCGGCTCCGGCGTGATCGTCAGCCCGGACGGCTACATCCTGACCAACAACCACGTGGTGACCGGCGCCGATAAAGTGAAAGTCCTGCTGGCCGACCAGCGCCAGTTCGACGCCAGGATCATCGGCACCGACCCCAAGACCGACGTGGCCTTGATCAAGATCGAGGCCGCGGACCTGCCCACCCTGCCCTTCGGCGATTCGGACCGGATCGAGATCGGGCAATCGGTGCTGGCGATCGGGAACCCCCTGGGCCTGAACCAGACCGTGACCCTGGGCATCATCAGCGCCAAGGGCCGCGCCCGGGTGGGGATCGCGGACTACGAGGACTTTATCCAGACCGATGCGGCCATTAACCCCGGCAACTCCGGCGGCGCGCTGGTGGATTTGCGCGGGGAACTGGTCGGGATCAATACCGCCATTGCCTCCAGGAGCGGGGGCAACGAGGGCGTGGGCTTTGCCATCCCCTCCAACATGGCCAAGATGGTCATGGAGGCCCTGCTCCAGCAGGGCAAGGTGGTCCGGGGATTCCTGGGAGTCAGCCTGCAGGATTTGACCCCGGCCCTGGCCCGCTCCTTTGGCCTGCCCGATGCCCGGGGCGCCCTGGTGGCGGACGTTGTTCCTGGGGACCCGGCGGACCAGGCCGGGATCAAGGCGGGAGATGTGATCGTGGAGATGGACGGCAAGCCCCTGGAGGACATGATGCACTTCCGCAACCAGATCGCCATGACCGCGCCCGGCACCAAGGTGAATCTGAAAATTTTCCGGCAAGGCGAACACCAGGACAAGACCGTGACCGTGGGAGAAATGAAAGAAAAAGAGGCGGCAGGGGCCGGCCCGGGGCCGGGTTCGGAGAGCGAAGCGCCGCTGGGTCTCCGGGGCCAGACCCTAACGCCGGACCTGGCCCAGCAGCTCAACCTGGACCCGGAGCTCCGGGGCGTGTTGATCACCTCGGTCCAGCCGGGCAGCCGGGGCGAAGAGGCCGGGCTGGCTGAAGGCGACGTGATCCAGAGCGTCAACCACAAGCCGGTGGAGAACGTGAGCGATTTGCGCCAGGCTTATGCCGAGGCCAAGGGCGGGCCGATCCTGTTGGTGATCAACCGCCAGGGCAACAACTTGTTCGTCGCCATTCCGCAGGAGTAGCCTCAGCCGGCGCGCCGGCGGCGGAGCAAGGGCTCGGTCCGGGCCGCGGCCTGGGTTGGGGCCGGGCGGATTTCGGCGATTGCCGGCTTTTTCAGGAGCAGTTCCTGGCGGAGGATGAGGATTTCGGGAGGCGCTTCGATGCCCAGGCGCACCTGCTGGCCCCGGATGGCCTGCACCGTCACCCGGATGTCGCCGGCAATGGTGAGGCTTTGCCCGATCTTGCGGGTTAAAATCAGCATCAAAGGACTGCCCCGCTTGACCTTTTTCTCCTCTTCGTCGCGAGGTTTTCGAGCAAGGCCTCGCGAATCATCTTTTCCGCCAGCCGCACCGTTTCCACCTGATATTGACCTTTTTTAACCCGGGCCTTCAGTTCCCGCACCTTTTTCTCCACTTGATCCTGCTCCGGCTGCGGTCTCGACTTCCGGCCAAGTCCAGCGAAGGGCACCACCCGGCCCAGCGTCATGGAGTCAGCCTTCTTCGCGCCGACTTTACGGGCCTTGAACCTTAACACCCGGCCCCGGTTGGTCCCCTTTACCGCTTTCTGATCTCCTGTGCTCTGTTCCATCTTCGACTCCTCCCTGGTCTGATCGAGTTATCGGATCACCCGTCGTTTCCTTGAGAAAATTTTTCCTTTCTCGGACA
>Ga0315291_10009494_pt1 | contig 11924 bp, 10 predicted proteins | sample YL17G12_20_MG_FD_203070 | JGI IMG/M metagenome (GOLD analysis project Ga0315291, IMG submission 203070) | Sediment microbial communities from Yellowstone Lake, YNP, Wyoming, USA - YL17G12_20 | ecosystem: Environmental > Aquatic > Freshwater > Lake > Sediment | place: USA: Wyoming | collected...
CTGGTCGTCGAGCGCAAAGTCATCGTGGAACTTAAGGCAGCCAAAAGTATCGACGACATCCACCTTGCCACTATCCTTTCTTATCTGCGCGCAACCAACATGGAAGCTGGACTCATTCTCAACTTCTTGGGCTCCAAACTGGCCATTCGCAGGGTCGTACGTTCATTAAATTTAGCCGCAGAAGCGCAGAGTTATGGAGGCGCAGAAAATATAGACTAACGGCATGGCCGGCAATTTAAGTGCGTGAGCCCTGGCATGGGCGGACCTAGGGGATCGACCTAAGCCTTGGTTATGCAAAATACACCCGCCACATGCAGAACCCAATATCATTGGACTATCTGCCCTCAGGTCTTTGCCAATGTTGCTTGCACCGGTATCTTTTTGTTGAATTATGTCGAGCCGTGTCAATTACGTGATCGAACTGTCGGTACGTACCTCCGGATCATACCTTTCGGTCCAAGACAAGGGCGCGCGCTCAACCAGGACCTTTGGCATTACAGGCGGCAGGACCGCACAAGGCGACCCAGGGCGAACACACGAGAAAATTAGTTTTTAGAAAAATTCAGCGCTTCCGCTCACCCGCGGCCGGATTGGTATGGTGTGAAGCAGCCATTGAAAAAAAGGACCGTGTTTTCAGCGCGGCAGTATATGCAGCGCCCGAGCGGCGACACCGGCGCGATTAGCTGCGAGTTCGCGGCTGCCTGCGATAGCGGGGCTCAAACGGAATGATGCCTCAATCAAAAACTCCGGCATCTATTCTTAAAATAGCACCAGTACTGCCTCAAATTTAGGCAACACCGCCTGCCAACAAAAGTTGGAGTCCGCCCACCCGTAGAGTCGACCTGTTATGAAAGCAGGCAAATTTATATTGCACGGCAGCCTTTCGGTATGATCGGCACCGCTTGGCAAAAGACTTGGGCAGACCATGCGAAAGTAGTAGCCATCCAGAGCCGAATCGAATACCTATTTTCACCTAGCAGCTCGCCGCGCTCGTGCTGTCTTGAGATAATGAGAAATGGGATCTTGCATTTCGAATTACTTAGAGGCACAGTTATGGTGGAACTGTTTGGCCTGTATCACTTCACCGCGGAATGTTCCGTGGGGATAAAGGTAAATTCCCAAAGGACTGCTCGGTTTTAGGAGAAGACTCGTATGTTGATGAAGAAGACGAAGAAAGTTCTTGCCCTCGCTACTATGCTTTTCGGTATCGGCACCTTCGGCTGCACCGATGACGACAAGAAGCCAGAGGAGCCTGTGCAGCCGTCCGCTCAGGAAGACGCCGGCAAGAAGCCAGAAGCCGCTCCGGCCCCTGAGGCTTTCGGCCCTAAAACCGTGTACTTTGCCTTCGATGACTACACGCTTAACACGGATGCCCAAGGCAACCTGCAGGCCCTCGGCGACCACCTGAAAAAGGCGCAAACCTCGGTCGTTCAGGTCGAAGGCCATTGCGACGAACGCGGCTCGGTTGAGTACAACTTGGCTCTAGGCGAGCGCCGCGCTCAATCAGTCAAAAATTACCTAACCCAACTTGGGGTTGATGGCGCTCGTTTGTCGACGATCAGCTACGGCGAAGAAAAGCCGGCATCCGAAGGTCATGATGAAGCGACCTGGGCGAAAAACCGCCGCGCTGAATTCACGATCACCAACCAATAGTTGGCTCTTTAAATTCGCGAAAAGCCGTAGGTTGCTTGCAACCTACGGCTTTTCTTATTAAATCCAGCTTTTCTGGAGCTTGCTATTTGCCCATGATCGGGCTATTCTTTTCGTCTTATTACTAAGTTGACCCATCCCTTCAAGCGGGGGGTTTGATTGGCATTAATAGACCTCTGATGCGAGGTCGTTGAAAAGGAGTTTATCCGTGGACATCGCCATCGGGAGTTTGGTGGCTGTCGTCGGAGTTTTGTTTGGTTTGTTCGTAGTCGGCGTGTTTTTGCACAAAAAGCAGCTGGCTGTCGCCTTCAAAAAAGCGGAGGACGAAGCTAAACAGCTGCGCGAGGAAGCCCGCAAGGAAGCAGATACGATCGTTAAGCAAGCACTCAAAGATGCCAAAGATGAGGCTAGGACCCGTCGGCAACAATTCGAGGATGAACAAAAGAATCGGCGCGGCGAAATCAATAAGCTGGAAGCCAAGATCAAGCTGCGGGAGCAGCAGCTTGACAAGAAGCTTGAGCTCGTCGAGAAGCGCGAAGGTGAGCTTGGCTCGGCTGAGCAGCGGCTAGGTCAGGAAGAGCAGCGCTTCCAAAAATTGAACACCGAGTGCGGCGAAACCCTCGAACATGCAAGACGGACGCTACAAAACGTGGCGAAAATGTCGGCTGATGAAGCCAAGCGGGAGCTGATCCGCACGCTTGAAGACGAGGCTCGCAAGGAGGCCCGCGGGCGGCTGCAGCAGATCGAAGAGCAGGCGCGCAAGGACGCCGAAGAGCGCGCACGCAGCGTGGTCAGCTTGGCTGTACAACGTGTCGCCGGAGAATTCGTCAGCGATGCAACGATTTCCGTAGTGTCGCTACCCAGCGATGACATGAAGGGTCGTATCATCGGCCGCGAAGGACGCAACATCCGGGCGCTTGAGCAAGCCACCGGAGTCGACCTGATCATCGACGATACTCCAGAAGCGGTGATTCTCTCGTGCTTTAATCCCATTCGTCGTGAGATCGCTAAAATTTCATTGGAGCGGCTGGTCGCTGATGGACGCATCCACCCCGCCCGCATCGAGGAAACGGCAAAGCGGGTGACGGCTGAGTTCGATCAGATTATCCGCGAGGCTGGCGAGCAGGCGGCCTTCGATATCGGCATCACCGATTTGCATCCCGAATTGATCAAGCACCTTGGGCGACTTAAATACCGCACTGTCGGCGTCCAGACTATCTTGCAGCACGCCATGGAAACGGCGCAACTCTGCGGCATCATGGCTTCAGAGATGGGATTGAACGTTAAGCGGGCGAAGCGCTGCGGCCTACTCCACGATATCGGCAAGGCGGTCGATCAGGACACCGAAGGGCACCACGCCCAAATTGGTGCCGACCTCTGCGCCAGGTGCGATGAATCTGAAGTAGTGGTGGATGCCATACGCTTGCACCACGAAGATGATATCAATCAAGCCAGTCCCTACGCCGTCGTGCTCCACACGGCCAATGTCCTATCATCCAAACGCCCTGGTGCACGCCGCGAGGTGATGGAAACCTACCTGACCCGACTGGGTGATATGGAGAAGCTGATTAAAGGGTTTGAGGGCATCGAAGACGCCTATGTCATGCAGGCTGGCAACGAGGTCCGCGCAATGGTGAAGCCGTCTGGCGTGTCCGATCACGATGTCACCGAATTAGCCAATGACATAGCGGCTAAGCTCCGTCAGGAGATCACCTTTCCTGGTCAGGTCAGGGTTACTGTGGTTCGCGAAAGCCGCGTGACGGAATTCGCAAAATGACGCGAATCCTGGCGATGGGCGACATCATGGGCAAAGCCGGACGGCAGTGCCTGGATGCCCTATTGCCTCGCTTACGGGCCGAGCATGCCCCAGACATCGTCCTGGTAAACGGAGAAAACGCGGCGGGCGGCTTTGGCATGACCGAAAAGGTCTACAAAGGCTTCGTGGAGGGCAATGGCGTCGATGCCGTGACCATGGGCAATCATTGGCACGATAAGCGTGAGATCTACGACTATTTTCCGAGGGCAGCTCACCTGGTGTTACCTGCCAATATGGGCAATGTTGAACGTGAGGACATGGGATTAAAGATCATCACCGCGAAAAATGGTGTGCGTTTTGCAGTGATGAACGTCATCGGCAAGGCCTTCATGGTCGCAGGCAACCGCGATATCTTTAAGGCCTTGGATAAAATGATACTACAGATACCCTCGTCGGTGCGCCTGCGCATCGTTGATATCCACGCCGAGGCTACCAGCGAAAAGCAATGCCTTGCCTGGTATTTATGCGGCAAAGTTTCGCTGGTCTACGGTACTCATTCGCATGTGCCGACGGCTGACGAGCGCATCCTTGACGGCAAAACCGGCTTTGTTACGGACCTCGGCATGACCGGGGCCTACGATTCGGTCATCGGCATCCGCAAAGAGGCGGCCATGCTGCGGATGATGACCGGCGAAAAGAAGAAATTTGAGCCGGCCACTGGCGACCCCTGGCTGTGCGGCTTAGTGGCCGACGTCGACGATGACACCGGACGCTGCACCGCGGTCAAACGCTTGCGCATCGAACTGGACCGCGACCATGTTTGATCCCGTAGCTTGCTTCAATCCATCCCTAGACTCTGCCAAGTGCAGGCGGCTGCTTGCTGCTAGGATGGGCATGTGGCAATCTGCCTATCCATGTACGCGTAACGCGAAGGCCCGCCCCTACGGCGGCGACCGACCCTGCTGAGGAATGATCTTGATGAATCTTACTAAGCACCAGTCCAAAAATAACTTGAGCCGTTGGGCAGGTCTGAGGCTACTAGCTGGACCAGCCCTCGGAGTCTTCTTTGGTGCCACGGCTGCCACGGCTTTTTGGGCTGATGGCGACGGGCACTATGGTCTGCGTGGCGTCACCGACCAGCACCCAGCTTTCCAAAGCAACAGCGGCATTTATCAAGCAGTAGAGCAGAGCTTTCGCCTCACTGGGGAAGCGCGCTTTAACGACCAGCTCAGTATGTTTCTTGAGCTTGGCATCTTTGATGATCCCCGGCGCGCCTACCTTGGCGACATCGGCCAGCCGCAGGAGTGCGCGGACAGCGCGAGCGGCGCTAAGTCGAGCTCGTGCGCTGGCCGGCACCAGAACACTGGAGAGCCCGGCTACCGAGCTTATGCTCCCCGTATCAATAAAGCCTTCATACGCTACGCGTTTGACTATTGCATTTTGGAGGCTGGGCGCCGTGGCCGTAACTGGGGCTTAGGCATGTTCCTCGATGATGGCGCCAAGCCATTCGCGACCGCCGCTTCAGTGTTTGACGGGGTGACCTGCAACGTCAACCTCCAGAAGTCGCAAACTCTGGGTTTCAGCGTCGGCTACGATAAACTCGCCGAGACCGGCGCGCCGGTCGATCCAAATTGGCTACGAAATGCACCTGGAACTGCCTCGCGTGCTTTTGGTCCGAACGATCAATTCGACGACTTAGACCAATATTTCTTTACCGTCGAATACGATGACCGCAAGGCTAATGCCGGCTCCTTCTTCACTAAGCAGATCGGCCTTTATTTTGCGCAGGTCAAGGGTGCCGACTATAAGGTCATCAATCCGCAGCGCGACCCCGACGAGCCCAAGTCCGGCACTATCTACAAAGAGACCGGCGGCGACGGCACCGACCTGAAATTCCTCGACCTTTATACTGGTTTTTATGTCGGTGATCTGGCCATTAAAAACGAATTTCTATTTCGCATGGGCAAGTCCTCTGATCCAAGCTGGACCAGCCTTGGCGGTGCTACTGGCACGACCTCGTCGAGTGATCCAGCCTCGAATAAGCTAGATGCCGTCGCACTCGCCGGCACTTTTGAATGGACCCTTACGCATTCGGGTGCGGCCCTTGGGCCAGCTGAGTTCAATAAGGGGGACATGAAGCGCCACGTGCTTTTCGTCAATTACGCTTATGCTCCGGGAGACAGCGAAGGCTACCGTAATTTCGATGTCGCTCCGGCCACCCCAGCCGGTCTCGACAAGGCGGTCACCGACAGCCTAACCCGCGACAAACGCGCCGGCTCGGCCAAAGCCATCGAGCTTAACCGCAACTTCAAGCCTGCCTTGTTGTTATTTAACGCCCATCCAGATGCGGATTATATGGTTGTCGACGGTTCTTTTAATCCTTCGCGCATGGTCAATGCTTCGCTATTTGGCGCCGGGTACCGTTACGAGAGCATGGAGGCCGGTAATTTTGAGGTGAAACTGCTGACGGCCTCGTTAAACGAAGGACCGCCAAAGGAAATCCTCGCCTACTACAATGCTATCAAAGACTCGAAGCTAGACCGGGACGCTGCCGGCCAACGGCCCGCCGGCTTCTATGGCCGTAGCCTTGGTTACGAATTGGACTTATCCTATGTCTATAAAGTGGGTCGCGAAGTCGAGCTAGGTGTAGCTGGTGCGATCGCTTTACCTGGTAAGGCCTGGCAGGTCAGTGCAAGCTCGAAGGCGACCACCGACATGATGCTACAGACATCAGCCGTTTTTCATTTTTAGCTAGGAAGCAAGTCCTCGCATAGAGACGGAGTCGATCCATGCTATACGGTGCCGATAACGCTGCAAATCAGCGCCTGGACCACGCTGCAGTGGTTGATTTCCTTACATCGACTGCGGGGGCACTGTGTGATCATGGGGTCATCAGCTCAAAGGACACCGACAACCTGCGGCTAGCCCTCAGCGGCATCGCCAGTTCACCAAGTGAACGTTCCTTGCTGGTCGAATTAGGCATGCAAAACGCGGATTTCTTGGCCCTACTAACGCTACGATTTGGAACGGTCGGTGTGTGCCTCAATCTGCTTCGGCACACGCTAAGGCCACCTTTGGAAGAGACGACGAGGATTCTGTTGAACCTCGGCCAATCCCTGATTAAAAAGGCAGAGCTGCTATTTAATCGCCCATTTCGCGTCTACCGCGGCGCCCAATGCCAGCGACAAATCCTGTACTCCACGGTGATCACTGATTTCGCCGAAACCCTCGAGCGGGCTAGCGCTTTGCTCGAAGCGGCCTTACAGGATCTGGCGAGGATGAATCCCAACGACCTCGCTGGAGCCAACGACGCTGACTTTGCCTTGGATGAAGCCATAGCCCAAGCGCTCGGCTTTCGCGGCCTGCTACGCTTCACTCTGCCTGTACAAAACGAAACCGATGCCAAGCAAATGATCGCCCAGTCCCTAGAGATGGTAGCCCAAGCGGCGTCTCAACTGTCGGAGCAACTAGCCGCAAATACCGGTGAGGAGCTGGCGCATGACGTGTTAGCGGCGTGCGAGGGCCTCATGGCGGAATGCCAGCGCCTCAACCTCTTGGAATTCCCGCGCAGTGACAGTCTGCTGGTCTGGGAAGTGCGTCGACGCCACCTCATAGGCTGCATCTCCTCGCTAAACCTCGCCTTGACCGAGGTGTCTCGGACTAGCCTGACTGCCATCGGTCCCGACCTTGCTCAAGCAGTACAACCACTACCAGACTCGGCCAGACGCCGCTTAGCTTATGATTTAATCACAACCGGCGTGGCCCCAGCCAAAGCCGCCGAAGCGATCCAGGATTTACTCGCCTACCTCAGCGTCAACAAAGTCGCGGCCCACACCCTGCTACCTGCCGAGCTGCAGCGCATCAACGCACATCTGCTACCACAAACCCTCGAGAGCCTGAAAGCCTTTAGCGCTGACTCAGCCCTCATGACTGCAGCCAGCCGGGAAAAGAAGCAGACTATGGACCGAGTGGTACGCCTCAGCAAAAATTTTCAGGATTCGGCCAAGCGCATGGCTGTCTCGGCCTCACTTCTCATGGCCATATTAGTTCTCAGTGGCTGTGGTCTAAAAACCAGGGTAAGTAGCGACGTGCCGGAAATGCGCCCTGATGTTCCATTTCGGATCGCAGCTCCAAGCAAATCTGTTGATGCCGGCATGCCAGATAGGGAAGCCCTTGGCGCAACACAACCAGGACTGGAAGCTCCACCTCATGACCGCTCCACTCAGATCCAACCTTAATGATATGCATGGCGTTTGGACGGCTTTAATCACGCCATTTCGTGCCGATCAACAGATCGATTGGGATGCGTTTGAAAAGCTCCTGACGCTGCAAGATGAGGCCGGTGTAACCGGCGTAGTCATTGCTGGCACCACCGGCGAGTCGCCGACGCTCAGTGTCCAAGAAAAGCTAGCGCTGATCCGCAAGGCTCGGGCTTTTCTTAGCCCGCGCACGCGACTGATGGCGGGCACCGGTGACAACAATACGCAACAGAGTGTCGAGCTGTCGCGTTTGGCTCAAGACAGTGGAGCCGATAGCCTGCTGGTCGTCACACCACCTTACAATAAGCCCTCCACTGCCGGTTTGATCCAACACTACCGAGCCATTGCGCAAGCCGTGCAAATCCCGCTCTGCCTTTACCATGTCCCTGGCCGCACTGCACATATGCTACAAGTCGAGCAGCTGGCGGAAATCTGCGAAGGCGCCGGCATCAAGGCCATCAAAGAGGCCAGTGGCGACCTCGCTTTCTTCGCCCGTAGTCAGATGCGCACAAAGGGGACCTTCCTCTCCGGTGACGACCCGACCTACCTTGCCAGCCTAGCCGTCGGCGGCAAGGGCGTCATAAGCGTCGCGGCCAACATCTTTCCTCGGGCTTTCGTCGCGCTGACCAATGCCTTTTTTCACGGTGATATCGAGCGTTCGCAGGCCATCTTCCAAACACTGCTGCCGGCCATCGACGCGCTGTTTTGCGAGATCAATCCATGCCCACTGAAGTCAGCTTTGGCCAGCCTCCACCTGTGTAAAAACGTGTTGCGCCTTCCATTGGTGCCGATTAGCGAAGCCAATGCGACTCACGTGGCGGCAGTGATCAGAGCCACTCAAGACACCCTAAAGAGAATTTTAGCCGATGCTTGAACCTCTAGCTCGGCATAACAGCCTTTGGCTCCATGGTGCGACTGGCCGGATGGGCCAGGAAATCCGTAAAGCCTGTGCCGATGGGCATAGTGGTGGCCTACATCTAGTCGGCGGCAGCAGCCGTTGCTTCGAGGACTTCAGCGGCACCGGCCAGATCCATGGCGGTTTAATCGTAACGGTGCCCAGTTTAGGCCACACGCTGCGCCAGACGGCCTGGGACTTGCTGCTGGACTTCTCCACACTGGATGGTAATCAAATATTACTTGATGCCTTAGCTCTACCAGGTTCGCTACGCGGCCAAGCGGTACTCATTGGCACTACTGGTTTAGGTGATGATAGCCTCGCGAAATGGCGCGGCGTCGCCTTGGCCCACCACCTCCGCCTACTGATCGCGCCCAATACCAGCATCGGCATTTTGCTGACGATACAGTCTGCGCTGCTTGCTGCTGGCCCACTCAGTCGTCTAGGGTTTGATATCGAGATCGTCGAAACTCACCATCGCCTGAAGAAAGACGCCCCGAGCGGCACCGCGCGGTTCTTAGCCAACACCTTGGCTGCTAGTGTCGGTGGACTCAATGTCGTCAGCAACCGAGACCATGCGCGGCAATCCGGTGAGCTTGGCGTTCATGCCGTCCGCGGCGGCGGGGTGTTTGGCGAACACGCTATTCGAATGATCGGCGACGGCGAAGAGATCACCATATCGCACCGCGCGTTTACGCGTAGTTTGTTTGCCCAGGGCGCTTTGATACTGGGTCAATGGCTCCTGCGTCAACCACCTGGAGTTTATGGCATCTTGGACGTAAACCTCAAGGACCTCGGCGTGCACTAGACTAGTGCCCGTATTTAGCCACGTTTAAGGAAGATGAAATATTCGCCAGGTTCGGCGTCTAGCTCCATGTTTTCGCCGCATTTACCGCAGACCTTCGCGTGCACCACAACGTCCCCAGTCGCACTAAGCTGTAGTTTCGCGTGATCCCACAGCTCGACCTCGGTACACTTACACGCAGTACAATAGAAGGGGACATAAAAGGACCGGATGGCTTTATTGGTGGGTTTAATTCCGACCAGCTGGGGAATGATGTTAACGTTGCCAATGAACTCAGGGGTGGCCTCGAAGAATTCGATCTGGCGCGGGTCCCACGCGACAATAAACCCTAATAACTTTCGTACCCCAATACTATTAATCGAGGTTATTTTGCCAATGTTTAGCTGCAAAGTGCCTACTGCCTGAGTCAGGATATCAAACTCAGAAAACTCGTCCATCCTTCCGGAAAGATGATAGACGCCGTTTTGGAGGAGGATATCCACGCTTACTACCTCAAAAGCTATCCTAGCCATGCAGAGCATTGCAGCTAACCACTAGTCTATCGGCGCCCTGGGTAAAATCTTTAGCGGTGCTAACTTGGGTCCAATTAGCAACGCCGGTCTGGGCGGTTAGCCCGCAAGGACCGACCTAATTACGGGCGGTTAGGCCAGGCCAGCATGACTGAGGTGATAGCGCCCTCAGGCTGAGTTTATATTAAACTCAATGGCATCATAGTCGACTTTGGGTGTCTTCGCAGACGTCGTCCGTCTCTATGGGGCGAGCTATCAAGCGCAGCGGCATCTGTCCTCCCAATAGTGGCGGGTCATGCGCCATACAAGGAGTGCCGGACCGCCGCGCTTGGTGGTCATATGGAGGCTTACTGAGCGGACACCAGCACAGCGACTGCTCGATGTCTCCGGGATTGACCTGTTGGGCGGGCGAATGAGTCACCGGAGCGCCAGACTTAGACCGGCTGAAGCTGTCGAAATGTTGAGGATTTTGTCATGAGCTCCGAAAGTTCGGAACTGCCGCAGTCTGATATATGCATGTAAATTTTGCCTGACAGGAGCCTCCCAATCCGCCGATGGCGACCAGCCCCAGACCAAGCGTCTAGAGCTTAGGTGCTCGTTGGTAGGATCGGTTACAGTTGCGACTCCCCGGCTTAAATCAAGGCCAAATTTTAGCGCGGTTGCGCCTAGTAAATCCAGCGGTGCGATTGCAGGCGTCTCTATTCCGACTAGCGCCGCCTTGAGTGACTGGGTGCTGTGTGTCCCTAGATTCTTGTCGACTGTCTTCCAAATTGTCACTTGATGGATTGAAGTTCTAAAAGCTAGTTGATTAGGCCAAAGCGTAGCGCTTGTACCTGCGCCAATTACCTCACATCCTAATCCAAATAGCGGAAAGGGTGATGAGATGAGGCAATGAGGGGAGGTCTCGATAAGGACGCTAATTTGTGGGTCTGAACTAGCTGGGTTTGCCATTAATGGTGCTATGCCACCCAGAAGGGTGGCGAGGATAGCAATTAATCCCAGATGTACTCGTCGAGGTGTTAGCATTTAACACCAAGTCCCGGTGTGTGAATTGTGGTACATCCAAACGGTGAACAAATGCGTTGCCGGCACTCACAGGGCTTGCTTTGAAAAGCGGCAAATGCAGCCAATCGGTATGCTTCGCCTTCACTTGAACTTGAGGAGGCAGAGGCGATTTTTTTCAAAAAAGAACCGTCGCAGGAGCACTTGTGGTAGCCCTGGTCAAGTAAGCATAGGTCGTGATCGCGGCAGACGGCGTCAATGCCGTCCTTTGTAGGGAAATTTCTATCCTGCCTGGTGTTGCTTAGTCCACACCAGTTGCCATAGTCGGCAAGTCCGGCTAACTCTCGCATGTCCTGCACTTGTTTGCCGCTGATAGGTTCTCCACCAAGAATGCGGCAAAGGCTTGCTCCGTAATAATCTGAAGGTTGGTCGCTTCGGCTAGAGCTGATAATATCGAATCCAGAAATCTCAAAGTTAAGGGAGGTTGCTCTAGTAGTGATCTTGATTCCCTCCCCCGAATACTTAGCGCAATGACTTTCCTTCGGAGGACAGATTAGATCAGATACTAGAGTGTATCTTCTCCCATCTAGCTTCCTAAATTTATCGGTTTCAAGATTTGTTTCTGAGTCCTGTTGTCCTACTAGCTGAATGCTTTTTGGAATCACTAAAGGCGCCTTCTTACAGTAAAGAGGCGATGAATCATTTAGCGGTAAAAGTTTGAACTCAGCGAAGTTGCTTTTTATTTGATAGCTAAATAAGCCAATTGAATTGCCACTTTTGACCACTAATTGACCACTTGTTTGGGGTGGGGTCGATTGCAATCGAATATCGGGCTCGTTTGTATTTGTTAGCGTGCACCCATATATGGAAATTGTCGTCAATAAAATTATAAGATACCGGGATATGATGGACATACTAGGGGCTTTCTAACGAGTTTCACTAAATAAAATATTTTGTAATATAGATCAAATTATTAACCATAGCAAGAAGCCGGTAGAATCTCAGCGATTCAGGGAATAGGCCCTATAAAGACACCTGCAGGTCTGCG
>Ga0315291_10009495_pt1 | contig 11924 bp, 6 predicted proteins | sample YL17G12_20_MG_FD_203070 | JGI IMG/M metagenome (GOLD analysis project Ga0315291, IMG submission 203070) | Sediment microbial communities from Yellowstone Lake, YNP, Wyoming, USA - YL17G12_20 | ecosystem: Environmental > Aquatic > Freshwater > Lake > Sediment | place: USA: Wyoming | collected...
GAGCGGGTTTGTGGGACGTGTCCTGGAGGCATTCGACGGACTCTTGAAGACCGCCAGGGAGCATGGCCTTCAGCTTTGCGTCGAGAACTGCAACTTCCACCGGCCACACGTCCGGAAGGCCGTCGAGCGTCTCGCACAAATGGACGGATTCCGCCTGACATGGGATACCGGACACAACGCCGGCACCGGCTACCTGGAGACGCCCATCCTCGAACGGTACAGCGAACTGATCGCCCATATGCACATCCATGACTTCAGCAGCGCCCGAGACCACCAAGTCCTGTTCAGTGGAACCGTGAACCTCGACAAGGCCATACACTTCGCGAGCAGCCGTGACATCGGCGCCGTCATCGAGACCAAGACCGTCGACTCGATTACCGAATCCGTGCGCCGACTCCGCGACCGCGGCTACTTCGACTGCGAGACGTGAGATGTCGCACCAACCACTTCCCTCGATGCCGGCAAAGCGAGTCCTGTTTGACAAGGCCCGCGGCAACCTGTTAACATTTGTTTGTCGTTCAGGAGGCGCCCACGCTTAGTCGGGCATCCGCGCAGATAACTGCACATGATTGAGCGGTTAATCTGTTTTCAGCGTCCCCATCGTCTAGCCTGGTCAGGACACGGCCCTTTCAAGGCCGCGGCACGAGTTCAAATCTCGTTGGGGACGCCATTTTTCTTTGTCCCATCGGAATACGGGAAGCGTCCTGCAACAAGCGTCCCCGGGCTGGAGGAAAGCTGAAAGACGCGCTCACTTAGGAGCTTCGGCAATGAAACACATCGCGATATTCCTTCTGTTGGCTGCGACCCCTGTCGCTGCACACACACTTGACGCTGGAACAGGCGTTGCCGATATCACGCCGGATGTGAAGACCTTCAAAGTGCCGCTGGCGGGATATGGCGCACGTATGGGAAGACCCGCTGCGGGCGTTCACGACCCGCTCCACGCCAAGGTGCTCTTCTTGCGCGACGCTCGTTCCCAAGTTGAACTTGGGAACGAGCGCGAACTGGCCCTGATCACGTGCGATCTGCGTTCGATTACACCGGAATTGAAGAGCCAAGTGGTTCAGAAGACAGCCGAACTGGGATTCACGCTCGATAATGTTTTCATGTGCGCCTCTCATACACATGACGGACCCTCGATGTATCCTGAGAAGTTCTGGCAATTGCAGTTCGGGGCGTACGACCCGAAGATCGTCGACATGATGAGCACCAACATCGCGAAGGCGCTTCAGGAAGCCGTTAAGAACGCTGCACCAGCAAAGATCGGTTGCGGCGAAGGAACAATTGAGGGATTCACCAACAATCGCCGGTGGGGATACGACACGGACGCAAGGAAAGCCAAAGGTGAAACGCCGCTGCTCTCGGCGCGTCTCTGGGCGATGCGAGTAGACGGCATGGATGGCAAACCGCGCGCAATTCTCATCAATTTCGCGAGTCATCCCACGATTCTCGACGCGGACAACATGTTGATTTCCGCCGAATGGCCCGGCGTGTTGCAGGAACAACTCGAGAAGGCGTTTCCAGGCGCCGTGGCCATGTTCACCAACGGCGGCGAAGGTGACCAATCCCCCAAAGACGCGACAGGCGCGGACGCATTCGAGAAAGTGCTCGACTACGGCTCCCGCTTGACCGAGGCCGCCAAGCCCATACTCTCCGGCATCCAGACCCGTGAAGGAGTGCCTATTGCCATTAGGCGCGCAACACCTGCGCTCCCCGACTTGACCTTCCCCGAGGCCGCAAAGAAAAGGTTTGGAGCATTCCTCGATGCAGCGATGTCCAGCCTCCCGCGCAAAGCCGAGATCCAGATCATTCAGATCGGCGACACCGCACTCATCGGCCTTCCCGGCGAACCAATTCTCGAAGTCGCCCAGACTGTCGAAAAGGCGGTCATCGCGAAAGGATGTCCAAGGGCCATCACCATCGGCCTCGCCAACGACTACATCGGCTACTTAGTCAACGAAAAGGAATACCCCCACGGCGGGTACGAAGTCGAAAGCCGCTCCTACTACGGCCCCACCCTCGGCACGTTCCTGGCCGAGCAAGCCGCAACCCTCGCCGGGCAATCGCCGCCCAAGTGACCGGAACGGGTACAGCCCACCCACCCGGCACCCGATGGTCTAATCTGACGAGGACACAGCGCTGTTCAACACCCCGGCATGATTCCATGTCTCCTTGTGAACGTCATTCGCCGGATCTTCCGCTGAGTGTGGTAAGCTCCCCAATCTCTCCGTGTTGAGACGACGCATTCTGTCTTGCTCTTGTTCCCTGCCGAACTCCCGATGGCGCACCTCCAGGGGCTGGCGGGTCTTCGAAAGCGCCGCGACGATCGATTCCGCGCTGCCCAGATAGAGGGTTTCGCTGCGGACGCGACTCTTGCCCGATCCTTTCGTCTTGCCCGGCGCGCCGGGCAAGACCTTCTCGCGGTAGCTGCGCTGGGCGTAGTAATAAGTGTGTCCGGCGATGGTCTTCGGATAGATCTGCATAGCCATAGCGGGTCTCCTTCTTAACACTACTATATGCAGTATACCCTGTATTTGTGGCATTATCAAGCAAAATCTGTTAACACTACACTATTATCCAACATGAACCCAATCACAGCAAGGCATTGAAAAAATCACAAGCGGTCACGTAGAAGACTCAGGGATAAAGCTGCGGGGCCCGACCAGGAAAACGAGGGATCTCCTTGAGACGGACAGAATGCCCGGGCATCGAACTGGCTAGCGACCCATAGGCCTCAAATGCGGGGTTTCCAAAGGTCTCGGGACAGAACGGTTACGGTGTCTTCTCTGGACCCAGGTCTACTTCACGCTCAATCCCTGGCTCAGGGGCTTTCTTCCTTCGGCATTCCACAGAGGCAGTGTGATGTGCGAGGGGTACGCTGCGTGGTGGAATATGGTGTTAAGGGCCACGATCTTCTTGGTGCTTTTCCGGAAAAATTGGGGCGCTTCCCCATTTCCGGCGGTTCTACCGACGCCACCGTGGAGGTCGGAAATAGGGAAGCGTCCCATTTTTCCGTTGGGATTCGGTTTGAACCGTGGCGCATCGCTCGATGCGATGTCCACGCGGATGCGGTGCCCCTTTGAAAACGTCAGACACGTGTCCCAGAGGTCGATCGTGAACCGGTAGACCTTGCCGGGCTTCATCAGCTTTGTCTTGACGTTGGAGTCGCGATATCGGGCGCGGACCATGCCGTCGCACATCAACATCGAACGTCCATCCGGGTAGACATCGCAAAGACGGACGCTGAAATCGGTGTCCCGCGCATCAGACGATGCGTAAAGCGTCGCCGTGACGGGGCCAATAACCGTCACATCCCCCGACAGCGGCTCGGTCTCGAACGCGATCACATCCTTGCGCGCCTCAATCTCTCGCTGGTCATGCGGTCCGCTCGGCGGGAACACATTCCTTCCGCCCGGCTTCGGGGTCGGGTTGTCGGGATCGTACGTGTAGGCGGAGGATGCCCCGGCTTCCGACGGCGGCTCCAACGACAGCTTCCTTCCCTCCCGAAGGTAGAGGTTCAGCGGCTTGGTCGCGGGAGGCCAGTTCTCGGCGTAGATGTAACGGTTGCCGTCAGATTCGGCTACATCCTTGTCTTTCATCAGGAACAACGCCACGGCGGGCTTGTCGAGGATTCCGTTGTCGACCCCCTTCAGCCAGTACTCGAACCACTCGAACATGGAACCGATTTCCTTCTCGGGACTGACACCCGGGGCGAGTGGAAACTCGAGCTGTCCCGGCGGGGCGGCGTGGGCTGTCGGGTAGAGATGGAGCTTGCAGTTGCCGTTCGAGGGGTACAAGCCGTTGTTGTGTTGGCCGCGGAAAAACGCTGCACTGCTTCGCTCAAATGAGTCGAACCAGCCGCCAAGAATGTAGACAGGCACGTTCGAAAGGTGCTGACGCTCGCGGGCGTTGCGCGATTTCCAGAATGCATCATAGGTCGGGTGCTTAGCGATCTCGGCGGCCGTGCGCTCACCCCCTGGCCTGATGGCCGTGCGCTCGCACCCGTTCGGGTAGTACCACTCATACAAGTTGTCCGGCGCTGCATTGATGTAAGCGCAGACGAGCCCTCTTGGCGCGGCTGCAATGAGAAAATGCGCGGTGATTCCACTGGCCGAGAACCCTGCCACGCCGATCCTGCCGTTACACCAGGGTTGCTTGAGTATCCAGGAGACTGAGTCAACCCCGTCTCGGAAACCGGGTCCGCCCCATCCGTCAGTGCCTGACGCAATCGATTCGCCCTCGGAATCGGTGGTGCCACGCACGTTCTGCGCAACCACCGCATATCCCTTCTTGTCGAACTCGAACAGCTTCTTCACGGCGGCGGTTTTCCGATTGTACGGCGTCCGTTCCAGGATCACCGGCCATGGTCCGCTTTCCACTGGACCGGGCAGAAAGACCAAGGTGGCGAGACGGACGCCGTCACTCATTTCCACCATGTACGGCGAGCCCGCGGCCTCCTGCGGTGGATCGGCCGCGGCCAAGCCGGGACTCGCAAGCAGACAGGACAGCAGGGCGAGCAGGACGACTTTCATTAACGCAAATCCTCCAGTCGGTAGCGCCAGTTGCGGCGTGACACTCCAACGCCATCAGGCTGACACCCTGGGGCGGCGTCTGTCAAGGGCGGCACATCTTCCGGGACCCTGGCTGTAGTGTGTGCGGGATGTAGTCGGCGGCTGGACGGCAGGAAGCCGCCTCCGGGGCGGATGCGGCTGAGGGCGGCGTTGTTGATTAGCTGCACCCCCACTGGAAGGCCCGGTTCCCGGACTCAGCCAAGGGCTGCCACTGCGGACGGTTGAAAATGGCATTACAATCTGCAAGACTCTTCCCGTGCACGGAATTTGTGAAGATGGAACCGTCATTACGGGGAAAACTGCATGATCCACATGCTTCCTAGCTCACGGTTCCTTTTGGTGCCTTTCTCTGCCGCGTTGCCCTTGTACGCCATCGCGGTGTGCAGCCTGCCGGGCTGGTACGCCACGGCCCGGGCCGCCACTGCGGAGGAAACAGTCCGCGCGATCCACGGCGTCGTGTACGCCACGGGTTACGTGGTTGCGCCGAACGGCGCGGAAGGAACCAAGGCCCTGACCTTGGACATCTACACTCCGGCCGGTCCGGAGACGACGCCCCGGCCAGCCCTGCTGCTCATCCACGGCGGCGGCTTTTCCGGAGGCGATCCGGGGCAGATGGCGGCTCTGGGACGCTTCTTTGCCGAACGTGGGTTTGTGTGTTTTGCCAACGCGTACCGGTTGCGACCGGACCGCCCCGACGCGACGCCGCAGGCGGCGATGGCCGACACCATGGCGGCCGTGCGCTGGGTGCGCCGTCATGGCGCCGAATACGGCGCCCGCCCCGATGCCATCGGCGCCCTCGGCTACTCGGCGGGCGCCTTTGCGGCCCTGGCCGTGGCCACGTGCGACGACGATGACTACCGCGTGGACGGCGACACCATTGCGCCCTTCAATACGCCTGGGGTGTCAGCGCGTCTTCAGGCAGCAGTTATTGTGTCCGGGGGGCCCCTGTCCGACGAGGAACTGAATGCGGGCGATCCGCCGCTCCTTGTCATTCATGGCACGCGCGACCAAGTGGTGCCGCTGGCACGAGGAAGGGCCATTTATGACACCTGTCTCCAGAAGGGACTTACCTGCGAATTCATCCCGATAGAACGGGCCGACCACTGGCCCCTGAACGGCAGCTACCAGGGACGCAACGTGAAAGAGTACGTCGCGGGTTTTCTGCACCGGCACCTGGACCGGCCGTCCGCCCCCGTTTCCGTGGTGGCGCCCGATACCTCGGCCCTGGTGGCTTCCAAGGAAGGGGAAAACGCGCCGCCCCCTGCCAGCGAACCGGCGCCGGACGCGGCCATGGTCACCCTCGACACATCCGCGACGAGACACGGGGCGGTCGTGCTCGATCCCCCGGGCGGTCGCTATCCCGCCGGAACCGTGGTGAAGCTGACGCCCGTGCCCCAGGAAGGCTATGCGTTCGCCTACTGGGCGGGCGATATCCGCGAGACTCGCAAGACGTGCTACCTGGTCATGGATCGAGACCGCCGGGTGCAAGCGGGGTTTGTCGCCCGGCCGGATGCCGTACGGGTTATGCTGAAGACACGGACCAGGGGCAACGGCAACCTGATCGTGCAGCCGCCGCTGGACCGCTATGTCAAGGGCGATCCCGTGGGACTGGAAGCGCAGCCCGGCCGGGGTTCGCGGTTCCACCACTGGGAGGGCGATGCGGCCGGTGCTGACCCCGCGGCCATAGTCGTCATGAACGGGAACCAGTCCGTCACTGGCGTGTTTGAAACCGTCATCGTGGCAAAGCCCGAAGCGATCCGTCTCAAGGCCGGCAGGGACCGCGCGTGTCTGCGCGTCAAGGGCACTTCGGCCCAATGGCAGGCGGCTACGCTCTGGTCCATCTCCGGCCTTACCGTTGAACCCCGCGGAGGGAAGATTACCGTCACTTGTGGCCCCAACCCGACGGGCTATGCCCGCACCACGTTCTTGCGTCTGACAGCGCCCGAGCTGGGAAACCGCTACGTGCAGGTCCCCGTCATTCAGGACCCAGCCCCGGCGGCGCCACGTCCGGATATGCCGGTCGCGCCGGGCGTGGCCGTGTACCGCGGGCTCCCGGGCGAAACGGGCCGCCTCGTATGGCGGGACACGCCAGACCCGGAGCAGGGGAACCGCGTGCTCACGCCCAACGGTGACGGCACCTTCACCCTCGCCGCGCCGCGCGGCACGGCCACTGGCACGCTGACGGTGGACGGCAAGCGCGACCTGCAAATCCCCGACGGCCAAGACTACCATGTCTACGCCGCGTGGGACCTGGCTTCCCATCCGGACCTCTTTGCGGATCCGGACAGCCCGGCGGAGCTCGGCACCTCCTATTGTTACGTCGGCATCGACTCCGGCGCCATCAACAAATCGTCGCTTCGCTTTGGCATCGAGTGGAAGAACATCGGCAAGGGCAACGAATGGGTGCTGCGCGGCCAGTACGAGAGCCGCGAGTTCTCCGCCCAGGCGCAGAACGGCGACAAGGCCCCCCGTCATATCCGCGTGCACGTTTGGAAAGCGCACGATGGTGAGAATGGCAGTGCGACCGTCCACGCGGCCTACAGCCTCGATTCCGGACCCTGGCAGCCTTACCAGTTCACCACGCCCGGCCATCCCGATGCCTATCCGTTGGGCCTGCGTGGGGAAGACGGGGGAGCGGACCTGGTCACCTTCAAGGTGCGCGGCCTAGCATCGACGTGCCTAGGCGAGCTTCGCGTGGAAGGCCCGGGAGTGCCTGCGGTGAACGGCGGCCTGGATACCGGCGTCCCTTAAGCGACAGGGGCTGAATGCGTTTACCCGGGAGCTGAACGGCTTTACGCTTGAGCGGTTCGAACTCCTGCTGCGTGATGGCCTGCTGTCCCCTCCATCCACTCGAGCTTGTGACTGGCGTCGGCCCTGGAGACCGACTTGGCGCCGATGCGTTAGTCTAGGGCCAGGTGGCCACGCTTCCGTTGCTGCACCGCCGTCGGAAGGGCGTTTACGATAAGGCGCGGCTCGCTTCGAACGCGCCGGGGCATCATTGCCTTGAAGCACGAGTTTGTCATCCTCGGTGCTCACGCCGACCGAGTAATTGCGGATGCACTTGACAGCACGGCGGATTCGTGTCATGATGTAATTACAGCTTGTCTGTGAGAGGCTTTCTTGATGCTGCGCAAAAGGACCTTTGACGTGTGCCGCGACTGACATCGGAAGGCGAGGCGGCTTGTAATTACATTTTGGGCCAGTGAATGATCAATGGGAAGAATTGCTATGAAGAAGAAACATGGATTCACATTGATTGAACTGCTAGTGGTGATAGCAATCATAGGTATCTTGGCAGCGATTCTGCTGCCTGCCCTTGCACGGGCGCGCGAGGCGGCCCGGCGGTCCTCCTGCGCGAACAACCTCAAGCAGTGGGGGCTTATTTTCAAGATGTACTCCGGCGAAAACAAAGATAAGTTCCCCGCTCCCAGTGTGTACAACGCTGGGAGTAATAGTCCAGGCGCCATGGGCATACATGGCCCGTGCCTGTTTCCGGAATACTGGACCGATCCTAAGATCAGTGTGTGTCCCTCCGACGCGGGCGATTCCTCCAACTTTTTTGAGGGCACCCTGAACCAGTATTCGGAAACGATTGCGAGGATTGGGTCACGAAATGACGGGTCCGTTGCTTACACGGCTTGTATGAGCGCCATTTTGTCGTTGGCGATTTCGTACCTCTATATTCCATGGGCAACGACGAATTCCGCGCAATTGGCCGACGTGATCTGGTCTAAGGGAATGTGGGCCTTTCTTGGCGGAACGATTTTTCCCGAGAACACCCAGATGTCGCCCTATGGATGTGAGTTTGCCGTGGTCTATACGCCCGGAATGGTGGACGCAGAAATGCCTGCCAGTGTCGGGGGGGTCCTCTTGCCAAGCAGCAGAGCGTTCCCGGGAACGGTTGACGACATGGGAAATCCCATGCCGGAAAGCTACTACTTCCTGCGCGAGGGTATCGAGCGGTTCTTCATCACCGATATCAACAACCCGGCCGCCAGCGCTCAGGCTCAAAGCACGATTCCCGTCATGCTGGACGTATGGACTGCCGGCTCCGCCGTCTATGGCGGCATAGAGCGGTTCAATCACCTCCCCGGCGGAAGCAACGTATTGTACATGGACGGACACGTGGAATTCGTGAAGTACAATTCAGGCTTCCCCGTCAAGAATCAGCCCGACACGGTGAATGGACTGACCGTGTATAAGGTTAACGGTGTCGACTACCTGAGCACCACTATCTGGTTTTCCGGTGGCGTCGGTTGATGAACTTCCTCCGCCCGTGCAGTCACCTTCTGGGGTTTCGGCCCCGGAAACTGACTGCCGGCAACTTAAGGCGGGGACGCTGGTGCCCACGCGCGGAAGCCTTGCGCGCGCGTGTTGAAAGAGTCGGTTTTTCACGGCTTCTTACGCGGCATGGGGGCATTGGATGGTCATTGGCCGATGGGCTATGATCAAGTATCGTAGAATGGGTGCGAAGAGTCTTGCGTACGGGCGCCCATCATCATACATGAGGAAGTTAAAGCCATGTCGCGTACCTACCTCCGTCTTCTCATCATCGTCAGCCTCGCGTGCATCCTGCCCTTGTCCGCGTGGGCCGTGGAAACCTTCTTGGCACCCATGTCCGACGGGGCTAATCTGGTCACCGATATCTATAAGCCTACGACCGGCGGGGCCACGTGGCCCGTGATCCTCGAGCGAACGCCGTACCCGCGCATGACCGGGAGCACGTGGACGGGTGAGGGGTATGTTTACGTTTGCCAGAGTGTGCGCGGCCGCTACGGCAGCGAAGGCGCCTTCGCGCCCTTCGCGGACGAAGGCTGGGGCACGCACAAGGACGGCGTGGACACGATCGCGTGGATACGCCAACAGTCGTGGTGCAACGGCAAGATCGCGACCTATGGCGGGTCAGCCACCGCGTGCAACGCCAACCTGCTTGGCGCCGTTGCGCAGGACCTCACGTTTCAGGTGGCCCAGGAAGGAGCCTCGCAGTGGGACGATCACGTGACCTATCAAGGCGGCGTGTTCTTGAAGGCCCTCGTGGAAGGCTGGCTCACGTTCGGCGTGGGCACGCCGGAATACGCGGACGTGTGGAAAGCGCAGCCGCCCTCGGCCACGTCTTACTGGAGCTACTATGACGCGGAAGCCCGCAGCGCCCTGGTTACATCGCCTGGACTGCACGTCGGGGGTTGGTGGGACATCTTTGGGCGCGCCACGGTCGACAACTTCATGGCCCGGCAATACCACGGTGGGACAGGGGCAAAAGGGAACCAGAAGCTGCTCATGCGGCCCACGGGCCACGGGCCTTGGGGGAGCCAGGACCTCCAAATGGCTTCTAACTATCAGCAGGTGGGTGTGACGCCGTACCGCAAGCGTTTCGCAAAATTCTGGTTCGGCGCCGCCAACGACGGCATCATGAAAGAACCCCCCGTTACCTACTACGTGGTCGGGGACGACACAAGTTTCTCCGGTCCGGGCTGGGAGTGGCGCACGGCCAATAACTGGCCGCCGTTCCCACCGCTTTTCGCGACCTACTACCTGCGCCAAGATGGCACCCTGGCCACGGTCTGTCCGGCCGGCTCGACAGACAAGCGGACCTACGCCCATGACCCGAGCAACCCGGTGCCCTCCAGGGGCGGACAGAACCTGACCATCGAGTACGGGCCTTACGACCAGCGGCCCGTGAGTGGCCGCGCCGATGTACTCAAGTTCATTACTGCGCCGCTGTCGGCCCCGCTCGAGGCAACCGGCCCGTTCAAAGTGAAGCTGTACGTCTCCAGCGACGCGCCGGACACCGATTTCACGGCGAAGGTTGTGGACGTCTACCCGGACGCCAACCCGCGCGAGATCCTGATGCTCGATTCCATTCAGCGCGTGAAGTATCGCAACGGCTATGCGAATCCGGCTCCGGTCCTTCAACCCTCCGATGTTGTCGAGATCACGATTGATCTTGGCCATATCAGTTGGATTTTCGACACGAATCACCGCATCGGGGTGCAGGTCTCGAGCAGCAACTACACGCGCTTCGAGGTCAACCCCAACAATGGCCAGGAACTTCCCGGGCAAGGTCTTCCGTCGCGGGTCGCGAACAACACCGTATACATGAGTTCGGCGTATCCCAGCGCACTGATCATCCCGGTGCGCAACGCGTCGCTGGATTCTGACGGCGACGGTCTGACGGACGAGAAAGAATACGACATCGGGTCCAGCAGCAGCTCGAGCGACACCGATGGCGACGGCTACTCGGACGCGGCCGAGGTCGCTGCGGGTACGGACCCCACGAATAGGCGCAGCTATCCCGGCCACATCGTTCTGAACGTGATGGATTTCGGCGCGGTGCCCAACGGGACGACCGACAACACCACAGCGTTCACGAGCGCCTTTGCCGCTGCGATGGCCGCGGGGGGTGGCGTCGTCAATGTGCCCACGGGCAAGTTCCGGCTGGACGGCACGATCACGGTGCCCGCCGGAGTATCCTTGGAGGGCATCTGGAAAGCTCCTTCCCGTGCGATCCCCTACACAGGCGGCACGACGTTGCTCACGACGGCCAACCAGGGCAATGCCGCGGGGACGCCATTCATCACGATGCAGGCGCGGTCGGCGTTGCGGGGCATTGCTATCTACTATCCGAACCAAGTGATGACGAATCCCCCGGTCGCGTTCCCTTGGACCATCCGTGGCGCAGGCGATGAGATTACGGTTGTCAACGTCATGATCGTCAACCCGTATCAGGCGGTCGATCTGGGCACGAATCCCGGCAACCGCCACCGCGTCGAGGGGCTCTATGGTCAGGCGCTCTATCGGGGACTCTACTTGGACCAATCCAGCGACTGGCGTCTCGAAAACATCCACTTCTGGCCGTTCTATGACTTGGCGAACAATGGCACCTGGACCGCAACCCGCACCAACGGGATCGCGTACCAGTTCGGCAATGTCCGCAACGGCGCGGCGCTGAACCTGTTCTCCATTTTTTACAAAATCGGGTTCGAGTTCGACGATTACGGCCATGGCGCCGGCACCGGCACATTCACGAACATGTACCCCGACGTCGGCCCGACGGGCTGGCAGTTCAACAAGGTTGCCGCTGAGGGTGTCACGGTGTACAACGGCCTCACGATGTCCACCGCGGAGGTAGGCCCCAACAACACGGGCCCCGTCACGTTCCGGGCCTCAGGGTTCATGGGCAGCAATAATCTCAGCGCGAATGGTTTTGTGACCCTGTACCAGGCCAACCTCCAGGGCACGGGACCTGTGTCCTTCGATAGCTGCCATTTCGGCGGCTGGGACGAGGGGGTTACCAAAGGCCAGCACTGCATCATTGCCAACTGCCCCACACTGGTTGTGACCGGGTGCGAGTTC
>Ga0315291_10009497_pt1 | contig 11923 bp, 11 predicted proteins | sample YL17G12_20_MG_FD_203070 | JGI IMG/M metagenome (GOLD analysis project Ga0315291, IMG submission 203070) | Sediment microbial communities from Yellowstone Lake, YNP, Wyoming, USA - YL17G12_20 | ecosystem: Environmental > Aquatic > Freshwater > Lake > Sediment | place: USA: Wyoming | collected...
GCCGCGGCGATAGAGCGCGCCCTGCCGCTTTGAGAGAGGTTTTTTTTTTTTGCGTGTATACAAAACAGAATAGAGAAAGAAAAAAAAGGGAATTCCGACTGTGTGCCACGCCAAAAAACTCGACACGAAAGAAACCGCGACAATGGCCAGCAGCGATCATCAAGCCGCTCGCCCCCTCGCGGTCCTCTTCGAGCGTGCTCGCGCCGTCTCCAGCGCCGCCCTCGAAGGAGACAGCAGCAGCAGCAGTAGCAGCAGCGATGCCCTGGACGCGGCGATCGCCGCGTGCTCTGCCGCGGAGAGCGCCGCAGACGCCGCCGGGGTGTCGCCGTCGGCATCGGCGGCGGACGCATCCGAGACGGCCGACGACCTCCCAGCGCGCGACCTCCGCTGGGTGCTCGTCCCGGGCTGGGACGGGCTCTTGCGGTCCAGGAGGGCTTCCTCCTCTCCGGATGGCGCCGCCGCCTCTCGCTCCTCCTCCTCCTCCTCGCCGCGCTCCCTCGCGGCGAAGCGTTCGGCCCTGCTGGAGGCGTCGGAGAGGCTGAGGGGCTTTCTCTCGGCCTGTCAGCGGCTGGGCGCGGCCCCGAACGAGGCGCTCGCGACGCTCAGGGAGGCCGACGACGGTGCCGCGGAGGAGGAGGACGGCGAGGACGACGAGCACGGCGGCGGCGGCGGCGGCAGAGGGCCTCTCCTCTCCGTCGGCGCCTCCAACCCCGAGGCGCGCCGCGCGGCCAAGATCGCGGCCTTCAGGGCGAGGCGGGAGCTCCAGGCCAAGCTGTCCCAGCTGCGTGAGAAGGCGGAGAAGAAAAAGAAGAAGAAGAAGGAGAAGGGCGTGTCTTCTTCCTCGGCGGCGAGGAAGGAGGGAGACGAACTCGACGACGAAGGCGATGACGACGACGACGACGAGGAGGAGCTCCGAGAAGCCGTCCTCGCCGAGATCGCGCTCACCTGCCTCTCCGCCGCCGACGAGGTCCTGGCCATCAAGGAGGAGGCGACGGTCCTGCGGCACGCGCTCCTGCGGGAGAGGGAGGCGGAGGCGAGAGGAGGAGGACGCGGGGACGGGGCGGGAGCAGCGAGGGAGGATGGGGAGGAGCGCGCGCGGCGAGAGGAGGCCGCCGCCGTCGCCGCCGCGCTCCGAGGGGCCTTCTCCGCCCTCTCGAGCGGAGGCGGGGAGGGAGCAGCGCGCCGCCCGACCTTTGCGCCGGCGAGCGCCGGCACCGTCTCCGCCTCGGCGCTCGGGGGCCTCGGCCTCGGCACCAGTGGCGTTTTCGACAGGGGCGCCGCGGCGGCCTCCGTCTTCCGCCCCTCGCACCTCTTCCCGACGATGGGGCTCGAGGAGTTTGCGGACAGGGAGGTCACCGAGGCGCGCGCGCGCTCCGAGGCCGACAGGGCGCGGAGGGCCTCCGCCGCGGCCGCGGCGAGCTCGCGCTCCTCCGCCGACGACGGCGGCGACGACACGAAGACGGAGGCCGACGGAGGGGCGGGGCTCGACCGCCTCCGCGCGCTCGACGACTGGAAGGACGACCACCCCTACGGGTACGGGAACTCCAAGAGGAGGCCCGCGGCGACGGGGAGCAAGTAGGGAGAAAAAAGGAGATTTTGAAACGTTGTTAAGAGAGACTTGAATAGTTGCAAGAAGAAGAAACACGATTACAGAAAAACAAAAAAAATCTACTCGTCGGCGACGAGCCAGGGGTCCCCCCTCAGCTCCTCTTGGAGTTCCGCCAGCGCCATCCTCGCTACGCGCCCGTCGTCGAGGATCGTCTCGACGAGCTTGGCGACGCTCTCGAACTTGCCCTCGGCACGCTGCCAGCACGCGACCAGCAGCCGCATCTTGGCGCCGCGAAAGTCCTCGGGGAGCTCCCCGGGCTCGGCGAGGATCCAGGGCTCGCACGTGCGGTGGTCTGTTTTGTTTCGTTTTGTTGTTTTTATTCGAAGAGAGAGAGAAAAGGAACGTGAAAGAAAGAGAGAGAGAGAGAGCGTGAGGTAGAGAGAGAGCGTGAGGTAGAGCATGCGATAGAGAGAGCTTGGTTCGCGCCGCCCCCCCGTTTTTTCCCCCTAAAAAAGTCTCCAACCCCCGCGCTCCCGTCGTTCGTCGAGCTTGCGTACTCTCTCTGTCGCTCTCTCGCTCTCGCAAAGAAAACACTCAACATCTCTCTCACCGTTGCCGAACTGCGGATTGTACCCGACGGACAGCACCGCCGGGAAGATCCTCTTGGAGAGCTCCTCGCCGCCGCCCTCGCCTCCCTCTCCCTTGAAAAAGACGCGCGCGAAGGCCGCGAAGATCCCCGAAACGGACCCGTCGAGCCCGCGCGCGAGCGCCTCGCCGTCGAGGTTTGCCGTCGGGATCCCGAGCTCGGCCGACCCGCGCCCGAAGCCGCTGACCACGGTGCCCTCGAGGCGCAGCAGGGGGTCGAGCCTGAGGGCCCTCCCTCCGGCGATGGCGTCGGCGAAGGCCGGGAGCGCAAAGGGCAGGGGGTCGAAGGCGAGGAGGGTCGGGATCTTCGCGACAACGCTGCCGCCGCCGCTGCCGCCGCCGCCGGCGCCCTCCCCGTCCCCTCCCCCGACCGCCACCGGCGGGAAGGCCGACTCGCCGTCCGGCCTCTCCCGCAGGCTGGGAACGACGACGCAGCGCATGCCCGCGGCCACGGCGGCCTCGGCGCCGGCGGGGGAGTCCTCGACGACCAGGCACTCGGAGGGGCGGATCGGGAGGAACCCCGCGTCGCCCCCCGCCGCCCGCGCCCTCGCACGCAGCAGCTCGCTCGCCCTCTCCGCGGCGAGCAGCAGGCCTTCCGGGTGCGGCTTCCCCCTCTCGACGTCGTCGCCGCACACGACGACATCCCAGCGCTCCCTACCGAAGGCCCTCCCTTCGGACGCGGGCCCCGTCTTGAGCGCGAGCGTCCTCGCCGGCGTCGACGTTACGAGCGCGAGCGCCAGAGGAGGGGGGGAGTCCGGGCTTCCGCCCCCGCTCCCCTTGTCCCTCCTCTCCTCCGCGACCGCCAAGAGGTGCTCGAATAGCCTCTTGGCGCCGGGGAGCGGCGCCACGTCCTTCCACCCCTCGGTGAGCCTCTCCTCGCTCTCCCTCAGGAGCCTCTCGGGGGTGACGTCGCTCGGCAGCGCGTCGCCCAACGACGCCGCGACGGCGGCCCACGCCTCCAGAGGCCTCCTCCCGAGGGCCGCGGAGGCCGCCTCGGGCGTGAGCTCCGCGCCGTAGCGCGCGAGGATGGTTTCGGCCACGCGCGAGACGGCGTGCTCGGTGGCGAGCAGGGTGCCGTCGAGGTCGAGGATGACGAGCCTGACCGGCGCGTCCATCACTCAGTTCGAGACAGGTTCACGAATGGAAATAACCGGGGCTGGCTCGAATCGGAGATCGAACGAGGGAGAAGCGCGCACGAGAGAGAGAGAGAGAAGCCGTCGGAATGGTTTTTTCTTTTCTCTCCCTCTTTTTCTTTTTCTCTTCTCTCGAACTTTTCCCAGCTAGAGCTTCCTTTTGTTTAATTCTTTCGTTCGGATCGAGGAAACGGACACAAAAGAAGAGCGTGATCGCGGTATCGACTTGTCCTAGTGCGACGTGCGCTGGGAGATCATGCGCACTTGCCGAATCTTTTCCTTTCTTCTCGAGTCAATCGTCAGACTCTTGTGACGACAGCGACGGCGACGCTTGACAAAGAGAGAGAGCTCTGAAAATCTTTTCTCTCTTCTTCCCCCTATCTCTTCGACGCCCTTGACAGCGCGTCCAGCCTCCGGGCTGCGACGCGCAGCGCGCCCTCGCAGCGAGCTATCCTCATAGATGAGGAGGCAGAGCGCAGAGTGGCGGGGGAAAGAGAGAGAGGCGGAGGAAGGAGAAGGAGCGGCGGCGACGGCGACGGCGGCGGAGGAGGAAGAGAAGGGGAGAAAGAGGCAGAGGCAGCAGCAGAAGCCTCTCTCTCCTCCTTCTCCGTGACCAAAGAAGCGATTTTCTCCCTCATGTCGTGCTCGAGGGCGTCGACGAGGGATTCTGCTGAGCGGGACGGAGGCGGGCGGGACAGCAGCGGGGGAGCAGCAGCAGCAGCAGGATGAAGGGACAGCGGCGGGAGAGCAGCAGCAGCAGCAGCAGCAGCAGCAGCAGCAGCAGCAGCAGCAGCAGGAGGAGGAGGAGGGGGGGGCGGCGGGAGCGGAGGAGGAGGAGACGGAGGCGGCAGCGAAGGCTGGCCAGCCGAGGCTGCTGCTGCTTCGCGCCCTTCTTCTTCCTCTTCTTCCTCTTCTTCCTTTTCTGCCTCTGCTTCCTCTGCTTCTCTTTCGGCCATCAATAGTATCTCGAGCGCCTCGAAGGCTCGTCGGAGGAGCGCCGCGCGGCGCTGCAGGGCCTCGGCGGCGGAGGCGGCCGCGGCGGCCGAGGAGGTGAGCATTTTTTTTCTCGTGGGAAAAAAAAGTGAAAAAAATTGGAGGGAGTCGAAGAGACTGAGTTCACTTCCTTTTTTCCCTCCGCTCAGCACCGTTGCCGGAGAAGACAGCTGAGTTCTTTCTCTTCCTCCCTCCTTCCTCTACTCGAAAGCCCTTCCCGGCTTCCCCAACCAACCCGAACTTTAGGATGCGAGCCACTGCCGTCCTTCAGGGGCGCATCCTGTCGGCGGAGAGGCCGGCAATGCAGAAAGCGCAGAAAACCCCTCCTCCTCGCAACCGGTCGACGCCGACGGCCATTTCTGCGACGGCGCATCGCTCCACAAACAACAGCGGTCGTGGCGCCCAAAACGTGCGCGCCGCGGCTGCTCCCGAGCGCCGCGACGAGGTGAGTGTCTTTCATGGCGTTCTGTTCGAGAGCGACTAGATCCTGGTCTTGAACGTGTGCTTTCGCGGCCCCCCCAAAAAAGACGGGGCATCATCGGATGCTGACGCACCGTCTGCTCGGCGACGACGTCGACATTTTAAAAACAAAAACGAAAGCAGGTCAAGGTCGTCGCCGCCGCGGCTCCCCCGCAGGACGACCCGTCCTTCTTCCTGGAGCCTCTGATCCGCTCGTTCGTGCTCGGCGTCTCTGCCGGGTGCCTTTTCGAGTCGCTGCACGTGACGTTCAAGGTGTGTTGAAGACGTTGGACTTTTTTTCTTTTCGCTCGATGTCGAGGGAAAAAAAAGTTTTTTTTTGCGCCCTGGCCACGGTGTCGTTGCTGCTCCCTCCGTCCCTCTTCACGCTCGCCCGCCCGATCTCGCTTCCCTGTCCCACCTTGCTGACGTCCACGACTTTATTTTACAAACCTCCCTCCAACGAAAAAAAATCCCAAAAACGAACAAAAAAACAGTTTGTCGGCCTCGCCACGGAAGTCGGCCTGTCGTCGGTCGCCGACGCGCTCCCTACCGTCATCGACCGCTTCTCTCCGCTCTTCGCTGGCGACCACGCCGTCGCGATGTGAGTTCTTCATTGATAATTTTCGCTCTCACTTTTGAGCGGTGCTCCTCGGAGCGCTCTTCAGTCTCGACAATCAAAAAAGAGAAAAAGCAAGAAGGAAAACGGCGCCGCGCTGCTTTCCCTCCTTTGGCGGCATGGCAACTGTTGTCAAAACAAAACCCTCGCAGGCGTTTTCCCAGCTCTCCTTTTTTTTCTCTGACCTCCTCCCCTGAGAAGAAAAAACTCAACCACCTTTCCCAGCGGCTCCTGGGCCGTCCTCTACATCATCGAGGCCATCGCAGTCGTGTCCGCGCTCAAGAGGTTCCCTGACGACAGGGCTGCGGCGGTGAGTTTTTTTTTGAGGTTTTCCCCTTCAAACGACGACGAGGCAAGCGAGAAAGCGGGAGCTCTCGCTCGTCAATCGAGAGCTTCGCAATCGAAACCTTTCGCGCCTTTCGATGCCGCTCTCTCGCCCTTTTCCTGGCAATCAGCCACCGTTCGAGGCCGCGAAAGCTTTCTCTCGAACGGTCTCCGCGAGAGGTGCTTTCGCATCCGGGAGAAAAAGCCCCGAAGAGAAGCCCCGAACATGACGAGAAGCACTGAGGAAACTCACCCGGTTCTCTTTCTCGCCACACGGGCGCGCCTCGTCGCTGTCTCGCTGGCCCTCTTCCAAAAAAAACTCAACCTCAAACCCTTTTCACCCCCCCCTCCCCCCCTCTCGAAAAACAGGAGCGCGAGGTCCGCAAGCAGGTCACCCTGGGCAAGAAGATGCTCCCGCTGCGCCTCGCCCCGGCGCTCGAGCAGAAGAGAGCAAAGGCGATCTCGTCGCCGACGGGCTCGCCCTCGAGCAGCTCCTCCCCGGCTTCGGCAGCGGCGGCGGCGCAGGAGGTCGAGGCCGCGGCCCCGCGCTCCGCGACGGCCGTGCTCGCGGCCCCTCCCTCCTCCCTCTCCCCCATCCCGGGGGCCGTCGAGATCCCCGGCGGAGGTCCCTCCTCTCTGCTGGAGCCTCCTCCGCTGCAGCAGAAGGAGAGGGAGAAGAAGAGGCCCAAGACCTTCCTCCCGAGAGAGAGGCAGCTCGAGCGCAGCCGCGACGACACCGACACCGATACCGACGGCGACGGCGACGGAGGCGACGCCCTCCGCGGAGAGGGAGCCAACCCCTCCTCTTCCTCCGCCTCCTCCCTCGCCGAACGCCGCCAGCGCTCCGGCCTGGCCCCGGGCGCGATCGACCCCTCCAACCCGCTGGGCCGCCGCGCCAGGGAGCTGCGGGGGCGCAGGGCGTACCTCAAGAACTTCTGGTACGCCGTCGCCCTGAGCGAGGAGGTCGCGGAGGGCGGCGAGGGGCGCAGGCCGCTCGGCGTCACCGCCCTGGGCCGCCGCCTGGCCCTCTTCCGCGACGCGGGGGACGGCGGGCGCGTCAGGGCCGTCTCCGATGTCTGCCCGCACCGCGGCGCGCCGCTGCACAGGGGCTGGGTCTCTGACGAAATCGAGGTCGGGGCCGGCGACGCGGGCGCAGGCGCGGGCGGGGGGCGGCGGCGCTCGTGCGTCGTCTGCCCCTACCACGGCTGGGCCTTCGACGGCGAGGGGGTGCTGCGGGACGTTCCGGCCGCGGAGCACGCGGATGAGTGGCCCCGCAGGCAGCTGGTGGAGTCGTACCCGATCGTGGAGAAGGGCGGGTTTGTGTGGCTGTTCTACGGTGAGGGGAAGGTGTTTTATGTTTTTTTTTCTTCAACTCGATAGAAGGCAGCGACGAAACTCAGCAACTCACCATTTGCTCTCACTCTCTCTCAACGAAAAATAAAAAACCGACCCCTCCCTCCGCTCAAAAGGCTCCCCCGACCTCCCCGAGGACGAGCGCCCGCCGATCCCGTTCGTCCCGGAGCTCGAGGACCCGAAGTGGAAGGCTGTTTACGGCTCGATCGAGATGGAGTGCGAGCACCACGACGTGTTCCAGAACGCGATCGACGTCGCGCACATCCACTATCTGGTACGTTGAGAGCGAGGAGAGAGAGAGAGAGAGGAGAGGGAGAAGTTTTGGATTTTTTTTGAGAAACTCGAAACGAAAACGGAAAAAAACCTCAAAAACCTTTTCTTCTTCTTCTTTTTCTTCTTCTTTAAAAAAAAAAACCCTCAACAGCACTCTGACTCCTTCGGCAACCAGGACCAGCCCGAGATCCGCGGCATGCACGTCAAGGCCGATGCCTACGGCGCCACAGCCACCTTTTCCCTGCACAACAAGCCGGTCAACGCCCTGTGGGCCTGGAGCAGCGTGCCCAAGGTCGACATCACCGCACGGGCGACGCTCCCCTCGACATCGATGATCTCGTTCTCACTCGCCGGCGGTCTGTCGTTCATCACTTTCGTAAACACCGTGCCCATCTCTCCCGGAAGGGCCATCAACCGCTTCGCCCTGATCCGCAAGCTCGACGCCGACCCGACGGGGGGCCGGCTCTTCAACAGCTCCGCCTGGGACGGCGTCGCTCGCCGCGCCATGATCAAGATCCTCACGGAGGACAAGGCGATGCTCGAGCAGCTGCGGCCGCAGGACCTCCCGCGCGAGATCTCGGTGAAGGCGGACCTGCTGCAGACGGCCTTCGGGAAGCTGCGCGGAGAGTACCTGCAGATGGGGTACGGCGTCGACCCGCCGAGCGAGGAGGGGGACGAGGGCGTGGGGGCGCGCGGGGGGCTCGGGCTGAGGGACCTCTAAGTTTTTTAACTTTTTTCTTTGTTTTTTTTTTCCGTTGAGAGAGATCGAAACAAAACAACACGAAAACAACACCGACCAACCAAAACACGAAAGGAGCACACAAGCACCCCCGAATCATCTGTACCATCATCATCTATACCATCATCATCTATACCATCATCATCTATAGAGCAAAACACAAGCGTCTTTCGCCCTCCTCACACTCCAAAAAGGAAGGAGTTTACAAAACAAAAAGCGTTACGCCATTTTCGCTAAAAAAAGAGTTCCCCCAAACCTTCCCCTGTATCTTTAGAAACTACAAAACCTTTCTCCCTCCCCTTCCTCTTTATTTCCCCCTGGAAAGATACAAAAGCGAACGATCTCGAGAGAAATATTCGATAGAGAAAGAGAAAGCAAGAGAGAGATGATAATTGAGCGAGCGCGAAAGAGTTTCGACGCTGCCGCGCGCGAGAGAGATCCAAATAAATGAGAAAACTAAACAAACAATCCCTCGGAGGTTTTCCTCTTCACTTTTATTAAAACCTCCCTTTGTGCACTTATTGAGAGAGATAGGAGAGAGAGCGTAACGCGAGAGACGGGCATTGATGTGGCGCGCAAAAGAGTTAAAAAATGAGAGAGGCTAACGGACAGGGAGAGAGGTCGAGAGAGTACGAGCGTGCGAGCAACGAAAAAGTTTCTTTTTTTCTTCTAAACTCTCCTTTTCTTCCTTCCTTTGTCTCTCGTGTAAATCTGATTTGACGATGTGTACGATTTGAAGAGTATTTAAGAGAGAGAGAGAGAGAGAGAAAGAGAGAAAGAGAGCGAGAAAGAGAGGGGGAGACAGGGGAAGAGAGAGGAGAGAAAGCAGATAAAAAAGGTCGAAGAGTCGCCGCACTCTCTCTTTCGCCCCAGCGTCATTCTTCGTCCTCATCATTTCGCATCGCTTTTCTCCTCCTCCGTCTCTCGCTTTCTTTCCCTCACAATGGCAAACGGACCGGTGATCACGGAAAAACTGCTGCTGGTGACGTCGTGGTGCGTCGAGCCTTCGGTCGTGAATGGAAACGAGGAAGTGTTTTGATCGAGAAGCGGCGGCGCGATCAAGAGGATAGAATCGACGCCGCCCTGCTCTGAGCGATGGCGTTCTCGACCTCGTCGCCTCACCCCGACTCTTTTTCTCTTTCTCCTCCCTCCGTCCTCCGCTCCCTCCCTCCCTCCGTCCTCCTCTCCCTCCCTCCCTCCGTCCAAAAACCCGAGCCAAAAAAAACAGGGTCTGCCCCTACGCCCAGCGCGTCCTCATCGCCCTCGCGGAGAAGGGGGTCCCCTTTGACCAACTGGAGCTGGCCGCGAAGGACCCGCGGACGGGCCAGTGGCGCATCCCGGCGGGCGATGCGAAGCCAGGGTGGTTCACGTCCCTGGCGCCCGAGGGGAAGGTGCCCGCCGTGCTGTACATGGAGGAGAGGACCGTGCACGTCGTGACGGAGTCGCTGGTGATCCTGGAGTTTGTCGAGGACTACGGGAACGCCGCGTCGACTTCGGCAGCTTCCTGCTCCGCCCCCTCGCTGCTCCCGCCGCACCCGGCGACGAGGGCTGCGGCCCGCCTCGCCGCCAAGAGGTTTGACGAGAGGTTCGTCCCCCCGTTCTACGCCCTGCTCCGCGGGGGGCTGACCGCCGAGGACCAAAAGCGGCACAAGCAAACTCTCACGGAGGAATTGGAGTGGCTCGAGCGCCACGCCGACGCCGCGGTGAGTTTCGAGAGTTGGAGTTTTTTTTCTTCTTTCGTCGTAGAAGGAAAAGTCGAAAAAAAGAACCCCGAAAACTCTCACCGAAAACGGAAAAAAAAAAACGAAAAAAACAAAAGGGCCCCTACTACTGCGGCGCGCGGTTCTCTCTCGCAGACGCCGCGCTGGTGCCGTTCTTCCTGAGGATGTTTGAGCTCAAAGCCAGGTCCGGCTTTGAGATCCCGGCGCGGTGCGAGCGGCTCATCAGGTGGTACGGCGCGTGCGCGAGCAGGAGCAGCGTGATCGGGACGCTGAACACGCCGCCCGGGGAGGAGGAGGGAGAGGGCGGGGAGGGAGGGGGAGGGGAAGGCGGAAGCGGGAGCGGAATTGCTTCCAACGGGAACGACTGGGAGGTCGCTCTGACCAAGTTCTTCGTCGGCTACTTGGGTCCGAGGCCCGCTGCCGAGAGCGCTGCCGCTTAGAGGGAGGGAGAGCGCGAGAGTAATGAGAGTTGAAAAAAAGTTTTTTTTTCCCTTTCTTGAAGGTTAATTATTGCCCCCATTTTTGATTTTTTTTGCCATGAAACCCTCTGCTCTTTCTCTCTCTCTTCAAGGTCTTGTTTACAGAAAGGATGCCAAGTTTTCTCAGCAGCCAGAGGAAAGCAAAAGAGAGAGAAACGGAAGCACAAAGCAGCAGGAAAGGAAAGGCTAAAAAAAAGCTCTCTAGCAAAAAAGAAAAGAAGAAGAGAAAACCTGAACAAAAGAAAAAAAAACCAACTCTCTCTCTTCAACCTCTCTCTTTTCTCTCTCTCTCCCTTAAAATCTCTCTTCTCTCTCAAATAAAGTCGCTACAGCACGTAGCGGGACAGGTCCTGCCTCTGCAGCAGGTCCCCCATCCTCTCTTTCACAAACTCCTCGTCGACCTCGACGACCGCCGTCGCAGAAGAAGCGGAAGCGGAAGAATCCCTTGCCGCCGCCGCCGCCTCGGCCCGTGCCTTCGCCGCAGTCTCCGGAGCGTCGAACGAGACCAATTCCAAGACCCGCTCCAGCACGGTGTGAAGCCTCCGCGCGCCGATGTTGTCGAGCGCCGCGTTGGCCTCCGCTGCCGCCTCGGCGATGGCCCGCGCCGCGCCGTCGGTGAACCGAAGCTCGACGCCCTCGGTCGCGAGGAGCGCTCGCTGCTGCTGCAGCATGTTCGCCTCCGGTTCCGTCAGGATGCGGTAGAAGTCCTCCGCTGTTTTGTTGTTTTTGATGAAGATAGTTTTTTTTTTGGAATGGAGAGGAAAGAAGAGAGAGAGAGTGAGAGAGCGGAGAGAGGGGAAAGACAAAAAAAAGAAGCGCGAAAAAAATGGAACTTTTTCCCTCCGTCTCTCTCCTCATTTTCAAAACCTCACCCGTCAGCGCCTTGAGCTCGACGCGGATCGGGAGCCTGCCCTGCAGCTCGGCCAGCATGTCGCTGGGCTTGCACGCAGAGAAGGCACCGGAGCAGATGAAGAGCATGTGATCCGTATTGACGTTGCCGTGCTTGGTCGCGACGACGCTGCCTTCGATGATCGGCAAGAGGTCGCGCTGAAAAAGAGTTTTGGTTTGAGTTTTTTTTTGGGTGAGGGGTGAATTTGTTTCTCTGCAATTCAGCGGCTCTCGTTCGCTCCTCCAAAAACACTTTCGCCGCCGTCGTCGTTTTTCTCTCTCTTTTCGACCCCTCACTCTCGCTCTCTCTTCTCTCTTCTCTCCCTCTCTTCTCTCTCTCTCCCCCTCGCACCTGGACGCCCTCGCTCGACGCGTCCGCGCCGCCGGACCCGCCGTAGCGCGTCTCGTGGTTGACGACGATCTTGTCGATCTCGTCGATGAAGACGATGCCGTCCGCCTCGGCCGAGGCCACCGCCTCGCGCGCGACGGCCTCGGGCGAGATGAGCCGCTCGGCCTCGGCCTCCTCGACGAGCGCGCGCGCGTCGGCCACGCGCATCTCCCGGCGGCCATCGGCCGAGGAGGAGCCCCCGCCGCGGCCCGCCCCGCCTCCGGCCCGGCCGCCCCCTCCGAGCAGCTTGTCGACGCGCATGATGACCTCCTGGACCGCGATGGCGCCCGAGGCGCCGTCGAGGAGCGGGCTGCCGCCGGGGAGCGGGGAGCGGCCCGAGGCGGCCCCTCCCGCCGCCGACCC
>Ga0315291_10009498_pt1 | contig 11923 bp, 16 predicted proteins | sample YL17G12_20_MG_FD_203070 | JGI IMG/M metagenome (GOLD analysis project Ga0315291, IMG submission 203070) | Sediment microbial communities from Yellowstone Lake, YNP, Wyoming, USA - YL17G12_20 | ecosystem: Environmental > Aquatic > Freshwater > Lake > Sediment | place: USA: Wyoming | collected...
TCAAGGGCTTCTTCTGCTGTTCCAGAGTTACTTCAATTTGAGTGACTTTCAAATACCCAGTATTCGCAATCTTATCTCTGATTGGAACAATCAGAGACCCAGCAATCATTTTACCATAAGCAGCATCAATACCACCATTGATAATTAGTTTGATACCGTCAACAGTTGTGGACCAAGAATCTTTACTCATACGAACCTCTGATAGAGACGCTTGTTTGTATGTCACCGTATCTAGTAGTCCCTGCTGCAGTAGCTTTCGCTTGAGGACAGCAGCCTTACGGCCAAAGTCGACTTTTCACACTTAACCTCAGTCTAGTTGTTTGGCTATGGCTTCCAGGTTTTCTTTGCTTCTAATGATTTGAACACCCCAGGTCGCATTAGCACCTGCTGGCATTTTCTTGCCCTCTGGATATTTTGCAAATACCCCGCCAGGAATGTTGCTGATCAGTGACCCTGCGGGAATTACGCCGGCAAACCCTTGAAATGTGCCTGCCTTGACAGCCACGTCTGCTTTGAGGACTTTGTTCTTGAACGGTGCATCAAACTCGTACGTCCATCCTGCAGCGGTACCTGGAGTCGGCTTGGAAAGCACTTTGACTACAGCTGTGGTCTCGAACTTACCCAAGAAACTTTCGATCATCTCTTGTTGAAGTTTGCTTAGCCCCTTGAAGTCTTTGTTGATCATCCCCTCAACCATCCCCTTGAAGGTAGCCTGGCGCATCGAGGCATCTTTGAAAATCAACTTCTTCCGTGCCTTTTGGTCCATTTGATCCCACTGGGCTGCGGCTTCTTCGCTCGTCTTGGCTCCGGCCAGAATGTTGATAGCCGCTTTAACATCTGCTAGCCGCACCCTACCCCTAGTGACTTTAATACCGGCTTTTGCTAGGGCTACCTGGAGGCGCAGACTGGCCATTGGAGTCTCCTTGAGTGTTCCAGGGCAAAATAAGCCTCACTTGCGCTTTCCGCCTAGCGGCTTAATGATGCCGATGGCGCCTCTGCCGTTCTCTCCGTGAACTACCGACATACCACCAGAACCATGTCCTAACTTGGCCTGGTTCCACTTTCTGACGGTTCCCAGAGCTGCCACAGACCCACCAAATGCTAGACCGCCGCCAGTGGGGGCCATTGCCTTCTTAATGTCTGGGTCTTGGAGCATGACTACGCCCAGGGCAAAGGCCCGGAACACGTCGTCGTCGCCAGCCAGCGGCTTGCTGAATTTGGTGCCGGTGTCTCGCACCGTCAAAATTTGGATACCAAGGGTGGCCAGGTGCAAACCGTTGAGGAGGGTTTCGTCTTCGATATAGTACCGGACGTATTCATGCATGGGCTTATCAAGCTTTGGCATGGCCACACCATCAGCCATGATGATGCCGCGCACTGTATCGATCTCTTTGTAAGACAGCGAGTGGACCCCAGCGTCAACTTTCAGGTTTCGCAGGCGAAGGACCTGATCCAAACTCTGCCATCTATCAAAGAACGCGTATTTGACGTTAAAGTGAGTTAGCAGCGGCACTATAAAGCTGTCGAACACATCGGCGGTGTTGACCCGGCATCCTGGAACTGGCGAAATTTCTAGGCCAAAGTCTAGCTTAGATTTGCCGTCTGATCCTTGGGAGAACATACAGAATCCGTAGGCGTTCTTCTTAGTACCTAAGTCGAAGCAAATCATTCTAGGGGTGCGTTTGTCCGGCAAACCACTGAAAATAGGAATCACCGATTTGTATTTGTCACCGAAACTGTCCTCTTTAATTACCGGCTCAGCCCTCAGGAACTCAAATATTGGCAGGTTAGCCATCCGGTCGATAAGCCGAACCTCAGTGAGGAACGGCGTGGACTCTAGGGGCGGCTCCGCGCCGAAGTCTCGCATAAAGTCGGCTTCTGGCATGTGCGCGAATTCCTCGCGCAACGACTCATGAGTGTAATCGGGATTCATTTCCCAGGATGGCAAATTCACAGCGTAAATCTTGGGGTTTTTGGCCGCGTCCTTATACAACCGCATGATTTTGTCTTTGGCAGAGCTAGGACTGGAAATGTTGGCCATTAAAATCGGCGTGAACGAGTCGTAGTTGCGGTCTGACCAGAACCTATTTGTTCTCATTCTAAGGGTGGCGAGGCTGTTGCTGAGCGCTATATACAGCTTATCAGCGTCCATGATAGTCAAATTTTTCTTGAGGTCGTCAGACACCATCCACCCGATTTCGTCAACCGCACCAAAGATCCGAGTCTTACCACGGAGTTTGGCCGCCTGGGATCCTGTGTAATGCCATAGCATGCGTTTGTGGGCATAGTATTTGAAGGTGTGCAGGTCCTTAATGAGTTCGACCGATAGGCGTTTGCCTTCCTCTTTCAGGAACTTGTGATAATTCTGGAACCACGGCGACGACTCGATAAAGCCATGAAACGGCTCCCAGAGGTTGTCGCGGGCGTTCTCGGCAGTCATTCCTGATAAGGTCCCTACCAGAATTTCACCTGTTGGTAGACCATAGTGGCGAATGGGGCTGGACAGCTTTAGCAGGCGGTGGTTGGTGTAAGCGGCCATTAACCCAACAAATTTGCTTTTTCCCGAATTGTGAACCAGCGCCCCATCAGCCACATAGCAGTTTGGACCTGGAATGGATAAGTCCATCATAGCCACAGGCTCATTTTCAACAATAGAAATAACATCAAGTGGGAAATATCCAGCGTTTGCTAGAGCCTCAAGCTTAGGGCAGTTATGAAGACCACACCCATAAAGAAACTTCTTGTTGCGCTTTCGTTCACCCTCGATGACGACAGCCCCAGGCGGTAAATAATATCTAATCCACTGAGCGTTTGAGGCATTATTGAGATGTTGGCGTTTGTGACTATCGGCTAAACTCACACAGTCCCTAAAGATTCTAATCGCCCTAGCGTCTTTAGTAGCTAAGAAGTATGACTCTTTGCCATAAGGAATGTCCGATTTACCATAAAGATTAGATTTTCCAAACCCTGGAGACTCCAACTTGTCGCATCGAGTCATTATTCCCATGTTTAGCAGCAACAGTCTAAGTTGTTTGATAAGATTTTTTGACACTGAGGAGTATTGCAGCCTGACGCTTGGCCCATCAGTGTAGAAGCTTCCATCGCCGCCAAACAACCCAGCTAAAAACTCACAAACAATGTGTTTGGGGCTGCGCATAATAAAGTCTGGGATGCACTTATCCCGTCTCGTGGCAGGTGTCAGGCCGATGAAGTCAAGCCACTCCATTACGGCCACGCCGTTAACAGACCACCCTTTATAATGGAAGTTTTCCAGTTTGCAGTTGCGTTCATTTTCTAGAGACAACTCCTCACCGAAGACAGATAGGCAGATTCGCTTCAAGTCGTCCTCAACGTCTTGGCTGCTGGAAACGACGCGAAGATTGAACTTTCTTGTATACTGACCATCAGAGATTAAATAGCCTACTAGTCGTGCTAACTCGGGGGTTACTTCAGTTGGAAATGGAAAGGATTTGGCCGTCCCACCGTGAAGTTTATTGACCCTCTTGAACTCTGGTAGTTTGTATGGCTGGTCTGGCCATAGGTTAGGACTGTGCATTAAAACGACGTCGCCCACTGAGCAGTCTTTCATCAGTTTGTATTCAATATCCAACTCTTTATTCAACGTGGCCACTAGGTGGGTATCTCTAGAACCTCGAATTGAATAGTTGTACCGGGTCTTGATAGTCAACTGTGGTAGTATGCCAGAGTCAAAAACTTCAGATACCTGTCCGTGGCTAAGCCGATCTCCGTAGTTGACGTCTTTGACCTCTATGATGCCTTTGGCACTAAATACCATGGAGTCTTTTGGCACACAACGTTGTCCGCATGCCCCTACTAGTTCGGTGTAGAAAGTCAGAGCGTTGTTCTTGACTAGTTCAAAGCGGGTAGTTTTGCATTTGGGACAAATGCCGTGCTCTAGGAACATGATGTTGTCGCGGATGTTACCAATAGTCTGGTCAAACAAACCGTCGATGTAGCCGGGGTTGGAGCAGCTGGGGCAATAGTCAGCGAACAGTTTGGCGCCCATTTCTACCTGCTTTGGTAGAATGCTGGTGTTTAGAAACTGCGGGCTGATTACGAAGTTTAGGAAGTTGGAGGCTTTGGGGATGTGTCGCTCGTCCACTCTATCAAAAACGGATGGGTCTAACTGGGACGTCTTAAGCTGGCCAAAAATATCGGAGACGTCAAAATTCGGCTTCTTCGCTACCACGGTAAATCCTCGCACTATTGCTGTCAACGCAACGCATTATCTTTAAAACTAAGCAAGGAGGCGAGATGCAGCAAGATAACAATGAGCCGACAACCGATCTAGTGGTACAAGAAGTAGTCACTCCAGAGGTTATGCCTGGGCACGTGCCGCCGGCGCCAGTCTTTATTCAAACCCAAAACAACATTCAGCAATTGATCCAGAACGTCCAGAACTTGGTGGTCAACAACGACAACAAAACTGTTGACATTGTTGCCGCACTGACAGAGTTGGCACACTGCGCCTCCAACGTTGACGTGCTGAACTACAGCATGGAAAAGCTGTCGGAATGCGTGGCCATCGCTACGGCCCATTACCGCGTCAAGCCAGTGCCAGACAACGCTTACCAATTGGCGGCCTTAACCTCGGCCTACAATAACACGTTCGCGCTGTTGGACAAACAAAAAGACCCGGTCCAGACAATCGACGAGATTTCGCGGTACATCAAGACCGCGTTCATGAAGATTTTGCACTCAATGGCCCTGGCTATCAATACCACCAAGGGGGAGTTGCTAGGCAAATACCCCGACGACCGACCGACTGTGGAGGACTCTTTTGGACGAATGCTGGAATCGATCCAACCGTCAAGCCAGGATATCTTCAATGACCTTGAGATGTTCCTCAAGTCAACTCTCGGAATCAAGCGTTGACGATGACTTAAAAGACCTAGGGTGTCACGAACTAGCGAGGATGTGGCGCATGGCAAAAGGTCCAGATTTGCGTAGTATCCAAGGTGGCGATGGTGGAAAAGTAATTTCGCTGAACACCGGTCGCGACTTTCCCCAAGAGGTGGCTGAGGCTTTCCAAGAACTAGCAGAACGGGTGCTAGATGTCTTTGATCAGGCCGCCAGTCAAATAGACCCCAAAACTGGGGACAGCTATCTTAGCAAAGCATTAGCGGTGCATATCAATCAGGTGATTAAAGACGGTTACACCGCCCTGATCAACACTCTGGAAGAGGAAACCAACGAATATGGCGTTTGAGTTTCCTAAAGGCGCCGTAATCAGCATCAACGGCAAGCCGATCGGTGTGGTTGAGAACTGGACACCAGTATCAGAACAGACTTACCCGCATTGTGTTGAGTTAGGCCCCAGCCCTTACGTCGTGCCGGCCAACGGGTATTCCATCGAAATCACACGCTCTGTGGTATGGAGTGACTCGCTCAATGCTATCTTCGGGCCACCAGGAGGAAATGATGACCAACCACATCCGGTTCTTGGAGACTCTGAAGATTCTGATTAAGACAGACACTCCAGGGGCCGCTGCTGCCACCATGGACGCCGCGTTCAATCTGTCGGCGATTTGCGTCCCTCGAAACACCAAGGCCAACCCCAGAGCCATTCTGCAAGCAGCAAATGACTTTTACAACTTCCAGACCAACGGCGACCCAAAACCAGAGTGGGTTGTGTTTAAAGAATTATGACCACTCTACTAAAATCCATATCGTACAGAATTGTTAGTTCTTTAGCTACTATCGGTATTGCTTGGTGGGTTACAGGCAGCACATCGGTGGCTGTCGCTGTCGGAGTGGCTGACACAGTTTTTAAGATTGCGTTGTACTGGTGTTTTGATTACTACTGGACAAAGTGGACCACCAAGAATTATAAGCCCTCGGTCGTCTGGCTAACGGGACTCAGCGGTGCCGGCAAAACCACCATCGCCAAGGCCCTGTGGAACAAACTTCTAGGTTACGGCCACTCCTGTATGGTACTGGATGGCGATGAGATTCGGCATATTTTCCCCGGTACCGGGTTTGATGAAGAGTCTAGAAAACAACATATCCTGAAAGTCGGCCAAATTGCCGCCTTCCTGCAGTCCCGAGGGATTACTGCAATCGTTAGCTTGATCAGCCCATACCGTGAGCCGCGTGACAAACTTCGCAGTACAACGAAAAACTTCCTTGAGGTCCACGTCTCCACTCCACTGTATGAATGTGAAAAGCGAGATCCTAAGGGCCTGTATAAGAGGGCTCGCGCTGGCGAAATCAAGCAGTTCACAGGTATCGATGCCCCGTATGAGTGGCCGCTGAATCCGGATGTCGAGCTGAATACCACTTATCAAGGGGTTGATAAATGTGTGGAAATATTGTTGAGAAAGATTCAAGGCAAAAAAGAGCCGCTTTCATTGGCAGATGGCAGCCCTGGCACCTAGGCCATGAGTGGCTGATCCATCAAAAGAGCGACCTAGGCATTCCCATTTTGATTCTAGTGCGCGACATCCCACCAGACCCCAACAACCCATTCACTACTGAACAGACCGTAGAACTGATCCAAACGGCCCTGGACGACTTGGATGTTATTGTTCAAGTAATTCCAGACATTGAGTCTGTGAACTGGGGCCGTGGCGTCGGTTATGCTACTAATGAGTTCTGCCCACCAAGCGACGTGGCAGTGATCAGCGCCACTGAGATTCGTCGCCAAGTGATGATTGGTGAAGATCAGTGGCGAGGTAAAGTGAGTCCAAAGATTTGGGACAAAGTGGCAGAATTCCTACTTACTCATGGATGATAAACTGGACCATAGTCTCGACCGGCGTTTGGTCGCTAAGTAGCATCGCCCTGTAGTCGCCTGAATAGCCCAGCGAGTCACATTTGGCTAGCCACTCCTTGGCGACTGCGTCTCGCCAGTAGAGCGCTGCGAAATGACCCGGAGGTTTGACCTGGCAATTTTCGTCCAGTCTAGCATTTCACTAGCATAGACTGTCAACAGGTCAGTCATGCCCTCGAAAACCATAGTAGGTCCGTCCATACCACCCTCCATACACTGCCAAATACTATAACACATCGCATTATTAATTGTCAATCATTAGTTTAACAACGAATATGAGGTTGACATGGCATGCTGCGGCGGTGGGCGACCTCTGCCACAAAATCCAACCATGCGGCGGCGCCTGACTAATCTGGCGCTGTCTGTCGCCAACGTGATCGCTCATGCTGTGCAGACTGGTCAGATCAAGGCTGATGATAAAGTGATCGAGCGCCGGGTCCACATCTGCAAGGACTGCCGACACCTGGAGAACACGCGTTGCAGCGTCTGCGGGTGCTTCGTGACGCTTAAAGCCGGCCTTAAGGTTGAGAAGTGCCCTTTGGGGAAGTGGTGATGGTCGCCCTGGTCTTACCATGAGACGTCATCACACTTTGAATTGGTAGCACACTGGCGGCCATGGTGCAGAACTGATCGAGCGGAAGTTTACGAACCTGGTCATTGTCGGCGACGTACTGGACTTTGTCCTTCCAAATCTGGTCGCAGTGGGTCACTACCAGATGGGCTTTCACACGGTCTGACCCCTCCGGCCAAAGCCTCCAGCTGTGACGCAGATCTTTTGGCAGCTCCTCTCTGAGTAGGTCCATATTCAAGGGGCCATACCGCAAGTCGCCCTGCCACGTGCCCCAGACGTTTGTGTTGTCGCTAACGGCCGGATACGGCGACACACCAGCAGGGTACTCCTGATTCATGGGGCCAGCGCCATGGCGGGTCATATAAGTTCTGGTCATGTAGTACACATCAAGACCCAGGATCTCTGCCCCAGACCGGCTTAACAACTTAATCACGTTTGGAAGACCAGTTTTCGACCTGGTAACGTGAGGATACTGCCAGTTGTCCATGTCAAGTTGTAAACCTTGGGCACCCTCAAAAATGACGTCGCCGTTGTGCGTCCAGCTCTTGGTCTCCCAGAGACATAGCTCGCTGTTTTCCAGCATGAGTTGTGTGTCTTGAATGAACCGGTCAATGATAGCTTTGTTGTCCAGGTGCTTGATTTCGATGCGTTCAAGGCCAAGCTGCCTCAGTCTTTCCGGAACATAGACGTTGCGAATGTCTTTCAGAAAGGTGCGCAGAAATTTGGCGTCAGTAGCTTGGTGCACCATCATGCCCCAGCCGTTGACGCTGCGTTCAATAGTTTCGTTAACGCCCATACCGCAACTGCCGTGGCGTTTGCCGGCGCGGTGATTTTCCACAGCCTGGTTGATCATGATGTCGTAGGGCGTGGTGACTTGACACTTGTGGTCAATAGAAACTTTTGGGATGACGCCGACTGCTCTGAGTTCGAGTAGCTCGGAGCAGAAGAAAATCGGACTCACTAGGAAATAGGCGCTAAGGTGGGTTTCACCGCCAACAAAACTACCAGATCCGAAGTGGTGGAATACGTGTCGGCGGCCATCAGGTGCCACCACAGTATGTCCGGCTTGAGCCCCGCCGTTGTAGCGCACCACCAAGGGGTTGGTGGCGCGTTCGGCGAGGTAGTCGGTCATGAGACCCTTCCCACAATCTCCGTAGTTGGCGCCTATTACGACAGACACGTTCCCAATCACAGTGTTACCACCGAGTTGTCGCCACCAGATGTGGGGATTCTGCTAAGCCCATCAATGGCCTTGCTGACCACCAGCGATGTGGACTTGTCCCAGCTCTTTGTCACGGCGTCAGCAGCTTCGCCTTCGTTGACACGGATGGCAGAGACGATAACCTCCGACAGCATTTTGTGGTCGGACAGACGCAGCGCCCGTTGGCCGAGAATCTCAGTCCAAGCGTTCCTGGTTTTATCTGGGCTATGGCGATAATGGCTGCCTTCCTCCACCATCAAATGAAAAACTTCGTACTTACGAGTGACGAGAGTGAGGAGGTCTTGCATGTTGATATCGGCCTCGATATCGTCGCCGAAAACCGACTTGATATCTTGACGGCGCAGACGGGGCGTTGGCTCCTCATCACCAATGGTGAATAGGTAACCTTTTTTGCCGCGTTTCTCGAAACAATCGATGCTGGTGTGATGAGCGGCGAAGTACCAAGCCAACGAATAGGACTCAAATTGATTGCCGCCACCGCCTCCCTCCAACCAAATGTTCTCAAGTTGCTCGGCCAGACGGATGTCCGCTTCGAACTGGGTTACCTGCAACGGTGCCTCGTCACCAGCCTCCACATCGCCGATGCCCATGCACATCACATGTGGGTCGGTAACCGGCTTGAAGTCGTAGATTTTGGTTAGGAGTTGGTTGAGACCCTTCCGTGCCATTGAGTCAAGCACAGATTGCATCGACCCGGTAACATCCAGTGATACGATGATAGCGTTGGACAGGGGGTTGAGAACTGAGTCTCGCGACTCGCGGAATTTGACGTTGAGCGGGTTCAGATCCGGGTGGATGTTCCTTGCAGCGTAGATTTCATGCGTCGATTTTGTCGCATGATTGTTGACAGTTGTGTAGCCTTCCCAAGCTTCCGGGGTCCATCTACCTTCGCCCATAGTCTGTTCTCCTTTGTGACGCTATTTGAGAGCGTCTTTATTGAAGCATTTGGCAATATTAAATGAATAGCCACCGCGCTGGTCGCAGTCGCAGCCCTTCACTGTCATGGCTGTTATCGCCACTAGCATTAGCATTCATAGACACGGCCACACATTCTTCATAAAATGCTCGTCAGTTCTTTGACCTTCTTGACAACTGCCCGCACCACGGCCGGAATGTCCTTTTCGTTGGGGTAGTCCTCGCCTATCATCTTGAACAGGCGGTGTTTGTCGCTTAGGGTAGAAAGGTGGCATAGTAGAAACTCGCTAGCGACGTCGTGGGGGTTCCAGCTTTCAGTTAACGCGGTAGACATCGTCGGGGTCAACCTCGAATTTGGTAAATTTTCGTTTGCCAAAAGCATCGGTAAGCGCCTTGATCCAGGCGGCGTATTCCGTTTTAGCATCGGCGTTGGCAACGTTTTTGAACCACTTATCGACAGCAGTCGGCAGCCGGGCCGGTCCTACAACCTCGCGACCAGTGGCCCGAATAAGCTCCAGGTCGGTCTGCGGTGTAGCGACCTTTTTTATCTTTGCGGCCCAGGGCATATTGTTGAACGTACGCTTGGGAACCTGCTTCACTGGGATACCGACAGTCTTGGCATACCACCAGCCACCGAGGAGTGCACCGCTATGATGTTTAGGCGACACAAAGAACGTATCCGGCGATATGTCGTGATGCACTACTTTGGTGTAGCTGAGGTAGCAGGCCAGGTTGTGAAGAGTGCTCTGCATCCAAGCTGCGTGCGCCAAGTCGATTTGGCCGTGAGATAATTCCAGCACATCACGCAGCAGAAATAGGTCCGGCGTCTTGGTGACCTGCATACCAAGGCGTCCGTCTGCTGCTACGAATCGAACCTGCCTAGTGGGCAGGTAACGTGTGGCCTCCACCCGCATTTTGTCGCTGGCGAACGCAAAGCTGTTGGTTACAACCGTGGCGTTGGTGAACAAATCTTTGTGTTTGGCATCTACCAGATATGTGACATGAGTATCTGCCAGATACATGTGACCCAATTCAAAGACCCGCTTTTTCCGGTATTCAATCGTGATGGTGGAGCCATATTTGTCTTTGAGGGAATAAGAGCCCTCGCCTTCCCACAGCCCGTTGGCGATGCGTTTCAGCGCCTCATCATACATGGCGTTGATGTGGCCCAGGACTTCAGACGCTCTTGGGTTTTTGTTTACGTCCGGGTGCCAGTCTTTGGCCAAATCGTGGTATTGTTTTTTGGCCTTTGCAGGGTTCCCGTTGAAAAGCTGTTCTGGCCTGGTCTTTGCGAGCAGTAGTTCTGGCTTCAAGTTAGTCCCTTAGTTGCCCAGATTGGCCGATATTAGTTACCATATTTTTAGGGCCACCGAAATATGCCTTCTGGCCTATTGACTGTCTTAACGCATTGTGCTATAATGAGGTCCAACCGAGGCTGACATGGAAAGACATAAACTGACCTTTCTGGTGGCTGATCTGGAAATGAATCAACTAATGAAACAACTAATGAAACACTTCGACCTCCGACCGGAGTACAAGTGGTTCTACCGCCTCGAATTCGCGTCAACCACAACTAAAGTTGACGGAGCGTACTGCCAGGCCATAATTCAGGCGTCGAAGGCTAAAATGAGGGAAGCCAAGTTCTGGATTCCTGCAATTAGTTATCTTGGTACTCTGTTCGTTGATCCTACAGTGAAGATCTTGTCAGACGGTGAACGTGAAATGTTTGTTGGTGCAGAATGAAAAATGTGTGGCAACGCACGATTGGGGCCGGGGAGCCATATCGCGACGATCCGGCGTCACCCCGCGCCACTACCCAAACAATCTAGGAGTCTACGTGAAAAAAGCTATCGCCATCATTGCTGACGATCCGATGCTAATCAGTCTGGACAAAGAGCTTCAAGAGTTGGACGCTGAATACGAGCAACGTATGGAGTTTCTTAGAAAGCAGAAGTCCAACCTGGAAAACGATATCGAGTCCAGGAAAGACGCTATCTGGGAGACCATTGGAGAGCACGTCAAGCCGAAGCTGCCGGCCGACTTCTCCAAGGACAAGCATCACCTGGGAAGCAGAAACGGTGTGATTTACGCCGTTGACTCTGCCAAGATATGTCAGTCCTGCGGAAAGGATCATGGCCCAAACGATGACCATGAATCGGGGGTTTCTGCACGGTTTGTTATTGCTCCTGGCCAGGATATTCCTGAGGGCCTCAAGGATATCCTTTCCCAAATCATTGGCCCACCGAGTGACCAGATTTGAACTGCCCCAAGTGCGGCCACCCCCAGACCTGTCCCTGCAAGCACTGTCAAAGTCGATACCCAACGGGGAAGCCGTGGGTATGGCTGGACGGTGATCTAATAACCTGTGGTGGTTGCGGATTTACCAACCACTGCGACTGGTGGGAGGGCCAGTCCCGCTTCA
>Ga0315291_10009499_pt1 | contig 11921 bp, 17 predicted proteins | sample YL17G12_20_MG_FD_203070 | JGI IMG/M metagenome (GOLD analysis project Ga0315291, IMG submission 203070) | Sediment microbial communities from Yellowstone Lake, YNP, Wyoming, USA - YL17G12_20 | ecosystem: Environmental > Aquatic > Freshwater > Lake > Sediment | place: USA: Wyoming | collected...
ACGCTCCAGGCAAGGTGCTATCCATTGACATCAAGCCCTTGGGTACACCCGCGCATCCGAAAGCCGAGTACATCCTTGGGTCCAGCATCGACCGCGGCGTAGTGTCTGATGTAAAAAGCAGGGTAAGTGGAAACGTGATGGTGGTATTGGACAGCAGCCACAAAGCGCGGCACGTGGCGAGGGAGCTTCACTTCTACTCCGGCGCGGTAACGGTGGGACAGTACCTGGTGGTGGAGGATTGCTACACGAAAAACAGCGCGGACTACGGGCCGAAATTCGCCGTGGATTGGTTCTTCACAAGGACGAATAAATTCGTGTTGGAAGACAGGGTGGAGAAGTTCCTCATCGGCATTACACGCGGGGGGTGGTTAAAACGAATCGCTTAGACAAGACCATCCTGTACCCTACGGATCACAGTTTGGATCCGCATCTGTTCGATGTTTGCCAGCGGTGGCTGGTAAAGCAATCGTGCGGATGCCCCATCGTCAGCGTATCTCAGAAGCCGATGGACTTCGGTACGAACGTATGTGTGGGGGATATTGGAAGATCGGGTATCTCCTTGGATATACAACTGCTCGAAGGGTTGAAGCATATCAAGACGAAATGGGTGATGGTGGCGGAACACGACTGCATCTATGGAGAAGAACATATTCGGTGGATTCCTCCGAACGATATCGACTTCTTCTACAACGATAACGTTTGGCTGGTGCAGTATTCGCATCCGCTGAATAGGGATAGTTTCCGTGGGATGTTCTCTCACTACCGCAAGCGCAGAGTGCAATCGCAACTTATATGCAGCACACAGAGGTATCTGGAAGCGATGACGTTGAAGGTGAAGATCGTTACCAGTCCGGAATGGAGGATGGTATACCCCTCCGGGCGACTTGGCGAGCCGGGGCATTGCGATCCCAGAAGGACGAGACGCCTTATCCGCAGGCATCAGGTGGCGAGTATGAGCGATCTGGTGATGAAGTATCTGTACGATTACAAGGCGGTTGATTTTTTAACGGAAGTTCCGAATATAGACATCCGCCACAAATCGAATTACACAGGCACAAGGAGAGGCAACCACCGGAGGATGGAATTGCAGCACTGGGGTACTTTGGACGAGGTTATCAATGCCTGATTTAACCGTCATATATCTTACGGCGAACCGTATGCCTTCGAGATGGATGGCGTTCCATTTATCGCATCTATTGAGTGCTACGAGCGGATTGCCGATCGTTTCTGTATCGAAGAGGCAGATCGACATCGGAAGGAACCTGGTAGACGACACCAATGCGTTTAGCAACTGGAACGTCTACGTGCAACTGTTGCGCGGTGCTAAGATCGCAAAGACTCCGTTCGTAGCGGTAGCGGAAGACGATACCCTGTATACCTCAGACCACTTCCGGGAATTCAGACCACCTATAGACGCTGTTGCATACAACAGAGCCAGGTGGTCGGTATTCGCTTGGGATCCTATCTTCTGCATGAGGCAGCGCCGCGGAAATTTCGCCATGATCGCTCCCAAGGAATACCTTATCGACGCCCTCGAAGAGCGTATGGCGAAGCATCCCGATCCACCACCGGAAGGTATCTGCGGGGAAATAGGGAGAAAACAGGTCGAAGTATCATTAGGAGTCACGGTGCGGAACGCCGTGGACTTCTACTCCCGCATACCGATCGTGAATCTATGTCACGATTCCGGCCTTGGATTCACGCCGAACCGCAAGAAAGCACACGGGCAGATGCAGGCGTATGACGTTCCGTATTGGGGTAAAGCGGTAGACATCGCCCGAGAGTACAACGATGGATAAGACCATCGTCTATTTCACGGATAACGCGATGGACGAGCGCCTTGCGGATGCCTGCCGCAAATGGCTTGTAAAGACTTCCTGCGGGTTGCCCATCATATCGGTATCTCAGAGGCCGATAGACTTTGGAGAAAACATCTGCGTAGGAGATATGGTCCGCTGTCCCAAGTCGATGTATTACCAACTGCTCGAAGGCTTGAAGCGGGTGAAAACGAAGTGGGTACAGGTGGCAGAGCATGACTGCATCTATTCGGAGGAACATACCCGATGGATACCACCGGACGACAAGTTCTTCTACTACAACAACAACGTGTGGATGATGCAGTACCACGATCCAAAGAACCCCGAATATGATGGGTTGTTTTCGCATAGGAGAAGCCGAAGGTTGCAGAGTCAGATAGTTTGCGGCACGGAAATATACATAGAGTCCGTCACGGAATTGCTGGAACTTCTTGAGGTTGAATTCTGGAACGGAAGACTTGCGGAACCTGGAACGGCGGACGAAGTGAAGGTATTGGCTGCGGCTACTCGACCTTCCATAGCCCATTCATACGACAAGGTGAAGCATTATCTGGAAGCGTACCAAGCGAGGGATTGGAAGACGGACATTCCAAGCATCGACATACGGCATGGAAGGAATCTGACGGGGCCGCGCAGGGGATCCTATCGTAACAACCGCCTGGAGCCTTGGGGAACGATGGGAGATATCCTTGGCTATGAATAAAGTGCAGTTCGGATCGGGCAGCAGAAGGCTTCGCGGATGGGCGAACCACGACAAGGATATTGATATACGCAAACGCCTTCCGTACAAGGATGAAAGCGTGGACCGTATCATGCTGGAACATTTGATCGAGCATGTAACGCAGCATGAAGCGTACAGTTTCCTGAACGAGTGTATGCGGGTGCTGAAAGTCGGAGGGGTTGTGCGAGTGATCTTCCCGGACGTAAAGAGGATCCATGAGAATTGCGACGATACCTACCGGGAATTCGTCAAGAAACATCACCGGGTGGAAGCAACTACCAAGATCGCCGTCGAGCAGATCATCTTCAACTTCAACCACCTGTCCTTCTGGACGATAGATTCCATGGAAACCGCCATGAAGATCGTAGGATTTCATACGAGAACGGCTGAGTACAACAAATCCGACGATCCCGAATTAAACGGCATAGACGGCCACTGGAAGTCTATCGGTTGGGACGCTGCGTATATGGAATCGAGTGTCGTGGAGGGGTGCAAGGCATGATCTACAGCGCCTCCATGTATTTCAATGAACTGGAATTGCTCGACCTGAAGGTTCGGGAGGAAGCCGCCTTCGTGGATAAGATGTTCGTCGTAGAGGCCGCCGTCACGTTCTCCGGTAATCCCAAGCCGATGAACTTCCCCAAAGATAAATACGGAGAGAAGGTAGAGCATATCTTCTTGGAGGAATCGTATTTCAAGGATTGCAAGAATCCGTGGGAGAGGGAAGCCGCACAGAGGAACGCCATACAGTCCCTTGTCAGAGCCGAGGACGACGATGTATGGCTCGTGACGGACGTGGACGAAATCATTCGAGGGGATAAGATTCAGTACATCGCCGAAGAGACGCGAAAGCATTGGTTCGTCGTTCTCCGTATGCAGGTATGCTACTACTACATCAACGTGGAATACCCGCTCATGCAGGATTATTCGTTCGCCGCTACCGGGTGGGTATCGCGGAGGAAGAAGTTCCACGGTTTGAGAAGGCACAGGGCCATGAGGCCAAGGAAGGCATTACCGGACTGCGGGAAGCACTTCAGCTACCTGATGGGTCCGGAGGATATAAGTCTGAAGCTAAAAAGTTTCTCGCATACCGAGTACGGTGGACCGGAGTTCTCAAACGTCGATGTCGTCAGGGATAGAGTGGAGAGCCTGAAGGATGTCTGCCGCAGGGGGAAAACGCTGAAGATCGTTGAATTGGATTCGTCCTATCCGAAGACGATCCTCGATAATTTATTCGATTGGGAGAAGCATATCTATCGGGAGAATGTAAATGCCTGATTTAAGCGTACTCATTCCAGCAAGGTCGGAAATGTTCCTGCGGAGGACCATCGAAAGTATCCTTGCGAACATCCGCGGGGATACGGAAATTATAGCGGTCCTTGACGGTGCGTGGGCCGATCCGGTAATTGAAGATCATCCGAGGGTGACACTGATTCATCATTCCGAATCCATAGGCCAGCGGGCGGCGACGAACGAAGCCGCAAGAGTAAGCCAAGCTAAATTCGTGATGAAGATGGACGCCCATTGTAGTGTTGACGAGGGGTTCGATGTGAAGATGATGGCCGATTGCGAGTACGACATGACGATGGTGCCCAGGCTATACAACCTCCACGCCTTCGATTGGGAATGCAATAAATGTAAGGATATTCGATACCAAGGGCCTACCCCCATAAACTGCCCGAGGTGCGATAACACGACTGAATTCAATCGCATCATGCGGTGGTTGCCGAGGCTGAATCGGCTGTCTGATTTCATGCGGTTCGATAACAACCTTGTATTCCAATACTGGAGGGATTTCAAGAAAAGACCGGAAGCACGTCCCGAGATCGCTCCGCTGATGTCCTCCCTGGGGGCTTGCTGGATGATGCACCGTGAGAGATATTGGGAATTGGGAGGACTTGATGAAGGGCATGGAAGCTGGGGCCAGATGGGAACAGAAATAGCTTGCAAGTCATGGCTATCTGGCGGCAGGCAGGTAGTTAATAAAAAGACTTGGTATTCTCATATGTTCCGCACACAAGGCGGTGATTTCGGGTTTCCATATCATATAAGTGGCAAGAGTCAGGACGCCGCCAGAAAATACTCAAGATGGCTGTGGATGGAAGGCAACTGGAAGGGAGCCAAATATCCCCTTGAATGGCTGATTAAAAAATTCGCCCCTGTCCCTGATTGGGACACCGTGGGAGTGTAGATGACCCATTACTGGCGGGCCTTCGGCAGCCTCTTCTTCCTGCTGCATCAGGGGAAGTTGCTGTGGTTGCTGAACACTCCTGTCATTGGAAAATGGTTCCGCTGGGTATTGCGGATTAGGCGTTGGGATATAGGATCGAAAGAGTCAATATCTTCCATCGGACCCAATTTCTTTACCGTATCGTTGGGTTTTGATCCGTACCGAGGGTTGAAGTTCCGAACGGACTTCCGTTCCCACGCGAAGTTCTCCAAGCGGCTGTACTACGCCTTCGCGCCGCTGTGGTGGGCGATGCACGCTTGGGATTGGTGCGTAGCGGATCGGTGGGTGCCTGAACTGTCGTTCGGATTCTCGACGTTGACGAAATATCCCGACGCCGACCCGGAAACGAATACGGTAGACGGGTATTGCGAACAATCCGGCGTGGACGTTTCTTGGGCCACGCTTACCGGTGGGGTTGGGACATATTCGTTAGATACTGAAGCCGTAGGGTCGATTATTAAGATGACTTCTTCGGCGACATCCGGATTTGAATCGCTGCGGCGGTCGATCTACCTATTTAACACTTCGGCCTTAACGAGCGGTGCGAGCATATCCGCAGCAGTAATGTCCCTGTACGGGTCCGCAAAAACAGACGGGTTCGGCTGCACACCGAACATTGACATATATACTTCCGCTCCCGCATCGAACACGGCGCTTGCGGCGGGAGACTACGATTCCCTCGGATCTACTTCTCAAACCGGAACCCCGATAACGTATTCCGGCTGGAGCACGGCGGGGTACAACGATTTCACGTTCGATGCGACAGGTCGTGGAAATATAAGCAAGACAGACATATCGAAGTTCGGAGCACGTAACGAAAACCGTGATGTTGCTAACTCGTCCCCCACTTGGGGGTCTTCGCTTGCATCAGGGCTTTCAGGGTACACCGCCGATCAGACCGGCACCGCCAACGATCCGAAACTGGTGGTGACGTATACGATCAGTTCTCCTTCCGCCTCTCCTTCTGGATCTCCTTCTGGATCTCCGTCCAAAAGCCCTTCCGCTTCACCGTCTGGTAGTCCATCCGGTTCGCCATCCGGATCGCCTTCTGCATCGCCTTCTGCATCGCCTTCTGCATCGCCTTCTGCATCGCCCAGCGCATCCCCCAGCGCATCGCCAAGCCCCGGTAACGCCACCGCAGCCGTTACTGGCACGGCTACGGCAACGATCATAGAGACGGACATAGTTACCGGAAATAAAACAATCGCCATCACGTTAAACGGCGATACCTGGATACCCGCGTAAATGGCCTGGACCATCATAGGCGTATCGGATGTCATCGCAGACACCGGTGGTGATTTTACCCTCGGCGCTCCCGGTGGCACTCCTACGATCGGGGATCTCCTTGTAGCGTGTATCGCTATGAGGAGTACGTTCGTTGTTACTCCTCCCGCTGGAGAAGGCTGGAATCTTGTAGCGACTCAGCAAAATAGTGGCGACACGGTTGCAACCGGGGCTGGTATTGCTTCCGGGGTAATGTATTACAAGGTACTGACTACCGCCGCAGACGGAAGCCTTGCGTTTACCAGAGAAGCTGGCACCGGCGTTCTCCAAGGGACCATTCTCCGGTACAGGTGTACTGGTTTCACCGCTACTTACAGAACCGGGAATGCGGCGACTCTCGGGACTGCCGGTCAACCCGCTGCTGCAACACTGTCCCTTACCGCTGGCGATCTCATCGTCTACATGGTCTCCAGCGGAGATGATAACACCTGCGGAGCGTTTGACGCTGCAACGGACCCCGCAACTGCTTCAGGATCGGATGCGGAACAGGCCGCAGCGCGAAATACCGGAACGAATCCTACGACAGGCACGTGGGTTCTTAGGATAAATCGGATCACTACGACGGGTGCCGATAGCGGCATCGCCGTTGCGGACGCGTTAAAGACTGATACCGCCGCTACCGGGGCCATGTCGGCAGCAACGGACGGATTGGACCGTTCCGTATCCATCGTAGCGGCGTTTTATCAAGCCGCTGCCGCTGGTTCGTCTCCATCCACAAGCCCTTCCGGTTCGCCGTCTACCAGTCCATCAAGAAGCCCGTCTACGTCTCCGTCACGGTCTCCAAGCACTTCACCTTCTACTTCGCCCTCACAGAGTCCAAGTGCCAGCCCAAGTACGTCTATTTCGCCGTCGCCTTCTGCCAGCCCTTCTCGGTCTCCTTCAGCGTCTCCAAGCACAAGCATTTCTCCTTCGCCGTCAACGAGTCCTTCTGCTTCGCCATCGCAGAGTCCTTCTGCTTCGCCATCGCAGAGTCCGTCTACTTCACCATCTGGATCGCCAAGCGCAAGTCCTTCCACTTCGATAAGTCCAAGCCCCTCGGCCTCGCCGTCCGCTTCTCCGTCCCACTTCGCCACGTTCAACGATGCGCGGCAGGCGATCATCGACGGGATCGTATCCGCTCAGTCTGAAGCAAACGGCTGGAACGCGAAGCGGGCGAACATCCCCGTAACGGCGGTTGTACGCACAAGCGATACCGTAGTCACGATCACACTACCGGCTCTTGCCGGATACGATATCACCGCGCAGGAACAACTCACGGTTACGGTGCCGTGGGAGGCGCTGAACGTAGGTACAGCGGATATAGTCGCAAGCACGGAAGTTACGAACCTACTCCTTTATTCGGAACAGTTCGATAACGCGGCGTGGGGGAAATCTCAAGTTACAGTTACACCAAATACTACTGCATCACCAGATTCTCAAACAACAGCAGATACCGTTGTTAGAAACTCAACAACTGCGTCAATTTTTTATAGTCAGCTTTACAACTTCACCTCCAGTTTAACGTACACATATTCATCATATCTAAAGAAGGCGACGACGGGGAACCAGTTCGGGATGAGGATAATGAGTTACCCGAACCTGGGAGGAGCGGTATTTGATTTAGACACTGGCACTATTAGAGGAACAGAGACAAACGGAACCGGATATGCAGTTTCAGCCGCGATGGTGGATGTTGGTGGCGGTTGGTATAGGTGTTCTATCGCTGTAACAGTTGGAACGGTTGCGGCAACAGAGTTTATGGCTGGGCCTACAGACGCTACTTGTACTGTTATCGCGTGGGAAGGTGATAGTGCTGTACTTTCTGACGCTTATGTTTGGGGTGCCCAACTCGAAGTAGGAATAATTACCCACGAATACATCCCTACAACTGCCGCCTCGGTAACTGATTCAGTACCGTTCATATTTACGATAGATCCGGAGGAAGTCGGAGGAACAAGCCCCTCGGCCTCTCCATCGGCCAGTCCTTCGACCTCTGTTTCGCCTAGTCCTTCCGCCTCACCGTCTGCTTCCCCTTCCGGATCGCCAAGCGCGTCTCCAAGTACATCCATAAGTCCGTCTCCGTCTGCTTCGCCAAGCGCATCTCCAAGTGCGTCTCCAAGCGGCAGTCCAAGCGCCAGCCCATCCACTTCAATTAGTCCATCCCCAAGTGCGTCTCCTTCACAAAGTCCTTCGGCATCTCCTTCTCAGTCACCGAGTAGATCGCCTTCAGCCTCCCCGTCTGCCAGTCCGAGTGCGAGTCCGAGCGCATCAATATCTCCTTCGCCGTCCGCCAGTCCAAGCGCAAGTCCTTCGCAATCTCCAAGTGCTTCTCCGTCCGCAAGTATATCGCCCTCGCCTTCTCAGTCGCCTTCCGCATCGCCGTCAGGTTCGCCCTCGGCCAGTCCGTCTACATCGGTAAGCCCGTCTCCAAGCGCCTCTCCTTCCGGCAGTCCTTCGGGGTCGCCTTCTCAGTCTCCATCCGCCAGTCCGTCGGCATCTATATCGCCAAGTCCAAGCGCCTCGCCCTCGGCTTCTCCTTCTGGCTCGCCGTCACAGAGTCCGAGCGCCAGCCCAAGCGCCTCTATTTCGCCTTCGCCTTCTGCTTCACCAAGTGCGTCGCCAAGTGGTAGTCCGTCTGGATCTCCAAGTGCCAGTCCCTCGACTTCTATATCTCCGAGTCCGTCCGCATCTCCAAGTAAATCGCCGTCTAAGAGTCCATCTGCCTCTCCCTCGGGTTCACCTTCAGCCTCTCCGTCCACAAGCATCTCACCGTCTCCGAGTGCCAGCCCATCAGCGTCGCCGAGTCAAAGCCCGAGCGCATCCCCTTCGGCGTCGATAAGTCCAAGTCCATCTGCGTCTCCGTCTCAAAGCCCCTCCGCTTCGCCAAGTGGAAGTCCGAGTGCGAGTCCATCGGCGTCGATAAGCCCTTCACCGTCTGGATCGCCATCTGCAAGTCCAAGTGGAAGTCCAAGTCAGTCTCCTTCCGCTTCTCCTTCTCCTGGGGGGCCGTCTCCTTCCGCATCTCCAAGCGCAAGCCCTTCTGCAAGTATTTCTCCTTCACCTTCGGCAAGTCCTTCGGCTTCTCCGTCAGGATCACCTTCAGCCTCGCCTTCCGCAAGCCCATCCACCAGCATATCGCCGTCACCGTCTGCGTCTCCAAGCAAGAGTCCTTCCGCGAGTCCGTCAGGCAGTCCATCAGGTAGTCCTTCGGCCTCTCCTTCGGCGTCTCCGAGCGCAAGTCCTTCTGGAAGTCCTTCGGCATCTCCAAATGCCAGCATCTCTCCGTCCCCATCAGCATCACCTTCACGTTCGCCTTCGGGATCCCCGAGCGCGTCTCCATCAGGAAGTCCAAGCGCATCACCGAGCGGAAGTCCAAGTGCAAGCCCGTCCGCGAGTGTTTCGCCCTCGCCGTCTGCGTCTCCAAGTGCCAGCCCTTCAGGTAGTCCTTCTGCATCGCCGTCAGGCAGTCCATCCGAGTCTCCGTCATCCAGCCCGAGTCCAAGTGCAAGCCCGTCCGCGAGTCCTTCAGAGTCGCCTTCTGGCTCCCCATCCGCCTCTCCAGGGGTTTCTCCAAGCGCGTCTCCTTCTGGATCGCCAAGTGCTTCTCCGAGTGCGTCTCCTTCAGCAAGCCCATCACCTGAGATCGAGGACGCAAGATTACATTTCAAATTCTGGAAAAGGAGGTACTATTTCAGGGTATGAGGCTAATTGAGGACGACACATTGGGAATTATTACTGTGTACCAGGAAGCGGAGGGAGAATCCTATTTTGGAAAAGTGCTGGTTGCAGAAGTAATTATTCGCAGGACGAAGCGTAAATTCATGTCGGATGGCACTGTTACTGGAACGGTGCTGCGGAGACTACAGTTTAGCGGCATGAACGAGAACACAAAGAACCGTATCCGATCGTTCAAGATAGATACGGACGATCAAATCGTACAGGATTGCATGAGGGCTTGGACGGAAGCGAAAGCCGGATCAAATCACATCCCCGGAGTAATGCACTTTTATAATCCAACATATTCAAATCCCTCATGGGCGCAAGGGGCAAAGATCGTGCTGGATGAGGGCAACCATCGTTTCATTATTCCAAAGGAGGGGTAAGTGTATGAGGAAAAACATTGTTGGGGTGATCGTGGCGATTGCTCTTGGTGCGACGCTGATGTCCAACGTGGTTGCACTCGCAGAGAGCCTTTGGTGGACGCCTGCTACAAAAGCGACAGACGGAACGTCATTTACCTCCGCAGAGATGGCGACGATGACGTATTACGTCCGGATCGACAAGCCAAATCCGCGGGACTTGACCGGAACAGGGGGCTGGTACTACCTCGGGGAAACGAGAAACGGCGTATTATCCTATCCCGCAGACAACTCTCTTACATCGCTGATGAGATCCTACGGACTTGGGGCGCAGACGGTACGGTTCACCGTATCGCAGAGCTTCGTGGGAACAGACGGCGTAGAGCGTGACTCTGCGTTTTCCGATCCGCTTAGTTGGGTCGTGCCGGTTCTCCCGCCGCCTCCGGTGGTGCCGATAACGCCAGGTAAGCCTACTGGTTGCCTTATCAGGTGAGGTGATGTCATGGACCCTTGGTACTGGAAACTGATCTATATGGTAATCGGGGCATTTATCGGCGCGTTCGGAGTCGCCCTGTGCGCGATGGCCAAATGCTCCGACTGCGAAATCATTGCCCGGATATGGAGGGGAGGGAAGCCATGAAACCCCTACAGTTTGCCTTAGCCGTCGTCGCCCTCATCGCCGCAGTTGGTGGAGGAACGTGGGCGCTGGATTCCCATTGGACTCCCCGAGTCATGTTCGCCGGGTTTCAGGAGCAGTACCAGCAGGATCGCTCCGTGGATCTTCTCGACCGAACAAATGACAGGTTGTGGGATGTAGAACAGAAGTTGAAGAAGGAACCGAACAATGAAGAATTAGCGAAAGAGAAGAAGTTACTTGAAAACAGAAAGCAGCGGTTGGAAAAACAAGTAGACCCAATAAAAGAAGGAGGTAGCAAATGACCGATTCAAAATGGGTTCCATTCAGGAATACAGCCGAAGCCATCCTGTCCGTTGTGGGGAAGATGGCCGCTGTAATCGCTCCGATTGCCCTTGCGTCCTTCAATCTACCGGCGGGAGCGGCCTTGGTGCTTCGGATCATCCCCGCCCTCATGGGCATCGTGGAACAGACGTTCCCGGCCCCTGGGACTGGCACCATGAAGAAACAAGCCGTGTTGAACTCGACACAAGCCCTTCTGGACTACATCGACACGCAACTGACGGGAGGCGCGAAGTCATCCTTCACGAAGCTGAAGCCGCTGATCGACGGTATCATCGACAACGGGATCGGGCTGGTAAACCAACTGGCACCGTCGATCATAGCGAATGACGAGCCTCCCGGCCCCCCTACGATGGGGAGCGGGATCAACGCTCCCATAAGCTCCCCGTAGGAGAGTTTATGTCCATCGAATTCACTCGCGGCATCATCGCCGTCCTGTCGGTCTTGGGGATCATCGGCATCGCCGGAGGTATGTTCTCTTGGACCATCCCGGAGGGCAGCAAGGATTATTTTCTGATAATTCTGACTTTTCTCGTGGCGAAAATAGGGACGGTATACGACTACTTTTTCGGGAGCAGTCAGGGATCGGCGGATAAGACGGGCATCATCAAGAACCTGACGGTGAAGGTTCCGTGACATGAAGGACAGGACGGGGTTGATCCACGGAGACAACGATTGTCGAATCGTGTGTACCGATGGGCCGCCTCCGACCTGTCCTATCTACGCCTGTTCACGCAGGTTCCAGCAGTTCGGGGAAGACATGAGCAAGCAGGAGCCGAAGAAGAAGAAGTCCCACAGGAGACAACCATGTCCGACGAAGTAAGGGTCAACGGGA
>Ga0315291_10009500_pt1 | contig 11921 bp, 6 predicted proteins | sample YL17G12_20_MG_FD_203070 | JGI IMG/M metagenome (GOLD analysis project Ga0315291, IMG submission 203070) | Sediment microbial communities from Yellowstone Lake, YNP, Wyoming, USA - YL17G12_20 | ecosystem: Environmental > Aquatic > Freshwater > Lake > Sediment | place: USA: Wyoming | collected...
CCTGGGGATGATCAACACCTGGGATCACGGCAACCCGGTGTGGGGGCCGCTGGGCGACTATTCTGACCGCCTGTTTCTTGGCTCCCGGATCGGGGAGGTGGTGGTGGAGTACGCGAACGGCACCCGAGACGTGGTGCCGCTCACCCTGGGCCATACCGCCTGGTGGTATGGCGAGTACCTGGGGATGGGGGCCACCGAGCCCTTTGCCTCCGACCCGGCGGCGCGGGCGGTGCTGGAGCGGGCGCTGGCGCTCTACCCCACCGGGCATGCGGGCACTCATGCCTACCTGTGCGCGCTGCGGCCGCGCCCGCTGCCCATTCGCACCCTGCGCCTGGTGGACAACCCGGCCCTGCAAGGGGCCCCGGCCGTCGCCGCGGTGACGGTGGATAGTGCCGCTGGCCCCTCCAGCTCCTTCCCGGCCCTGGGCGCGCCGGCGCCGACCCCGGCCCAGCGGCGGTGGCTGGCCGCGCACACGGTGGCCACGGCCGCCCCGGCGAAGGGCCAGCAAGCCGGGCTGGACGCCCTGCGCCGGGTGCTCTACAGCTCGGCTGCGGACACCGCTCGCCCCGTACCCGCCAGCATCCCGCGGGGCTTTCGCGGGCCCCGGCTGCAGTGCGAGGGGCCGCCCTGGGCCACCGTGCTGGCCAACCTCTACCACCATTCGCTCCAGGACATGGACGACAAGGTGGATGCGGACGGCACCTTCCACACCTCCACCCGGGGGGCGCCCACCTGGGGCGGCTACCAGGGGTTCGGCACCTGGAAGCTGGGGCACGGGGCCTACTATGACCACGCCTGGTCCCGGGACCTGGGCCGGGTGGTGGGGGAGCTGGCGGAGCTGGGGTATGACGCCGACGCCCGGGCCTGCGCCGCCTGGTGCGACCGCTGGCTGGGCTGGTTCGGGCAGCAGTTCCCGCGGCTGGCGGTGAACGGCCAGCCGGTGCCCGGGCACTGGGTGCGGATCATCAACCACCCGGAGTGGACCCAGACCCCCGGCCTGCCGGAGGGGTTCGGCAACCTGGAAAACGACGGGCATGGGCTGATCATGCTCTACCAGTATCGCACCTGGCTGCATACCGGACGCAGCCCGGGCTACCTGGCGGAGCGCTGGCCGGCACTGCGGGAGGCCGGCGAGTACATTTGCTGGCTGGCCGACCACCCGGAGATCTCCCGGGCGCACGACGGGGTGCTCTACAGCGACAGCGAGGGGGGCAACCTGCAGGCCAGCATCTACTGCGACGTGCCCTGCTGGCTCGGGCTGCGGGCCTATGCCGACATGGCCCAGGCCGCCGGCCACCCGGCGGAGGCGGCCCGCTGGCATGAGTATGCCGGTCGCCTGGGGGAGGCCATCGGGCGCTACTACCCGCTCCAGGACCCCCGGTACGGGGACATCTGGGATCCGGCCAAGGCGGCGGTATGGCCCTTCGGGCATGGCGTGCTGGCGCCGGTGATCGTGTGGTCGGACTACTTCGGCCTGGACCTGGCGGCCATGCCCCCGGAGTGGCAGGCCCGCAGCCGGCGCACCCTGGCCCGCCAGCTCGCTGCCTGCCGGCCGCCCTGTGCCTCCGGAGTGGCCATGGGGTACGGGCAGTGCTTCATCACCCAGGCCGCCCTGCTGCTGGACCGGATGGGGCCGGCCTCCCGCTGCCTGCAGTGGCTGGCCCAGCTCACCTATTGCCCCCGGTATGCCCCCTACATCGTGCCCGAGGGCTGCGAGATAGACCCCACCGGCACCTGGTGGCATCGCACCGGGGACCTGGGGAACGCAGTGCAGGAGGGGGAGGCCGTCAAGTGTGTGCGCATCGTGGTGGGGATAGATGACACCGACCCGGAGCGCACGGTGCTCATCCCCCGGCTGCCCGCGGGCTGGCGGTCGCTGCGGGTGCAGGATTACCCGGTGATGACCCAGGCAGGCAAGCGGCTGGTAACCATGACCTACCGGCGGCAGCAGGGGGCCTACCGGCTCTGGCTGCGCGCCGATGGGCCACTGGCCGATATCGCGGTCAGGCTGGGCCCCTTCCCGGCCGCTACCCGCCAGGTAGCGGCCCGGGTGAACGGCGCCGACTGCCGCCTGCCGGCCTGCGGGCAGGGAGACGCCGCCTGGGCCTGGCTGCGGGGGCTGCGAGGCGGCCAGGTGGAAATCGCGGCCGCGCCCCTGCCCCCTGCAAGGTGAGGTGCGTCCCTACCCGGAAGCGGTGAGGTAGTCACGTTGCAGCAGGGCGAGTCGTCCTGCCTGGGCTGGATAGGAGGAGAGCATGCGCAAGGCACGACAGGTGGCATCGGGTTACCTGGATTTCACGCGGGCGGTGGTGCTCACGGCGGGGGCCGAGGCCGAGGCGGTGGAGCGCCAGGCGGCGCTGATGCTGCGCTGGGAGGTGCAGCAGCGCACCGGGCTGGCGTGGCCGGAGGTTTCGGCCCTGCCCGCGGGGGACACCCCGGTGATCGTGGTGGGCAGCCGCGAGCGCCTGCCCGCCCTGCCGCCGGGAGCGGCGCTGCCGGAGCCGGTGGCCGGGGGCGCGGGGCTGGCCGAGGGCTACGTGCTGGCCACGGGGGAGCAGGCCCCGGTCGCCTGCGCCATCGGCAACGACCGCCGGGGCACGCTGTTTGCGGTGGGCAGGCTGCTGCGCCTGCTGGATTGGGGCCCGGGACGGGCTGCCCTGCCCGGCGGGCTGGCGATCGCTACTGCCCCGGCCTACCCGATGCGGGGGATGCAGCTCGGCTACCGCCGGCTCAACGACACCCTGGACGCCTGGGACGTGGGCGAGTTTGCGCAGTACGTGCGCGACCTGATCATCTTCGGCAACAACGCCGTCGAGCTCATCCCACCAGTCTCACCGGGGCGGGTGGGCCTGGCGGAGCTCGATCCCCTGATGCCCATGACCCCCTGGGACATGACCATCGCCCTGTGCGCCGTGCTGGATGCCTATGACATGGACGTCTGGTTCTGGCTGCCCCTGGAGAGCGGCGCGGCCGAGGAGCCCGGGCTGCGGGAGGCCAGCTTGCGCGAGCGGGAGGCACTGTTTGCCGCCTGCCAGCGCATAGACCACCTCTTTGTGCCGGGCGGGGACCCGGGGGATACCCCGCCGGAGCTGCTTTTCCCTTACCTGGAGGACCTGGGGCAGCGGCTGCACCGCCATCATCCGCAGGCCGCGGTGTGGGTGTCGCCGCAGAAGTTCCGGCGGGAGCGGCTGGAGGCGTTCTACCGGTACCTGGAGCAGCACCAGCCGGAGTGGCTGGCCGGGGTGGTGTGGGGGCCGGGATGCCTGCAGACCCTGGCCCAGACCAGGCAGCGGGTGCCCGCCCGGTACCCGGTACGGCACTACCCGGACGTTACCCATGCCAAGATCTGCCAGTTCCCGTTCCCGTATTGGGACGAGGTGTGGGCGCGGGCGTACGAGCGCCAGCCCATCCATCCCCGGCCCACCCAGTTCGCGCACATCTGCCGCCTGCACTCCCCGCACACCCCCGGCTCGGTGGCCTACTCCGACGGCACCGGGGACGACGTCAACAAGATGGTGTGGAACGCCCTGCTCTGGGACCCCCAGGTCGAGGTGCGGGAGGTACTGCGAGATTACGGGCGCTGCTTAGTGGCCCCCGAGCAGGCGGAGGCGGTGGCCGAGGGCCTGCTGATGCTGGAGCAGAACTGGGTCGGGCCCGCCGCCACCAACCCCCAGGTGGCCAAGAGCCTGGCCCATTGGCAGGCGATTGAGAAGGCGGTGGGCCGCCAGCTCCCCGCCCGGTGGCGGCTGCAGCAGGCGCTGGTGCGGGCCTACGGCGACGCCTACGTGCAGAAGCGGGTGCAGCAGGAGCAGGCGGTGCTGGACCGGGTGTATGCCGTGCTGGCGCGCTCGCCGGAGATCGGGCCCACCCGGGCGCTGGCCCGGGCCGAGAAGCTGCTGGCACGGGCCGATCCGCTCACCGCCGCCCCCGGGCTGCACCGCCGGCTGCACGAGCTGGCCGGGATGCTCTTTGCCAGCATCGGCATGCAGCTCGAGACAGAGCGGTATGGCGCCAGCTCCCTGGACCGCGGGGCGCAGCTCGATAACAACGAAGGCGCGCTCACCGACTGCGCCTGGCTGCGCCACGAGCTGCCGCGCCTCCGGGCGCTGGGGGGCCGGGAGGCGCAGCTCGCGGCCATCAACCGCCTGGTGCACTGGACCGACCCCGGCCCGGGCGGCTACTATGACGACCTGGGCAACCGGGCCAACGGCGCCGATCCGCACCTGCTGCGGGAGATCACCTGGGAGCAAGATCCCGGCTTCCTGGTGGGCATCCAGGACTCGCACTACGGGCCGGGCTTCCCCACGCAGTATCGCCGGTCGTGGTGCTGCCAAGCGCACGGCTACCGCCCGCCGCTGAGAATGCGCTACCAAGGGCTCGACCCGCAGGGCCGGTACCTCTTCCGCGCCACCTACGCGGGCCGGGGGAAGATGTCCCTGCAGCTCTACCTGGGCGGGGAGAAGGTGGGGGAGCCGGTGGCCTGCGACGGCCGGGAGCCGGTGGTGCGGGAGTTCCCGGTCCCGCCGGCGGCGGTGGCCGGGGGTACGCTGGAGGTGCTCTGGGACAGTGTGCTGGGCACAGACGTGCAGATCGCCGAGGCCTGGCTGATCCGGACCGGGTGAGGCTGGCCCTGCGCTAGGGGAGAGAATGACCGCACCTGCCGCCGCCCAAGGCAGGGCAGGTGCGGTCAAGAGTGACTACAGGTAGCGCAGCAGGATGGCGCCCTCGGCGTTGCGCAGCACCATGCTGCCGGTGACCACCGGGCCCAGGGTGCCGTCCGCCTGGAGCACTTGGTAGTACCCCTCCGGCAGGTAGACAGGCTCGCTGTCGGTGTAGTTGGCATCCCAGCGGGGCAGCGGGCGGGCCACCACCACCCCGTTCTCAAAGATGCGCCCGTAGACCGGGACCGAGGCGGGCAGGCGCATCGTTTCGCCCAAGGGCAGCCCCAGGCTGGCATTCATGGCCCCAAACCAGTTGTTGTCCTGGTAGGGCTTGGCACCGTAGTTCTCGCCGACGAACAGGTAAGTGCGCTCGCCTGCGCACAGGTAGAACAGCGACAAGGCCAGCAGCTTGCCCCGGTTGGCGTCGCCATCGATGGGGTCCAGCCGGGCATGGAGCAGGGTGATCTTGCCCGCCAGATCCCGCTTGCGGGGCAGGGTGAGCAAATCGAGGGTGAACTCCCGACTGGGGCGAATCCAGAGCTCGCCCAGCCAGCCGTCACAGTGCTGCAGGTACTGGTCGTAGATGGGCTTGGTGTAGTTGCCGGTGTTGAGCACCACCAGCCCGTTGCCGCAGCCCGTGCGCACCGCATCCAGGCAGGCCATGGTGCCCGCCTGCCAAGTGGCGGCATCGGAAGGCTCGCAGGTGGCGCCGCCGCTCTTTAAGTAGTCCAGCGGCATGGCGTACCAGCCGTTGTCCACGAAGATGCCGTCATAACCCGGGGTGATGCGGTTGGCCGCGATGCCGGCCAGCACCTCGGTCCACTGCTGCAACTGGGGGTCCGCCACGTTCATCACGTAGCGCCCCACCCAGAAGGCAGGCACCCGGGCCTCGTGCGCGAAGTGGGCGCTGGCCGCACCGGTACGCTCGCCCGGGCTCAGGTAGCCGTCGCCATCGGTATCCGCCAGGGGCTGCCAGCCGGGGAAGAAGTAGCCGTTCGCGGTCAGGTAAATGTAGTCCCGGCTGCGCACCGAGCGCAGGGTAGGGCCGGAGCGGCTGCGAGTGCAGCAGAGGCGCACCTGGTAGAGGTTGGTGGCACTGTCGGGTACCCAATCCCGGGGTGGGATGAAGCTGACGCTGCCGCTCCGCTGCAGGCCGCCGGTGCCATCCTGCACCGCCAGCGGCTGCCACCCCAGCAGGCTCTGGTACTCCCACCGGCCGGCCCACTTGAACGAGGCTTTGGTCACCTCCACATTCACGATGTCGAAGCGCTCATCCGTTGCCACGAGCAGGCTGTCCCCAGGCTTGGAGAGCACGCTGAAGGTGGTGTCCCCCTTGGAGGCAGCCGCAGTGAGGTCGGCCCCCGAGGCGGCAGTCACCTGCAGGAAGCGGTTCTCGGTGGTGATGTCGGTGGTGGCGGGCATGTTCACCGGGCGGCAGACTGTGTCCTGGGAGAAGTGGTAGAACATGCGCTCGCGGGGGAGGTGGTTGGTGCGCAGCCAGGCCATCAGCGCATCCCAGTCGGGGTGCCCGGCCATCTGCCCGTAAGGCTCGTTGCGGGTGATGTTGTTGACGTTGATGTAGCGGATGATGGGGTTGGCGGTCTTCTCGCGCAAGAGGTCGCGGTAGCTATCCGTGCTGCCGGAGACGAAGAACTGGAACTGGGAGGCCCACCACGACGTCTCGCTATCCGCCTGGCTGCTGAGCAGCCAGCGGTAGCAGATCAGAAACGGGTGCAAGGACCCCGTGGATGCGGGTACTTGCGCCCAGGCAGACGACAGCATCAGGCCGAGGGAGACGATAACCAGAATCAGTGAGCGGCCAATCCCACTGACACCGGTGGAGGGGCAGCGCCCTGAGTTGGGGGTGTACATCCGTGTACTCCTCGTGGCATCCATGCCGAGCGTGCCATCCCTTTCATTCCATAACCGGGGGCCGGTTTACAATGGAATGAGTAGGGGCGGGGAGGGACTGGCGGGGAGGTGGGGAGGCGGCTGGGCGCTAGCGGGAGATGCGCTCGAAGATCTCGTAGCCCTGGCCCCTGGCAGCCGGGCGGTAGTGAGCGGTGATCTCGTGCTCCAGGGCGGGGAAGCGGTCGGCGGTGTCCGGGCCGACGATCCAGGGGCGATCCCACACCGCTACCACGAACCGGGGCCGGGCCTGGCCCAGCTCCCGCAGGAAGCGCTCCTGCAGCGAGACGATATACGGGTTGGAGACGTGGTGGTAGAAGTGGAAGTCATAGAGGAAGCTGGTGGCGAGCGGAGCCCGGGCGAGGAGCAAGGCGTGCACCGCGCCCCCCGTCCAGTCGAGCGGCTGCACGGTGTCCCCTGGCTGCAGGTGGGTCTGCAGGTAGCCGGCCATCTCGTCGGCGCGGGCCAGTGACGGGAGCTGGGTGGGCCGGCCGGTGCGAAGCTGGCTCGCCACCTCGGAGGGCACCCCGAGCTGCAGGAGGAAGACCAGCAGGGCCAGCACCGGCGCCACTCGCCGCGCCTGCCGCACCTGGGGCCCCGCCGGCACCAGGCACAGGGCGCAGACCAGGGCCTGGAAGTACAGGAACGGCAGCAGGTGGTACCACCAGAACTGCCCGGAGAGCACGGGCACCACGGCATAGCAGGCGGCCAGCGCCCCCAGCAGCTTGACCAGGCGCCGGTGCTCCGGGGGCTGCGGGGAGAGGGCCAGGGCAGCCCATAGCCCGCCGGCCAGAGGCAGCAGCCACAGGTGCCTGATCCCGTCCCAGGGCACCTGGAGCCAGGTGGTGAGCAGGTAGTGCAGCCGCGCTGACCCCACCAGCACCTGCTGCTGGCCGCTGACCTGGCCGTAGAGCGGCCAGTAGTGGCGGGCGATGTCCAGGAAGGCGGGCAAGCCGCCCAGGTGCGCCACCCAGGCGAACGCCGCGGCCAGAGGCAGGGCGACCCCCAGGGCACAGGCCGCCGCCTTGCCGGCCCACGCCCGCATGGCTGGCCGGCCCGGGGACACGTTGCGCCAGGCAAAGCCGAGCAGTACCAGCACCCCGAGCGCGGACTGGGGCTTGATGGTGGCGGCCAGCCCAAACAGGGCCCCGATTACCCCGTAGCGCAGCGGCGAACGCTCCCCCGGGCGGGCCCACACCGTGACCGCCGCCCCCAGGGGCAGCAGCAGCAAGTACTCCCGCTGCAGGCTCCACCAGCTCCCCGCGCACAGGTAGGTGAAGGAGAAGAGCAGCACTCCTACCCACGCCACGCGGTAGCCGAAGCGGCCCAGCAACAGCCAGGTGTTGGCGCCAATCAGCACCAGGTACCCGAGGTCGGCCACCCGGAAGCCCAGGTCGGAAAAGCCGGTGGCCCGGCCCAGGGCCAGGTAGCACAAGTACGTGCCGGGCATGTTCATGTCGAACAGGTCCCGGTAGGGGACCCGGTGCAGGTGGCCGATGGCATAGGCGATATAGGTCATCAGCGGCGCGTCATGCACCATCCGCCACTGCAGCGACAAGCCGGCGAGCGCGAGCAGGAGCACGCTCAGCGCGCCCAGCACCGCGTCTGCCACCGATAGCCGCAACCGGGCTGGCATCTTTCCCCCGCAGAGGATAACCCGGTACCACTCTACCACAGATTGGGCGGCTCGGCAGCCCTGCCGGTGCGGACCCGTCCGGCGTTGACGGCTGCCCGGCCGGTAGCCTACACTGCCCCCGGAGGACTGCCATGCGCCCATCAGTGCGCGGGGTGGGAGTGCTCGCCGGCCTGGCCCGCTTCCTGCTCGCCGTGGTCGAGGACCGGTCGGTGGCCGGCCCGCGCCGGGGAGCATCCTGGTGATCTCGGTGATCCGCAACGTGGTGGAGGTAAAGGGGGGCCAGCGGGTGCGCTACCTGAGCGCGCTCACCCCCTACCGGGGAGCGGAGAGCCACCGGATGATGGAAGGGGCGCTGCTGGTGCTGCCGTAGGCCTCTGTGAAAGCAGGAGAACCATGAGCAGAGCTGCCAATACCGCACCCATACCGGGAGCCCGCCCCCGGGCCGGCTCGATATCGGTCATCCTGTGCCTGTGTTCGCTGCTCCTTTGGGTTGGTGCGGCTTTCCCGGCTGCTCCCGGGCCGCCTCCGCCCGCCGCTGCTGCTGCCATGCACGCCCTGGATGAGATCTACCGGGTGGACATGGAGATGCGGGGGATGTGGCCGTTCTACTCGCCGCGGCGGGGCAACTTCGCCGACGCCCAGGAATGGGCGGCGGAGCGGGCGGGGGCGGAGGCGGCTGCCTGGCGGGAGCGCTGCCGGCGGAAGGGAGCGCAGGGGCAGGTGGCGGTGCTGGCGCACAGCGGAGGCACGCTGGCGGCAGACCGCATGCTGGCGGCCGGGATGGCGGTGGACGCCCTGGCGCTCTGGTCGCCCGGCATGCGCCCGGAGCAGCTCGCCGGGGACCTGCGCCGAGTGGGCCTGGACGGGGCGCACGCGCTGGTGGTGGCCGGGCCCCTGGACATGCCCCGCTACCAGTGGATCTGGCACTCGCAGGCGTACCTTAGCTCGCCCCTGGCCGGCAAGGCCTACCGCACCCTGGAGGTGCAGGACCGCCAGCACCAGCACGCTACCATGCTCATCCTGGGCGACCGGGCGGGCCGGGTGCGGGGAACCCTGCCCGGGCTGGACCGGCGCCGGGACCGGAAGGCGGCACCGAACGACCTGGCCCGCCGCTTCCTGCTCGGAGCACTGGACGCTCGGCGGCCGGTGCTGCTTCTGGTGGTGGGGGGCACGGACACCGCCTACGAGCCGGGGAGCGCGGCCGAGATGATGGAGAAGATCGCCCGGCGGGTGGTGCACGATCGCAGCGGCGCCTGGCGCCCGGTGACCATTCCCGCCAACCAGCAGCAGGAGCAGGACGCCGGCAAATGGCGCCCCGACGGCCGCATCCGCCTGCCCGCGGGCGCCACCAAGCCGGCTCCCAGGCGGCCTGGCGCCCCCATGAAGGCGATCCCGGCCACCTACCGCTCGGGCAGCAGCTCCCCCTGGGTGATCAGCGTCACGTAAGCCCGGGGGGTGACCCCGCCCGGCGCCTCGCAGGTGAAGCGTACCTCGTTCTCTCCCCGTGCCAGCACCGGCAGCTCCCCTTGCGGGCGCACCTCGGCCAGCAGCTTGCCCTCCGGGCCGTAGAGCTTGCAGTCGTCCGGTCCTGTGAGCTCCAGGTAGCTGCCGGTCTCCATGCGCACGGGGAAGGTTACCGTCCGCCCGCCGATGGTGACCGCCGGGTTGACCAGGGTGGCGCTCACCAGGGGCAGGGCCTTGATGGGGGAGAGGTAACAAGTGGCGGTGCCGCCGGCGGGTAGGTTATTGCACCACAGGCCAAGCGAGGCCACCTGGCGGTAGTCTATGGATTCCCGGTAGATGGCATAGGCGTTGCCGTAGGGCCAGGAGTAGTCCGCATATCGCTCGCCCTCCGGCTCGATCAGGGTGAAGTAGCGCCAGCCGGTGAAGTCCACCGTCACGTAGTGCTCGCCGATGCCGGCCACCACGTGCGAGGGGCACAGGAGCTGGAAGTTGAGCACCTCCCCCTGGCCGTCGCCGTATACCCATACCCCCAGCGCCTGCCGCTCCCCCAGGTCGAGCGGCGTTGGGAAGACCTGCACCGCCTTCGCCCAGGAGCCCCACCGGCCCGCAAGGCTGCTGGTGGCGACCAGGCGGCCGCTCGCCTGCCCCACCTTCACCTGGATGGAGGAGGGCTCAAGCTGCACCTGCACCCCCGGGGCACTCCCGCGCTGCGGGAAGGCTCCGGGCTGGCCCGGGTCGGCGATCACCGGGCTCGCCGGGTCATCGTAGGGCCCGGCCGAGTACAGCGCCTCAATGCGCAGCCGCAGCGGCTGGGCGCCAAAGCGGTTCCGGGCTATCCAGCGGCTGGACCAGTCCTCCGGGCTCTCCACCTTGTGCCGGTCGTACTGCACCGGGCGGAAGCGGGGCCGGCCGCGCTCCCCCTCCACCAGGGTGAACTCCGCGCCGGGGCGGCGCAGCCGGGCCTTCACCGCCTCGGGGACCCGTCCGGAGTGACGCAGGCGCTCGTAGCGCCCAAAGATGGCCACCAGCCGGGGCAGGGCCGGCAGCCGGCCCACGTTGTCCGGGTCCACCCCCATCAGGGAGAGCCCGGTGTCATTGGCCAGCGCCTTGCAACACAGGTACTCGATGTCATCGGGGAAGGTGGGCTCGCCCTGGGCGCCCGACCAGGTCTTCACCGCCCACCAGCCGAGCTGCCCAGGCAGGAACATGCGCAGGTTCTCCTGGTTGGCGGCGCAGTGGATGTCTATGAACCGCTTGTGGCTGCGGGTGGGGTGGTCCCAGGCGCCCAGGCGCGAGCGCACGTACCACAGGTGGTGGTGGAAAGTGCTCATCTCCATCAGGGCCGGGCGCTCCAGCCGCCGCCAGATCTCAAACGCGAACCGGGAGCCGTAGTGCCAGGCGTTCTCGGCTCCCCCCAGGATGTCCTCGCCGTCCAGGGCGTCCAGGTAGATCATGTCGAAGCCGCCCTGGTTGAACGCCTGGGCGGTGCGGGCGGCCACCTCCGCCAACAGGGTGGTCTCGGGGTCGGGCACGAACAGGCCGAAGCATTCCTTCAGGTGGTGCACTCGGGCTCCGGGGGCATGGCGGGCCGGCCGGGTGCCGCACGCCCCGCGCTGGCAGCCGGTGAAGGCGTAAGGCGGCTCCTTGGCCACCCCGGTGTAGACGATCAGCTCGTCATCCACTTGCAGGGTGACGCTGTTGCGCACGAAGAATCCGGTCACCGTGGACATGGCGGAGGTGGACTCGACCACCGGCACCACGGCCCCCTGCTCGTCCAGAGGCTGGGCCAGGGTGAAGGTGGCATCCTTGGCCAGCCGCGGGTCGGGCACCGGGGTCACCCAGGGGCAGCGCTTGTCAATGAAGAAGGCGTAGGTGTGCAGGCCGGCCTTGATCCCGGCCCCGTGCAGGCGGTCGGTGACCGCCCGCAGGCTGGCGAAGCCCTCGGGATAGGTCTGGGGATTGGGCTGGCAGTCCCCGAAACGGAAGGACGAGCCGCCGTGGAAGTCCACCTGGTTGAAGCCCAGCTCCTGCGCCAGCTTGGTCCAATCGCCCACGTTCGCCAGGGTGAGGTTGCCGAAGTTGAACAGGTATGACCCCTGGTTGATCTCCTGCCCCAGCGCCCAGGGGCCGCCCAGGGGGGAGTGGGGCAGCTCGGGGGCGGCGCTCACCGCCTCCTGCATGGCCTGGCGCAGGCTGGAGCTGGGGCAGGCAAGCAGGGCCACCCGGGCGCCCGCAAACCCAAACCGGGGGTA
>Ga0315291_10009501_pt1 | contig 11920 bp, 18 predicted proteins | sample YL17G12_20_MG_FD_203070 | JGI IMG/M metagenome (GOLD analysis project Ga0315291, IMG submission 203070) | Sediment microbial communities from Yellowstone Lake, YNP, Wyoming, USA - YL17G12_20 | ecosystem: Environmental > Aquatic > Freshwater > Lake > Sediment | place: USA: Wyoming | collected...
CCAAATTCTTCCAAAATCGCGGAAACAAAGTCTGTATGCTTGCACTCGATGTATTCAGACCAGCAGCATATGAACAACTAACACAATTAGGAGCCCAGATTAATGTTCCTGTTTTCGGAAATCCAAAAGAAAAAAATGCATTTAACATAATAAAACATTATGAAAACGAATTAAAAAAGTTTGATGTGATAATTGCTGATTCATCTGGGCGTGATGCTCTTAAAAAAGACATGATCGATGAAATAACTTCTGTTGAAAAAATGCTAAAACCAAATGAAATCCTTCTTGTCCAGGGCGCAGATATTGGTCAGGGCGCAAAAGAACAAGCTGAGGCATTTAAAAATGCACTCAAAATAACTGGGGTAGTTATTACAAAGCTTGATGGTACAGCCAAGGGTGGTGGCGCTATAACATCATGCTCAATAGCTAATGCTAAAATCAAGTTTATTGGTATTGGCGAAAAAATAAATGATATTGAAGCATTCGACCCAAAACGCTTTGTATCAAGACTCCTTGGTTTGGGTGATCTTGAAGCTTTGCTTGAAAAAGCCAAAGAATTAGCGGCAGAAAAAGCACCGGACAAGGAAATGGAAAAAAGAATCATGTCTGGAAAGTTCAATTTGGATGATTATGCTGCTCAATTGGAGTCAATGTCGAAGATGGGTTCAATTTCTAAGCTGGTAAACATGATCCCAGGAATGGGAATGGCTAACATACCAAAAGATATGCTTAATTTACAGGAAGGAAAACTCAAGAAATTCAAGCACATATTGAATTCAATGACTTTGAAGGAAAAAGAAGATCCTGAGATATTACACAGAAGCAGACTTGAACGAATTGCTAAAGGTTCGGGAACTGAAGTAAGCGATGTAAAAGAGCTCATAAACCAGTTTAATCAGATTAAAAAGTTTATGAAAGGCATGAAAGGCAAGGATGTCCAAAAACTAGCCAAACGGTTCGGCGGAAAGCTGCCAAAAATGCCATTTGGAATGTAGTTTGTATTCTCTAATTAGTTACAAAATCAACCAAAGAAGCCAGTAACTCATAAATATGCCAATTTCTAAACTACTTCTCACGTAAACGGTAAATTTAGGTATCGATACAATAAATTGAAGTGGCTGCTGGGTTCATGGAACCCAGTGGCATTAATAATAACAAAGGTGATAAGAAATGGCGTTAGCATACAAAGAAGAAATAATGATGGAAGGACTTGAATTGGGTTTACTTATAGAGAACTCCAATCTTTCTGGATTAATTGTGCCTGAAGATATAAGTACGGCACATGAAATAAATGGTCATTTAGACGCGAAATTAGAAGAAGAATTTGAGGTTCTTGAGCAATATAAACGATCTGGCGTTGCAGTCAAATCTGTACAAAGGATGATTTATAATGGTATAGCTCGAGAAGTTAAACAAATTGTATATGACTCTCGCAGAAGACTCGAGAATTATCGAAAGAGTACGATGTAGTATGGCAATCGATTACAGCAAAGTAAGAGAGATTGAGATATCAGGTGGGTATACTGGCATTACTTCTCTTAATGAATATGTTCGTAATGCAAATAAAAAAATAAAGAATGATACCAATATACGTGGTGGAATTTATGACATATTCGAGCGTTTATGTAACATATTCGGTTACTCAGAAGCAGATAGAACATATCTTAACAATTTAACTGCACAGATAAAACGTAATGTTGAAGCAGATAAGCGTTTAAGCAGAGATACAAGACCGAAATTGTTAGAAGACCATCTAGATGAAATACAACCAGAACTTCGTTTCAGTTTGATGGAGAAGATAAATTAATTCTGTTTTTATGTTATTCAGCTACTTGGCTTATACAGTCAATGTTAGCTTTACTTCAGAACAAAAAAATGGGTGAACAAAAATGAGAAATTACATGAGATTGGCAAAAGACATGCAAAGAGAAACACACGGTGTTACGCCGGAAGAAGAATTAAGAAAAGCATTGGGAATTAGCAATGTTGGTTATACACCAAGAAATGAGCATGGACATAGTGGACTAGCGATAGATGGAAGAATAAACGAATATTTACATTCACTACAAAAAGCATACGCTTAAACTTAAAGTCTAAGAAGCTTGTCTGGGAGAAATCCCAGACAGCATTCATTATAAAAAATTAAAGATCTTCTGGTCTTACTGTTTTTCTGCCATTTGCTTTTGCTCTTTCTACTGCTTTAATAAGCTTCTTTTCTACAACTATGCTAAGTGATTCTGCAAGATCTCCTGATGAATTCATTCCTGCTGCTGAAACCACGTCTTTTACTTTTGATTGTACTACTAACATGTCTGTCATAAACAACCCTCCTTATATTAAACCAAAATTTTTGATATTTTAAAGCTTTTCTTTATAAAAAAAAAACGAAAAAGAAGAAAAAATTAAGAAATATGTTTACAAGTCATTTGCTCTAACTGTTTTTCTTCCGTTTGATTTTGCTCTTTCTATTGCTCTTTTTACTGCTTCTTCTACTTTTGCGCTAAGTCCTTTTGCAAGGTCTCCAGCCATGTTCATTTTTCCTTTTTTGATTACTTCTCTTACCTTAGAAGCCACAACTAAAAGTTCACTCATTTTAAAAACCCCCTAAGTTTCAAATCGCGTTTTTGTTTGAATATTCTTGGCTTAGAGCCAAAATTATAAACACGCGAAAAAACGATATAATAACCAAAAAGAAAGCAGTTTAAATACTTTATTATAAACTTTTTGAGAGTAAAAAACAAGAATAGCTTTTTAAATAACATCAACATAATCAGTAAATGATGTTAAGATATAGCATAAACGGAAAGAACAGTGAAGGAAATACATTCGAAGGAGAGTTAACAATTTGCAACGAAGGTATTTTAGAAGGGAAAATGTACAGCACGAACCCGAGAGGCATAGATAAAGAGATTTCAGGTCGCTTTATCTTCAAAAATTCTGAAGGACAAGGTAGAATACTTTTAAATTTTGAAGAACGTCCTCGTGGAAATACGATTTGTAAGAATGTTGATGCTCTTATATTCAGTCTTGAAAAAGAAGTAAGAGCTGACAGTATTGAAGACATGTCTCTTGATGAGATATTCGGAGAATATATAGGGATATATTCTGAGCTTGAAGAGGATGAGCTAACTGAAAAAAATCCAAAAAATAATTCTGGGGCATTTTATCTCATTTTAAATCCACCAAAAATAGATTCCTTAGAGAACCAACTGAATCCTAGCGATGCATATGCCATAGCACAAGAAGCAATAGATAGACAATTAGAAAGAGAACAAAAAAAAGAAAAAATAATAATTATGTATGTGCCGCTAAAAATTTAATTACGCTAATTCAAATGTAACTGATACTGTTGCTGAAACTTCTACATTCCCGGGTGTTATCTGAACTGCTTTTCCAGCGCCTCCTAATGATGACTCTGCTGTTGCATAATCAAATCTATATGGCGGGAAGTAAATGTTTCCTTCGCTTACACTTATTATTCCTTTAATCGAAGTTCCGAGTCCTGCAGCAATTGCATCAGCTTTATCTCTTGCATTTTGCGATGCTTTCCCAAGTGCTGTTACTCTTATTGCTTGTTCTGTATCTTGTTTAAGCGAGAAATCCACATAATCAATTTGATTTGCTCCATTTTTTGTAGCTATATCAACAATTGAACCTGCTGCACTTATGTTTGTGTTATTAATTTTCATTTGATGTGTCGCTGTATAACCAATTATTGTGCTTGTTCCATCAGACCAGTTGTATTCTGGATAAACATTATAGTAAACAGTACTTATGTCAGAATCTTTGTAGCCATTCGCTTTAAGAGCAGATACAACATCTTCGCTTATTGCTGTATTATCACTTTGTGCATCAGCTGCAGTTGTTCCTTTTGTCATTACTGTAAATGTGACTTCTACCTTGTCAGGTGAAACAGTTTCTGTGAAGCTGCCATCCATAGTTATTGTCTTTTTCTGTGTTGTTATTATGTTTGGATTGTTTATCACAGCTGCGCCAATTATTGCAAGTGCAATAACCACAGCAATTACAATCGCATACTTACCATAGTTCTGTTTTTCCATAACCCACCTCATCAAACTTGTAATTCAGACATCTTAATTTTACTTTCGATCTCTGAAATACTTTTGTGAATATCTCTTGAATCAAAATCAACAAATGGTATATCTAAATTCCTTGCTTTCAAAGACTTTTGTAATTCTTCTATGAAAATTCCTTGTCCAAGGACACGTTTTGCGGCTTTAATTGTTTTCCCAGATGTCACCAACTTTGTTCCACAGCTTGGAGATCCAGCTACACCTATTATAGCCATTATTTTTTGTTTAGCTTTGATGAATTTCTCGATCTCTCTTGTTATAAATAAAGAATAACCTGCACAGACTTTCCTAAATTCTGGGGCATCATACAGTTCTTTTGTTCTTTTCTCGCGGCCAATGTCAAACATTCCAAGCTCGGGGCATGGCATTTGTTCTATACCAAGTTCATGCTTGTTTAACATAGCCATCAGTAGCGGCGGCATTGTGGGCCAATGAGCTGCGCCATTCGCCTTTATATTAGTATTTAGAAGACAGTGCGAGACAAAGACAATTTTCTTACTTCTTAAGTCTTCAGTCATATCAAATTGAATTCAAGTAACATTTAAATACTCTCATCTATCAGATTTTTATATGACTCTCAGAACTAAAGGTACGAGGGTAGGTACACGAAGAAAACTATCAAAAGGTCCGCGGGAACGTGGAAAGATTAGCATAGGTTTTTTTCTGCAGAAGTTCAACATAGGTGATGCTGTGATTATAAAACCAGAGCCAGCGTACCACAAGGGCATGCCTTATAAAAGGTTCTTTGGAAAATACGCTAAAGTGGTTGAAAAACGCGGAAAGTCGTATTTAGTAGAAGTGAGTGATGGCAAGGCAAAGAAAAAATTAATATGCTCGCCAATTCATCTTAGAAGAATGTGAGGGGTGCTTTAAATGGATATTGAATATGAAGTACTAAAGGAAGAATTCGTTCCTTTGACAAAGACAAAAGAATTATTGAAAGATATAGAAGATAAAACATTTGAGCAAAAACTTGCATTTGAACATGCCAAGAAGTTTTCAAAAATAACTGTCCAGAAAGCAGAAGAACTCAGAAAAGAACTTAGTTCGCTTGAAATGCGCAAATTAAAGGATACAGACATCATAAAAATGATAGACATGATACCTACAAACATGGATGAATTGAAAGTTATACTCGCACATACACAAGTTGCGTTCAAAGAAGAAGAGCTGCAGCAAATATTAGACATTGTGAAGAAATATGAAAAATGAGCTGATAAAATATGGAATTCATGAAAAGACCAATGCAGAAAGAGGAATATGGAATTGTCTTGGATTTTCTCCAGCATGGCCGTCAAGCTTCAATGGAGAGAAGTGCTGTAGCGCAAGTTCTTGGCGAAAAATTCTTAGTTTTGCTTGAAGTAATTCCTAGAAAAGGAGTTTCTTTAGTTCCAGGAGATAGAGTATACTTGGGTCCAGATGAAAGAGATAAGATACATCATATTGCTGGAAGAATCAATTATGATAAATTGACGCAAACTGCAAAAGGCGAATTGGATAATTTCATTAACAAAATTGTTACAGAGCGTGAGAAGGAATTTGTAGAATTCTTCAATAAATGTGGACCAATATCAACCAGGCTCCATACCTTGGAAATACTTCCTGGTATTGGAAAGAAGCATATGTGGGACATAATAAATGTAAGAAAGGAGAAACCATTTGAAAGCTTTGAAGACATAAAGAATAGAATAAAATTAATTCCTGATCCTAAGCATGCAATAATCAAGAGAATTCTTGAAGAACTGGAAAATAAAGACAAATATCACTTATTTGTAGGATAGTAATAATTCTATTGTAAAGCTATTTAAGAATAAATTGACTAACATTAAATAGATATGATAATGTTTGGTTATGCAACACTTGCTGATATTGAATATATAAGCGCATTATTAGGTGCTCATCCTCTACGTTTTCCAGCAGTACTTTATGGCTATGAGCTAAGACTACAGTCATTTGAGACAATGCCACCTCTTGTAAAAAAGGTTTCTTCTATTAATTGGAAACCATCTGAATTTAAATCTTATTTTGCATTTAGAAATAATAATCCAAAAAGTAAAATAGACGGAGTAGCATGGTCACTAACAATTGGACAAATAGCAATTCTTGATGATTGGGAATTTGTGGGATTATGGTACCATAAAATACCTGTTCAAATAGTTGACAAAAAAGGTAAAAAGTATAATGCTATTACTTACAGTCTAAATGCTCCTGGCAAAAGAGTCTCACAACTTTGGGTATCTTTACACAAATATCCTGTTAATAAGAAAAAGATGTTGACTCTGGCGAAAAAGAATAATCTTGCTGCTAGAAGAGCACGAGGAGAGCGATGATAAAAAGAATAACGCATGCTGCAGTTTGGAGAGTAAACCCAAGAGAAGGAAATGTATTTGTTTCTGATTATCTAAAGAGCATATTACCTAGCTTAAAAAGAAATTCACAGATTAAAAAAATTCTGGATGTAGCTTGTGGAAATGGCATGGGCGTAACAATACCTTTACTAAGAATTGGTTATGATTTATGGTGTTTTGACCATGTCCAATCAGCAATTAATGCAATAAAACAAAATGCAGTAGTTGAAGGTTTTAATGTACATGCTAAAAAAGCGGATATGTACAAAAAGTATCCTTACAAAGATAATACATTTGATGCAACCTTCTGTTTTCAAGCAATTTATCATGGAAATTTATCCCAGATTATTTTTGCTTTGAAGGAAATCAGAAGAGTAACGAAGAAAGGTGGCTATGTTTTTGTAAATTTCTTGCCATTTGATGATATACTTTACGATCCAAAGAGAAATAGGTATTATACATTGAGAATAATCAAAAATAAATTAATTGGTAGAAGCTACCATAAACAAGACAAATCTGAGCCTCATCTTTTTTACCCTGTTGGAAATTTTGAGCATAATGTGCCACATTATTATGCAGAAAAAGACGAAGTTAAAGAATGGATGAATAAATTCTTTAGAAACGTAAAAATTCGAAAAATTAAAAGGCCGCATGATATAAAATGGTTCTTCTGGCTGGCTTATGGTAAAAAATAATAAAAATTAAGAAAGAGAAATCAAATCCATCAATGTTTCTAATTTAGATTTCCTCTTGGCAAGATCTTCTTTTATTTGTCTATATGTTTCTTCCTTCATCTTTCCTTCGACAAATGATTTTTCGAGTTTTGCCATCTGACCATCAACATCTTTTATTGATTTGACAAGTTTGACTTCTGGCTCTTCTGAATCTTTTTCCATTTCTTTGACTATCTCTGTCTTTGTTGCTTCGCGCTTTATTCTCTTGACATATTTTCTCGTCAAGACATTGTAAAATTCTGAAACATCCTCTTCAAGCTTCTCGTAAGCTTCTTTGTCTTTCTTTTCTGCATCTGCTGCTATGACAATTCTCAGATCAGCTTCTTCGCTGGCCACATCATAAACACCAGCAATCTTAATCCATATTGCCATTGCAACTGAGTCTTTAATCATATAAATTAAAATCGCGAGTACAAACCAAACTGGTGTTATCTTTATTATGAGATCTGAATTCCAGCCTGTTGGATTATCAACTAATGTAAAAAAGTAAAATCCTAAAAATGCACAGCCAACTACAAATAATAGTTTCCAAAGCCATGGGAACTTTGCGCCCTTTTTGAGGGATTTATATGTTTTAACAACTGTCTTGAATGGCTTTAATCTACCGCCTCTAAAAATCCCCTCAACCTCCATCTCCTCGAATTTGGTCAATTCATTAAGAGTGGTTTTCCAGTCCATATCCTGTAATGTTTCTACAACATATCCGCGTAATTCTTCTGGGTCTCCGACTCTTGCGTACAAATCATAAAACAAATGCTTGTTTTGCATCTTTTCTACTTTAAACTGTTCTTCATACTTTTCCACAATTGTTTTATTACTGAGTAACCCCATATTTTACACCTACTAAATTGTAACACTCAAAGGTTTAAATATTATTCGAATAGTTGTTTTGCAACATTTATGAAATTACGTGAATTGGCTGGATAAGCGTCAAGAGCAATTACAACCTGTATGCTATCCTCTTCTTCGCTTGTCAATATCATTTCTTCATCAATGTAAAGCTTCTGCTTATCAAATCTAAGATAAAGTTTGCCTTCTTCAGACACTCTTAATTTAAGCTCATTAAGAACTTCTTTTTTGTCATTTTCACTCATTTTCTTGAGTATTCTATGTAGTAGAAGCTGCGCATTTTTCTTTTTGACTGTTGCTTTTATTATTGTTATTTTTGTTCCATACACCCCAGGTACAGATTCTGTTTTCATTGACTTTTCTGGAAAAAGAATTGAAAATGCCTTCTTGACTTTATCATAATCTTCGCTCTCATGAACAAATACTTCTCCAAGGATTTCTCTGCATGGAAGTTTCATACATTTATCTGTCAATAAAAGCTTTTAATTTTTACTGAAGAAAATTATATATATACGGCAGAATATAGATTAATCAATGGCAACGTTTGATGTAGAACATTTTGAAAAAAATGTGTTAAGACCATACCGATTGCGCATAAATAATAGTATCAAAAAATTCTTGGACCTCCAAAAAGATGAATTCAGTGGGAAGCCAGAATTCCGTGTTTCTTATAATAACATATGTAATCTTTGTTTAAACAAAGGAAAAATGGTCAGACCTACACTGGTAATCAAAGGTTATGAAGCATTCGGTGGAACTGATATCGAAGCAATAACTGATTTGTCAGTATCCGTGGAGCTCATGCACTGCTATCTTTTAATTCATGATGACGTAATGGACAAAGATTTAATGAGAAGAGGTGAACCCACTGTCCATCACAGCTATAAACTGGCCTTAGCTGAATACAATCTTGAAAAAGATCTTGTAGAACATACAAGTAATAGTCTTGCGATCCTTGACGGAGACATACTTGAAGCACTCGCTTATAGACCAATACTTGATTCGCCGTTTGCCCCTGAGCTTAAAGTAAAAGCGATTATGGAAAACAGTAAGACAATTGTGAATACAGGACTGGGACAAAAACTTGACGTTTTATCCACTATAAAGAAACCTTCTTTAGAAGAAATATTTCACATAGCTAGACTTAAGACAGCAGAATATACCATAGCAAAACCACTAATACAGGGTGGTATATTTGCCGGTGCAAATGATGTTGAATTAAAAACTTTTTATGATTATGGTTATAATACTGGCATAGCTTTCCAGCTTAAAGATGATGAACTAGGACTTTCTCCTGAAAAACTTAACAAAGGAAAAAATGATATATCTGAAGGTAAAATGACTGCAATAATAATTAGAACATATTCTGAACTAAGCGAAGATGAACGTTCTGAATTTGATACATTATTAGGCAGCAAAAATCCTGATGAGGTAAAAAGGGCTCTTGAGTTAATAAAAAAAACTGATGCGATTACACATAATATGCAGCTATATGAAGAATTTGCAAATAAAGCATGTAATACAATTAATAATTCTAATTTCAACTATGAGACAAATGAATTCTTTTGCAATTTCGCAAAGTATGTAGTAAAAAGAGGAGCATAGTTCAAAAAATCTTACCCTTTAATTTTTCAGCAATTTCTTCCATCTCTTCAATCTCAAGATAAAACACTTTTTTGTCAGCAAGCTCACCCAAAAGTGATGGTAAAATTTGTTTTAGCTTTTCTTTATTCGTTATTTTTAAATGATCTCTGCTGTCCATCAATGCGTTTAATAATTTCTTGTTTCTATGCATGAAAATTACTTTTGCCAAAAAGAATAAGTCATCATTGCGTTCAACACCAATTGGCTTAAGCATGATAACTGCAGATTCTATTTTTGGAGATGGCCTAAAGGCTGTCTTTGGTATAAATTTCAATAACTCAGATCCAGCATAATAATTAACGAGAACAGAAAGTCTTGAGTAATTTGAGAGTCCTGGAAAAGCAATCATACGTTCTGCAAACTCACGCTGGTACATTAAAACAGCAGATGTATTCTTGATTCCGCTTAATTTTTGTTTGTTAAGGAATTCAAGTATCTTCTCTGTTATTGGTGAAGAAATTTCATATGGAAGATTTCCAACAATCTTGTTTATATCTTTGGGAAATTCGAATTTTAAAATGTCATAATTTACGCATTCAACATTTGAGAATTGCTTCATATTTTTCTGAAGTTCTTCAAAAAGTCTTTTGTCAAGTTCAACTGCATAAACCTTTTTTGCTTTTGTTAGATATTTTGTAAGATTTCCATTTGCTGAACCTATCTCAAGGACAATATCTTTATTCGATATATCTACAAATCCAGCTATCTCTTTCAGAAGTTCCTCTGATTTCAAGAAATGTTGTCCTAATCTTGCGCCCATACTAATGACTCCTTTCTATTCCTAAATCCTCGATATCGATTATTGGTTTTCCAATCCGTTCAGCGTCATCAATTGAGATTCTTGGACAGGCAGTGTTTACCCAAGCTTCGATATTATTAAAGTTGATCAATTCTTCGGGATTTAATGTGTCAAATAAGAATATGTAAGCTTTCTTTCCTTTTGCATTAAGTTTTTTCTCTGTTTCTTCAGCTGCTTTTAAATCATACTGTCCAAATTTTGTACAAACAAGTATGCCTACTTTTTTTGCTTTTGAAAATTCATTTAACATTCTCTTTTTTGCATTTCTCAATTGCTCAACCTTTGACTTATCTAACATAGAAATTTCATTTGTAAGCGGATTTGCAATAATTATTTCTTTGTTCGTTTTAAGCGCAACACTTAGCGGATGGAAAAATCCTGAACCAAGATAAACAAAACAGTCAACTTTTGCTTCAATACTTGTTCCAGCCATCGGGTCACATCCTAAGACTTGTCCTTTTTCTGATGCACGGTAATTTGATTTTCCAATAATAACAGTTTTTCCATTTTTTTTAAGGAATTTATCCAATTGTTCGATTTGATTGAGGAATTGAATTGTTGTGAAAATTCCAATTTTTTTCTTTTCTTTAATATTTGACAGAATATCCTCTAGAAAAGTGTTCTCTAGACTCTTTCTATATTTAACTGGCACAAAAAGTACTCTCATTAAAAAGAAGGTTGCGTCTATCATTTAATAATGTTTTTATTCTTTGGCATATTTGCAATTCCTATGAAAATTTTAATTGATAATGATGGTAAGAAAATCTATGTTAATGAAGGTAAGAATGACCTTCAGACTTATGCTGGTATAATAACAAGAAAGGATATCACAAAAACCAAACCTGGATTTAAAATCAAGTCGCATCTTGGCAAAGAATTCATTGTTATAGAAGGAGATTTTGTGGACAAAATAAAAGGAATTAAAAGAGGTCCGCAGATTATAACTCTAAAGGATGCTGGCATAATCTCCTCATACACAGGGATAGGTCCAGATTCCAAGATTCTTGAAGCAGGCTCTGGATCTGGAATGTTAACATGTTATTTGGCGAATCTTGTACGACCCAATGGTAAAGTTCTTAGTTATGAGATACGAAAAGATTTCTTTGAGCTTACAAAAAAGAATATCAATTCCCTTGGATTGAACAGATTCGTACAATTGAAGAATGCTGATGTAAGTTCTTCAAAAGAAAAAAATGTAAATGTTGTTATCCTTGATTTGCCAGAGCCATGGGGCTTGTTAAATGTAGCAGAAAGAGCATTAAAACCTGGCGGAAGGCTTGTATGCTATTTACCGACGGCAAATCAGGTAATAAAACTTCTAAGTACCTTGGATAAAAAGTTTATTGACACCAAAGTTATAGAAATAATTGAGCGAAGATGGCAGGAACGACCAGAATCATTCAGGCCAGGTAATTCAGAGATGGGGCATACTGCATTTTTGATATTTGCAAG
>Ga0315291_10009502_pt1 | contig 11920 bp, 11 predicted proteins | sample YL17G12_20_MG_FD_203070 | JGI IMG/M metagenome (GOLD analysis project Ga0315291, IMG submission 203070) | Sediment microbial communities from Yellowstone Lake, YNP, Wyoming, USA - YL17G12_20 | ecosystem: Environmental > Aquatic > Freshwater > Lake > Sediment | place: USA: Wyoming | collected...
CAACGAAGGTTCTCTCTTGTTTCTCCCCATTCCTTTTTGGATTACCTTATTTGTGGTCCTTATCATTCTTTTGCTGATGAAGCGCACAGTTTTCGGTCGTTACATTTTTTCTATCGGTAGTGATCCGGTGGGTGCATCCTGGATGGGTATTAATTTGGACCTTTATCGTATTATTGTCTATATTTTGAGTGGAACGCTGGCAGGGATAGCTGGAGTGGTGCTGTCCAGCCGAGTTAGCACAGGCAATGCTCTTCTAGGGCAGGGTACTGAATTTTTTGCCATTGCAGCGGTCGTTATCGGCGGTACACCCATCACCGGAGGTCGGGGAAGTCTGCCAGGGGCGATCCTTGGAGCTTTGGTCATCACGGTCTTGCAGAATGGTTTGACCTTGCTTGGTCTGTCGAGTGAGAAAGTATCGGCTATTGTTGGAGTCACGCTAATGTTGGGTGTGATATTTGCCCAGTCTGTCTACCGCGGAGGCTTCCGTGGGAAAAAGTGAATTGATTCCACTCACTCGGCCGCGTTTTACCTGGGTTCGCTTCCTTACGGCGATCAGCCGGCTGGTGGTCCTTTTCATCATGGTGGTAGTGGTTTCGATTTTAAACCCAACGTTTCTGACCACGGGTAATATATTGAACGTATTACGACAGGCAGCCCCAATTTTCATTATTGGGGTTGGTCAAACGATTGTGATTCTGGCCCGTGGGATTGATCTTTCTATGGATTCAATTGCCTCCTTGACAAGCGTGGTGACGGCCACCTTGATGATCGACAACATGATTCCATTTTATCTGGCGATACCCATGGGTTTAGCCCTAGGGGCATTACTTGGCTTGTTCAATGGCTTGATAATCACCAAAATCAAACTGCCCCCCTTCGTCGCCACATTTGGAACCTGGCTGCTCTACAAAGGACTGACTGTCCTTTGGATCGATGGGAGGGTGATTTCAGGATTTTCAAAAGGATTCACCTTTATGGGGACTGGTAGATTGTTCGGGATACCAATGATCATTATCATTGCCATCCTAGTTTATATATTCTTCCGAATTCTCCTGAAACAAACTACATTCGGGCGAAAGATTTATTCCATCGGAGCAAATCCAGAGGCAAGCCGGGTATCCGGCATTAAGATTGATCGAATCCTGATTATTGCATTCATCATCTCAGCCTTGATGGCCACCTTCGGAAGCCAGCTTTACATTGCCAGGATTGACTCAGCCAAATCGGATTTTGGTGAGGGATTTGCCCTAGATGCGATTGCGGCCGCCTTGATCGGAGGTACTTCCTTCGATGGTGGCGTGGGCACAATTGAAGGCACATTGATTGGCGCCCTGATCATTCTATTATTGCGTAACGCGATGAATTTGCTTGGTATATCACCCTATTGGCAGGGATTAGCGACAGGTATAACCATCATTATTGCAGTGCTTGGGGACACATACCTGAAGAAAATAGCCAAACGATATGAGAGTTAACGGGATAACGTTAATTAGAAAAGGAGGTGATTGTACGAACTTTGTAGACGGGAGAGATTTCACCTGTGATTTTGTAACCAACCATTTCGATCCAACCATATTTACGTACTTTTGAGGAGAAGGATATGACTAGATTTCTAAAAATCTCTATTGTCTTAATCGTGATTGCTTCGACTATCCTGGCAAGCTGCCAGACAGCTACTCCCGCTCCTGCTACTCAAGCACCCGCGGCTGATGTTCCTGTGACGGCTCACTATAAATTTGCCTGGATTATGCCGGACATGTTCAACCCATTCTGGGTTTATATGCGCCAGGGCGCTGAAAAAGCTGCCCAGGAATTACGCAAAACGGGCATCCAGGTGGATATCCAGCAAATGGCTCCCATCCAAACCTTCAATGTAGAAGAGCAGGTCGCCATTTTTGAGAACGCCATTCAAATGAAGGTCGATGCCATTGGTATCTGCGTTATTGACCAGAATGCTGTGATTGATCAGGTCAACAAGGCCGTCGCAGGGGGAATCTGGGTAGCTACGTTAAGCACCGACATCCCAAATTCCAACCGAACGGTTTTTGCGGGGCAGGATAATAAGGTGGTTGCCCAGCAGATCGCAGATATGGCTATCAAGAAAAATGACGGTAAGGGAAACTACATTATCCTGTCTGGTATTGCAGGCAACTACATTTCCGAGGAACGCGATGCTGGTTTCCTCGCCGCTATTACCGCCAATGCAGGATCCGCTCTTCTAGATAAGCAGCCTGCTAACTTCAACCGTAAAGACGGCATGTCCGTCATGGAAAACATGCTGCAGAAGTACGGCGCTGGCCAGATCCAGGGTGTGTTCACCGTAAATGATGAAGCTGCTTTAGGCGCCATGCAGGCAATTCAAGCCGCAGGTCGAGGCGATGAAATTACCTTGGTCGGGATTGATGGCAATGAAGATGCTTCCAATGCCATCAAAGCAGGTACCATGTACGCTACTGCTGCCGATGACCCGTGGATGAAGGGTTATGTGGCTGTTTATAACCTGGTTTACAAGTTGCAAAATGATGCAAAATTCCAGGAGAAGCCTGAGGTTAAGGTCACATACGTCACCAAGGACAATGTGGACGAGTACCTGAAGAATTTTGCTTATTACGCTACTTTCTACAAACCATAAAGCAACAAAGCGGAGTTTTGAGGTAAATTGAGCAGAACTCTGACGGACATAATCGGGGGGTACTGGAATAGCCCTTTCCAGTATCCCCTTAATTGGATGATAGATGCTTAAGAGCTTGATTTTTGAAAGGATGCTGCTATGATTATTGACTTTCATGCTCATCCCGATTTTAAAACGCCCTCTGAATTGTATTCTCCAGCCGAATTTGTGGCTGGCATGGACCAGGGCGGTGTTGATATTACCTGCTTGTTCGGGAACGACCAAGCTGACCCAGGCAGTTGCCCTCCATGGCGAGATGAACGCTTTATGGCAGTTCCGACGAATTTTAATGATGAAGAGCTATTTACTTTTTGTGGGCATTATCCTGATCGATTGATAGGTTTCACCTCAATTAATCCAAATCGCTACCAACCCGAACGCAAGGTTGAACGGGCAATTAATGAGTTTGGGATGAAAGCGGTAAAACTATACCCTCATTCCGGTTTCTATCCCAATGATTCACGTTTGACAAGAACCTATGAGTTATGTTCACGCTTGGGTATACCTGTGGTCATCCACACGGGAATGAAGGCGGTCCGTTGGCAGTGGATGAAATATAATCAGCCCATCTATGTGGATGAAATAGCCACAAATTTTCCAGACTTGAACATTGTAATGTGTCATGGCGGTTACCCGTGGACAGAGGAATTTATGACTGTTGTCTACACCAATCCGAATATTTGGGTGGATTTGACCTTCATGGAACGAATTGAAGAGGCCTTTCTATTGCCCGGTTTAGTAGAGAACACCATCCGTCGTTTGGTTAAATTAATTGGCGCGCAGAGATTGCTTTGGGGCACAGAAGGTCCGTATATGACTTTACCTTTATATGGATCGCACGATCCGAGCAATTATCTGGTTTCACAATATAAATTAGTGAAGCGGTTCGATTTCCTCAGTGAAAAAGATAAGGCCGATATTTTAGGGAATAACGCTGCCCATTTACTAAAGTTATGAATAAATTTAACGGGTATTTGGCGTTTTGATCTGAATTTGAAAGGAGTGAAAGGATGGTTACGAAGTATTTAATCGAGGTTAATGAGGTCAAACCGGCCGATTTTGGTGATGCTGAAGGCTTTCAGGGAGTGGATTCGCGCCTCGTGATCGCAGATACCACTGTCGGCTCAGATAAAGCCTGCCTCTTCCGCGTTATCTTTCCCAAGGGCGCTTACCATGGACCTCACTACCACACCGAATCGGATGAATTGTTATATGCCCTGCGTGGGAAAGCAATCCAATGGGTGGATGGTGTGGAATATATTATGACCCCAGGTTCTGCCATGATCATCCCCAAGAACGTGGTTCATTGGATGCGCAATGACTGGGACGAGCTTTTTGAAGTGGTTGGCATCTATCCCGAAGTTCCCAATTTCAATCTGACTGGTCAGCAGGTACCTGAAAATTGGGAGAATTACGGTTTTACACCCCGATTGAAGGATAAATAGAGAAAGGATTTATTATGACAAAAAAGGAATATTATGAGCTTTCGATGGAACAGGAGTGGCGAGATGACACCCGTCGCGCCTACGTAACCATCGAGTCGATGGGTGAACGCGTCCGTCTTCTCAAAGAGGAAGATGTGCTCGAGGTTTTGGATGGCGCCTTCGATATGCACGTGCATGCCTTTCCAGATCCGCTGATCGATACAGGTTGGGACCAGGTTCAAGTGACCAAGATGGCTACAGATATTGGCATGGGTGGATGCAATTTCAAGGCGCACACCTTCCCGACCGCGGCAACCGTTCCTTTTGTCAACCAGATTGTCGAAGAATATGCCCGGAATATTGGCAAGAAACCAGCTCATGCCTACGGAGGCATTGTACTCAATTACTTTTCGGGTGGTCTTAACCCTGACTCTGTAGAAATGGCAGCTCGCTTGGGCGCCAAGACAGTGTGGCTGCCCAGTCATGACTCTGCCCACCACAACCGGGTGATCAACGATCCAGGGACTCACTGGATTGAGTTGTTAGATGATAACGATAAGCCAGTCCCAAACCTCTACAAGATCTTCGAAATCGTAGCCGCCAACAATATGATCCTTGATCCCTGCCATGCCAGCACCAAGCAACGCTTCATAGTAATAGAGGAAGCCAAAAAAGTCGGGGTCAAACATTTCATGCTTACTCACCCCAATTGGAACGTAACCAAGATGACCATCGCTCAGATGATAGAAATAAGCCAGCTGGGTGCGTATATTGGTATCTTCGCTTATGGAGATATCCCAAACTTCAACAATCCCAAGTGCGACCCATATTACTTCATAGAATGCATCAAGCAGATAGGGGCGGAACATATCTTCATTGCCTCAGATTTAGGCACTGTGATTAATGTTCCTCCCGCTGAAGGGATGAAGCTCTTTGTTCGGATTTTACTGGCAACCGGAATGGAAAAGAAGGTAATTCGCAAGATGGTAGTTGATAACCCACGCCACTTGCTAGGATTGGATTAGCGTAAAAGGAATAACTCTGATGAATACAGATTCCAAGAGCCGTCTCTATCAGATGACCCACACTACCCCCAGCAAATTGTGGAATGATTCATGCTCGATCGAGGAGCTTACCAGCTCTATTGAAATGAACGGAGCCGTCGGTGCCACATGCAACCCATCCATCGTGTTGACAGTGTTGAAAAAGGAATGGAGTGTATGGAAGGACAGGATTCCCCAGCTAATCCGCGAGTTGCCTCAGGCGACGGACGAGCAGGTAGCCTGGAAACTTGTGGAAGAGATGTCGCAGAAAGCGGCAGCGCTGTTGATGCCTGTTTTTGAGCGTGAGCAAGGTAAATTTGGCCGGCTCTCCATCCAAACCAATCCTAAATTCTATCGAAATGCCAGCGCGATTGTGGAGCAGGCTGAGCACCTCTCTCAGCTTGCCCCGAACATGGTGGTTAAGATCCCTGTAACGGCTGCTGGGATAGAGGCGATCGAGGAGGCTACTTACCGGGGTGTGAGCATTAATGCCACGGTGAGCTTCAGTCTTCCTCAGGCAATTGCTGTTGCTGAAGCTGTGGAGCGAGGTTTTCGGCGCAGGGAAACCGAGAAGAAGGATATTAGCCAGATGGGTCCGGTATGTACACTCATGGTGGGGCGATTGGACGATTGGTTGAGGGTGGTAGCGGATAAGGAAGGTATCATTGCTAATCCATGGGTCTTCGATTGGGCAGGAGTGGCAGTAATGAAAAAGGCGTATATAATTTTTCAGGAAAGAGGTTATCGCTTGCCCTTATTGAGCGCTGCGTTCCGCAATCATCTGCATTGGAGCGAATTCATCGGTGGAAATGTTGTGATATCTCCACCTTATAGCTGGCAGAAGAGATATAACGCTTCAGATATCCCCATAGAAAATCGAATGGATAAAAAGGTAAATCCATCTATCATTGAAGAGTTAGAAAGAAAGTTTGCCGATTTCCATCGTTCGTATTATGAAGATGGCATGCGAGTAGAAGAATTTGATGATTTTGGTCCGACCCGTCGTACTTTACGCCAGTTCGCCAAAGCCACGGATGATATCATCACCCTGGTTCGGGACATCATGATTCCTAATCCTGATATTTAACAGGAACGATAAAAAATATCAGTTTGTCTATCAAAAAGATGGAATATCACGTCGGCGGTGTTGGCTTGAAGCTCGATCCAATAACTATATGGATTTTCATGATCCCTCCACAGGAGAATTGATTGCTCAGACGCCAAAATTTAAAGCAGGTCCCGATAATTGCCCCGGGGTTCTCCCTAATTCTTCTCGCATGTATGCCACCTAAACAAAAGATTGACTTTTCATATAATTAAGAGTATGATTAAAACTCTAACAAATGTTCATTGTATGTTCAATTGTTCTTTTTATAACAAGCTAATTTTACCGAAGGAGGATTTTCGAAATGCCTGACAGAAATAAGCACATTATCTATTTAGATAACCTCGCACCTGATGATGTTGGCGATGCCGAGGGCTTTGCGGGAGTGGATATCCGCTGGATGATCACCGACGCCACCATGGGGACAAACCATTCCACATTATTTCATGTCATCTTTCCCAAAGGCGCCTACCATGGGCCACATATTCATCGGCAAACGGATGAACTGCTTTATATTGTACGAGGGAGAGCGTTCAAATGGATAGATGGAGTGGAATGCAATTTGATCGCTGGTTCAGCCGTTTACATTCCCAAAAATGTGGTCCATTGGATGAGAAACGAAGGTGATGAAGATGTAGAGGTGGTTGGGTTTTACCCAGACGTGCGGAATTATGCTGATTCTGAGCAGGTACTCCTGGACAGGAAAGAATGGGATAAATACGGCTTTTCAAAGGCTCATAAATAATTGAAAACTTGGTCTGCCAGGATGACAGATAAGCCAGGGAAGAAACCACCATCAATCTTTTCTATTAAAAACAGAAATAGGTTTTTAGGAGCTCTCGCTTGAAAAGGTGTGGATTGACGATACCAAACCCGCCTTTGAGACTATTTAATCCTGGACGCAGCTAAAATATTACCCTTGCTGAATTGCTGCCAGGCAGCAGAGCTGGCAAGTAAGATGTGTCACTCGCTTTAGCCTCAAAACCGCTTTCTGTATCGTTTCTTCACCAAACATCTACCCATCTGTGCCCTGCTGAAGAATGCAACCTCTTTATTATTTAACACAGCGGTTCACAATGTTCAAAGTTGTAAGCAAGAAAGGAGCCTTTTGTGTCGTATAAAATTTCTTTGATCGGCGCGGGTAGCAGTATATTTACACCCCAGGTTATCTCGCTATGCATTCAATCTAAAGCATTGCGTGGCAGCACTATATCCTTGATGGATATCAACCCACAACGCCTGGAATTGATGGCTACTCTTGCGAAAAAACTTGTTGAAAAGACTGGATCTGACCTGAAAATTGAAAGCACGACTGACCGCGTGCAGTCCCTGACTGGAGCAGATTTTGTTATTACCACGATCGCTGTTGGCGGTAATGCTGCCTGGGAAAATGACTTGGAAATTCCTGGTAAATATGGCATTTACGGGCCATACAACGATTCGATTGGACCTGGTGGCATGATGCGTGCCTTTCGCCATGTTCTACCTATGGTCCAGATGTGCAAGGAACTTGAGACTGTATCCCCGAATGCCTGGGTATTAAACTACACAAACCCGGCGACAGCCTTATGTTGGGTAATGCTGAGGCAGAGTAAAATCAAAGTAGCGAGCCTTTGCACCAACACGACTCCCCTGCGGGATGCTAAATTCATCTCCAGCTGGGTGGGAGTAAAGCCGGATGAGGTTGTCGTACCTCCTCCTGCAGCCGGAATCAACCACTGCGCCGGACTTCTCGAGATCCACCTGAAGGATGGGCGAGATGCCTTCCAGATGATCAGGCAAAGAATTCGCCACCCAATCATCCGATGGGCACTCGATACCTACGGGATACTCCCTTATGCCTGGCCTCACTGGATAGAATTCATCCCTTCACTGTGCAAACTACAGGCGGAGTACAAGGGAAGAATCCAGGGGTTGCCGTTGGGCTATGGAATCCCTGTGGTAGACATACAGCATGATGTTGCACGCGTTCGCCAGTGGGAAGACCTGGTGGCGAAGTGGGTAAGGGGCGAAGGCGAGGTATCCCTTGAAGCCATACCAAAGACCCAGCCTGTGCAGGTCGTCGAGGTGATGGAAGCCCTGGTTGAGGACCGGAAAGAAGTGCACGTGGTGAACGTTTTAAACCACGGCGCAATCGATAATCTACCCAATGATGCCGTTGTTGAGGTGTCTGCGCTGGTCAGCGGTCAAGGAATTCAGCCGATCCATGTTGGACCAATGCCTAAAGCGCTCGCAGCTTTCTTACGCCTGCACCTGGCTGTTGAAGAATTGACCTTTGAAGCCGGCTTAACCGGCGACCGCAGGATGGCGCTCCAGGCATTCGAATTAGATCCATTTATTTCAGCTAAATTGACACCACCCGAGACAAGCCGGCTTCTGGATGAGATGCTGGCAGCCCACGCTGCATATCTGCCGCAATTTAATTAGGAAGCAGAAAAATCCTGATGGAGCTCAACCCAAGGAGAAAAAATGAGCAACCCGGAAATAGAACAATTGATGCTTTCAATACCTGGTAGATTGCCGAAGGAAGATCTGGCAGGGATCAATGCTACCATCCAGTTTGATCTTGATGGAGAGAGCAGTGAAACCTGGTTGTTAACCATCCGGGACGAAAAATCAGAGATAAAGCGCGGGAGAGTGAACAAACCGGATGCGAGTTTCATGTCTGGAATCGAGGATTTTATCGGACTACTGTCAGGAGATATCGAAAAGATTACTTGGTCTTTCATGCAGGGGAAAATTGTGGTCGAGGGAAATATGACGATTGTCTGGAGAGTGCTAGCCCAGTTAAGAAGCACTTAAGTACAATAATAAAAAAATGTAGATCATAAAGGAGGTCAATATAGACCGATAAAAATCGAGATAATTGTCCCAAGAGACTCATAAATCTCTAAACCTATTTCACCTAATTTATATGAGGAGAGTCCAATGTTCGAAAAAATGTTACGCACGCTTATCACCGGGGGGATCATACTAGCAATCCTGGCAAGCTGCACACCAACAACTGCTACCCCCACGCAGCAACCAGAGGTCCTCCCCACGCAACAACCAGCCGCCCCCCCTACACAGGAACCGACCGCCCCCGCTACGCCTGAGGTGGTCGCAACAACTGAGCCGTCTGCGACACCGATAAAGGTGATGATGACCTGGCCAGATTATCCTGAGATGATAAAAGCCTACTTTGATGGTTATACTGCAGAAACGGGGATACCGGTCGAGGTAAACTCCGCGGTTCCTTTGGATAAGATCATTGCTGCTCTATCCAGTGCAGATGCGCCTGATCTGTTGGTCTTAGGGGATATCTACTCGGTCGGTATGTTCGCCGCGGAAGGATTGATCTCCCCTCTGGATGATCTGATTGCCCAAAACAATATCGACACCGCTGATATGTATTCGGGCCCCTTAGCCGAATGCAATTATAACAAAACGTATTACTGCCTGCCTTGGGGAACGGATGCCTATGCACTGTACTGGAATAAGGGAATGTTCGAAGAAGCCGGCTTGGATCCAGATAAGCCACCAGAAACCATGGAACAAATGTTGGAGTATTCTGATAAGCTGACCAAGACCGATGCTGATGGCAACCTGACTCAGGTTGGCTTTATTCCAGATTTCCCTTGGATGCATACCGAGCTGTACTTAGCTATGTTCGGCAGCACCTATCAGAACGCGGATGGAACTAAGGTTCAGCTAGATACACCCGAGATGATTGCCACCATGAAATGGCAGCAGGAATTCTACACGAGATATGGAGCGGATAAGGTCAGTCGCTTCCTCTCATCTGCAGGTAACTACCTGGGAGCAGACTCGGGCTTCTACACCAACAAAATTGCAATGGTGGTCGATGGTGAATGGCAGACCGGGCCAGAGTACTTACAGAAATACCGCCCGGATATGGATTACGGAATTGCCCCGATGCCCTATCCGGAGGCTCATCCAGAGTTTAAAGATACTGTAGTCCTGTGGGGCACAGTCGTAGAGATTCCATCCAATGCAGCGAATAAGGAAGGCGCAGCAAAACTTCTTGCCTGGATGGAGCTGCCCAAGAACCAAACTGATATGATGATCATCCTGCCCAACCTACCCAGCAGCCATGCCGCTGGCGCTGACCCGCGTTTCCAACAGAACCCGGAGCTGAAACTCTTCATCGATATGGAGAACAATGGGAAGGCTCAACCGGTATATGTCAGCTCATTTTTCTATGATATCTTGACTGCTGTTTACACCATACAGGAAAAGGTTCTCCTGGGTGGAGAAGATCCTGCCCCCCTTTTAGCAGCAGCCCAAACGGAAATTCAGGCGAAAATGGATGGAGCCCCATAACAAATGCCAATCAGCCTGAAACTTCAATAATTGAAACTGGCACTCCTTATCTAGGGATAGATAAGGGGTGCCAGACCGGCTCATTGAAATATTTGTTATAAATGATAGACAATCCTTCGTGATTAGTATTAAGTTCAAAAATTAAGTGCGTAGGAGGTCCCTGTGACACCACTAAAAGAACAGGAAGAATCATCACAGCAACCCAATACTAGAAAATGGTGGATGGATCTGCGTACAACAAAAAAATGGAGTCCCACGACTCGTCGAAATTTCTTTACGGGTGTCTCCTTCGCCTCTTTATGGATTATTGGTTTTTTATTTTTTAATCTTTACCCGATGTTAGCCTCGCTCTATTATAGTTTCACCGAATACCATATTATGAAGCCAAAAATATGGATAGGCCTGGCAAACTATGTTCAACTATTCCATGACCCAAAGTTTTTCACAGCGCTTTCCAACACGACTTATATGGTTGTTGTTGGTGTCACGATGAGCTTGCTTCTATCCTTTACGTTCGCAGTATTCTTGAATTTCAAGGTACCCGGCCAATCGATCTTCCGGGTCATATACTTCTTACCATCGATTGTACCGACGGTGGCTTCAACTTTACTATTCATCTGGGTGTTGAACCCCAACCAGGGTATCCTCCAAATGTTGCTAGGAAAAATTGGAATCATAGGACCGGATTGGTTTAAAGATCCCACCTGGGCGAAACCCGGGCTTCTTTTGTTAGGTTTTTGGGGAATGGGTCAATCGATCATGATCTATCTTTCGGGTCTGCAGGATGTACCCAGGTCCCTACTGGAAGCGGCGGAGCTTGATGGGGCTTCCTGGCTTCAGCGCTTGCGCTATGTCACCATTCCGATGGTTTCTCCCATTACATTGTTTATGCTGATCATAGGTATCATCGGTATGTTTCAGTACTTTACCTCTGCTTATGTTTTTAGCCATGCCAGCACGGGCACGGCTCTTGGATCACCTTTGCAATCGACCTTGTTTTATAGCGTATACCTCTACAGCGTTGGCTTCCAACAGTTAAACCTGGGATATGCTTCTGCTCTAGCCTGGATTTTATTCATCATAATTATGGCATGTACGGTCGTTATGCTTCGCTACTCTACCCGCTGGACTTATTATTAGAGGTAAGCCATGAAAGATAATAAAGCCGTTCCAATTGATACACCTGACATAGACCAGGCTAAACTACCCCTGCGTTCGGGTGGATCAAAAACCAAGTTCAAATCCAAAACCTGGTACCGATTTCTAAAAATTCTCCGATCACCAGTCCAACTCTTGATCCTGGCATTTGGCTCGCTCTTTTTCTTGCTGCCTTTTCTCTGGATGCTCTCGACTG
>Ga0315291_10009503_pt1 | contig 11920 bp, 8 predicted proteins | sample YL17G12_20_MG_FD_203070 | JGI IMG/M metagenome (GOLD analysis project Ga0315291, IMG submission 203070) | Sediment microbial communities from Yellowstone Lake, YNP, Wyoming, USA - YL17G12_20 | ecosystem: Environmental > Aquatic > Freshwater > Lake > Sediment | place: USA: Wyoming | collected...
TCTCACCACAGTGTGCCACTGCTTGACGTAAGGCAAGCAGTGACGAGGGATTCCGCCCCGCACTGCTTCTGCGAAGCAGTGGCACACTGTGATCCGACGTCGGGTGTTGGTGAGAAATGCGGGATAGGGAGGGGAATCCTCCAATGGAAATCGTACCGAGGCAGGGTACCATGCCTTCCCCCCAGACGTTCGAGAGCAAGCTGGCTGCCATTTGGCCCCCGGCCACCTGGCAGGAGGTAACGACCTTGTTGGCCGTGTCCGGGGGGGCCGACAGCGTAGCCCTGATGCGTGCCATGCTGGCCCTGAAAACTCGTGGAGACGGCCGCTTGTGCGTTGCCCACTTCAACCACCACCTCCGGGGCGATGAGTCGGCGGCCGATGAAGCATTTGTGCTCGATCTGTGCCGCCGGTTCGATCTGCCGTGCGAGGTAGGACATGCCCAGGGCCAGGTGGTGGCCGAGGGTGGCGACGGGCTGGAGGCTGCCGCCCGGGCGGCCCGATACGAATTCCTCCAACAGGCGGCTGCCCGATTCGGGGCCCGATACGTCGTCACCGCCCACACTGCCGACGACCAGGCCGAGACGATCCTGCACCGGATCCTCCGGGGCACGGGCATCGGCGGCTTGGGCGGGATGCAACGGCTGAGGGCGTTCGGATCGGCTGCCACGCTGATCCGTCCCCTACTGGAGGTTCGCCGCGCGGAGCTGGTGGCTTATCTGGACGACCTGGGCCAACCGTACCGGTTCGATGCGAGCAACCAGGACACCCGGCTGACCCGAAACCGGATTCGCCACGAGCTGTTGCCCCAATTGGCCCGACAGTTCAATCCTGGCGTGGTCGACGCCCTGCTGCGGCTAGGCCGGCTGGCCGACGAGGCCCAGGCGGTCATCGAGGCCGTTGTGGAAGGCCTCTGTCAGCGGTGCGTCGTCTGCGAGAGCCCTCAGGCAGTGCAGATCGACGCCGCCGCGCTGGCCGACCAGCCGCGCTACACGATCCGCGAATTGCTGATGGCCACCTGGCGGAGGCAGGGCTGGCCAATGCAGGCCATGGGTTTTGCCCAGTGGGACCTATTGGCCGGGCTGACTTCCGGGCGCCGGGGAGCGTCTGCGGAGCTCCCGTCCAGGCACATGTTCCCGGGCAGTGTGCTGGCCGAGCCCGGCGAAGGCCGGCTGCGGCTGGTGCGAGCCCCAGAATAGTGGTACACCGTGGCGGTTGTCCCCGGTACGTGAACACTCCGGGCCCAGCGGCTACGGGACCTGCCGCCGGTAGAAACTGCTGAGGGTCCGGAGACGATGGACCAGGTAGGCAACCACCACGCCCAGCAGGACCAGAGCGATGAGGTTGATCACGTGGCGGTCGGGATCGGTGTCGAAGCCTTGCTGGAGTTCCGGTCGCCAGCAGTGGAAATCGATCATCAGGATCACGTAGGAAATCAGCGACAAGAGCGTCATGAACCAGACGAATCGCACCCGAAACCAGAGGCCGGAAGCGACGATCAGCAGCGGGTATCCGACGACTAGCGGGCTGGCCAGGCCGTCGGCCGCACGCAACACGGCCAGCAACAGCAGCGAGTCGAGCGTCCCCCAGACGAACCGTGCCGGGATCGACCACCGCTGGCTGTCGTGCAGCCGCTGGCAGACGACCGAAACCGTGGCCCAGATCCCCAACAGGACCGCGATTCTCCCGTGAAACTGCCAGTCCGGAGGGGTCTGCCTGAGGAGGTATTTGAGCGTGTCGACGACGACAAACGCGATGTAGAAGAGGCCCAACGCGGCAAACCGCGACGCCAGGGCCGGCTGGCGGCGGGTCCAGCTCCAAAGCCGCTGTCCGAGGTGCGGGGGGCGGACTTCCAGGGCCTCGCCCCGGGCAAACCGCTCCAGATCGTCGGCCAAGGCGCCGGCCGACGAGTAGCGGTCGCCGGGCGACTTGGCCAGGCACTTTAGGCAGATCAGTTCCAGCCCCCGTGGGACCCGCGGGTTCAGCCGCCTGGGCAGCATCGGCTCCCGTCCGAGGACGTCCATCAGCGTATCCAGCGGATTCTCCCGGCGAAACGGCGGCCGGCCGGTCAAGAGTTCGTAAAGGATCGCTCCCAAGCTGTACACGTCGGTGGCCGGCCCCACGTCGCTGCTGCGGCCGGCTGCCTGTTCTGGGGCCATGTAAGGGGGCGAGCCGGCAATTACGCCGGTGGCGGTGATCTCGGAGTCGGGTGTGAACACCTTGGCCAATCCGAAATCGGTCACGTGCGGCTGCGCTGCGCTGTCCAGCAAGATGTTCAACGGCTTCAGATCGCGATGGACGATGCCCTGCTGGTGCAGGTGGTCCACTGCCCGGGCAACTGTGGCCAGCAGCCGCACGGCGGCGTCCAGGTCGACCGGCTCCCGGGCGATCCGCTGCGCCAGACTCTCTCCCTCGACATACTCCATGGCGAAGTAGTGCTGGCCGTGGATCTGGCCCACGTCGTGGATGTGGACGATGTTCGAATGCTCGACCCGCGCGGCCGCCTTGGCCTCGGTCTGGAAGCGGCGGACGTGCTCGGACGAGGCCAGGTGACTGGCCAGGATCATCTTGATAGCCACGGTGCGGTCCAGGCCGACTTGGCGTGCCTTGTAGACGACGCCCATCCCGCCGCGACCGATTTCGCTCAAGAGTTCGTACTGCCCGAAGGGACGCGGCAACTCACCCCCGGCGGGCCGGGAGTCCGCCGACTCGGTCCCGGGAACCGCGAGGTCGCCGACGGGTGGGGCGACGCTTTCCAGGGCGTCCAGCAGGTCCAGCGCGGCGGCCAGTTCCGGCCGCTCGCGGAGCAAAGTCCCTCGATCCGCTGCCTCGCCCGCCTGGAGCTGCGCGAGGTAGTCGTCCAGCACGCTCAGCACTTCCTGGTCATCCGGTGAGGCGCTCACTGATCGTCTCCCAATGCCTCCTGCAGCTTCTTGATCGCCCGCATCCAGAGCATCTGCACGGCGGGGCGGGAGCGGTGCATCCGTTGGGCGACGTCATTGAACGGGAGCCGCTGGAGGTTCCGCAGGACGATCACCTCCTGGTAGTCCGGCGGCAAATCGGCCAGGGCGGCGGTCACCCGCAATTCGGTGTCCAGGCGGAGAAACTCTTGGCTGGGCGTGCCCACGGGGGCGGCCGGCTCGGGGACGCCGCGAGAGCGGCTATCGGCCGAATCGCGGAAGGGGACCTCCCGCCCGGTCTGACGCTTCGCCGTGCCGTGATAGCGGCGGACGAAGTCGGCCGCGTTGTGGGCGAGGATCTTCCGCAGCCAGGCCAGCCATTCTTTCTCGCAGGTGCCCTGGAACCCGCTGAAATCCCGATGGGCCTCCAGCAAGGTCTGCTGCACGAGGTCGGAGGCATCGACCTTCACCCGCAGCCAGCTTTCGACTTGGCAGCGGGCCACGTACCCCAAGTAGGTGCGGCAGAGCCCGAAGAGGCGTTCCCGGCCCTCCGCGTCGCCCCGCCGGGCCCGCTCGATCAATTCGGAGACCTTTGGCCTTTCCGCGTCGTCCATGGGTCGATCGTCCAGCCTGATCGTGGGGCATCCCTGGGAGTCTACCCCAGTTGGTCGGCGATTTCCAGGCGCGTGATTCCGGGAAAAAGGGGACAGGTCCAATTTGCCGGAACGGCCCGAAGGGTGCTTCGCACAAATTGGACCTGTCCCCTTTTTCCTCCCCGAGGTTGCCGACGCGGATTGCGCGGCCTAGAATCCCCCAGAAGGAGTCAGGCCATGCACCACCGGGAACTCCTCGATCAAATAAAGGCCCGCCTGCAAGAGGCATTTGGCCAACGGCTGCGCGGCGTCGTTCTGTACGGCTCGGAAGCCCGCGGAGAAGGCCGCCAGGACAGTGACATCGACGTGCTGATGTTGCTGGAAGGCCCGATTCAACTGGGGCGCGATATTCACGTTAGCGTCCAGGCACTGTATCCCTTGATTCTACGGACGGGGCGCGTGATTGACGCAGCTCCGGTGGACGTCCGGAGATACGAAGCGGGAGCGATGGCGTTGTACCGCCTGGCCAAGAAGGAAGGGATTCGCGTATGAGTCAGGGTGCGGGAGAGGATGTCTTGTGGTTTTGGCGGCACGCGGAAACTGCGCTGAAGGCCGCCCGCCAGAACCTGCAGATCGACCCCTCCACCGCGGTTAACCGAGCGTACTACGCGGCGTTCTACGCAGTTTCAGCCCTGTTTGCCAGCGAGGGTCGGACCTACACCAGACACAGTGCCGTCGAGACTGCCGTTCACCGGGACCTGGTCAACACCGGCCGATGGACTCAGGATCTTGGTGCCGCCTATCGTGAGCTTCACAGTCTGCGGACGGCCGCGGATTACGACGTGTCTGCCTTCCCGACGGCGGAGAGGGCTCAAGAGGCGGTTCAGCAAGCACACACCATCCTTGAGGCCGTCCGAGCCTCCTGCCCGCAACTGGGCTGAGTCCGACCACATCGAGGCCGGTTCTGCGAAGTGACTTCGCCGGATGGGTTTGGCATCGAATCGCCTCGCGCCCGCGCCTCAGATCCACCCCTTGCGAATTAGCAGCGTTTTCACGCCTTGCGTAAGCAGGACGTACACGGCAAGGGTCGCCAGGAGCAACGGCCAGTAGAGGGGCGGTAGGGGGACGAACCCGATCCACGGGCCAACCGGCGACGAGGGCAGGATCACTCCCACGGCCATGATCACGATCGTCGTAAACAACAGCGGCCAGCTCGCGCGACTTTGCAGGAAAGGGATCCGATTGGTGCGGATGACGTGAATGATGAGCGTTTGGGTGAGCAGCGACTCGACGAACCAGCCCGTCTGGAAAAGCGACTCGTTTGCCGGGTCCCAGCACTGGAAGACGAGAAGCATCATCAGGTACGTCGTGTAGTCGAAAACGGAACTGCACGGGCCCACAAACAGGATGAAACGCGCGATTTCACCCATGTGCCAAGGCCGCGGCTTGGCGATTTGCTCGGGGTCCACGTCATCGGCCGGAATGGGGACCTGCGAGAAATCGTAGAGCAGGTTATTCGTGAGGATTTGGAGGGGAAGCATAGGCAGATAGGGCAAGAACGCGCTGGCCCCCACGACGCTGAACATGTTGCCGAAGGAGGAGCTGGCGCCCATGCGAATGTACTTGAGGATGTTGGCGAAGACCTTCCGCCCGTCCAGCACTCCTTCCTCCAAGACCAAAAGGTTCTTTTCCAGCAAGATAACGTCGGCGGCTTCTCGGGCGATGTCGGTGGCCGTATCGACCGAGATGCCCACGTCTGCTGCTCGGAGGGCGGGTGAGTCGTTGATGCCATCTCCCAAGAAACCCACTACGTGCTTTCGGCTCTGCAAGGCACGGATGATCCGTTGCTTGTGTCCGGGGGAAAGACGAGCGAACAGGGTAGTGCGTTCTGCCGCCTCGGCCAGCTCGTCATCCGACATCGCCTCGACCTGAGTACCCAAAAGGGCGTGCTCCGTGGACAGGCCCACCTCTTGGCAGATCTTGCGGCTGACAAGCTCGTTGTCGCCCGTGAGGACTTTGACCGTGACACCATGTTGTTGCAGGACGTTAATGGCCGGCGAGGCCGTTTCCTTGGGCGGATCGAGGAAGGCCGCGTATCCCTTGAGGATCAGGTTGCACTCATCATCCTTGCTGTACGCCGCCTTGCGCTCGAAATCCCTGTAGGCGATGGCCAGCACACGGAAACCGTCGGCACTCAGGTCGTCGTATTCCTCCTTCAACTCGTTGATCAGTATCTGCTCGATGGGATAGACCTGGCCATCCAGCTCGAAATGCGTGCAGCGCTGAAACACGGCCTCCGGAGCGCCTTTGCAGATCAGGCGATGGATATGGCCGGGAGTCTCGACGACCACCGACATGATTCTCCGCGAGAAGTCGAAGGGGATCTCGTCCACCTTGTGGAAATCGGGAATCGAGCACTGCTCGTGCACCTCCCGGTGTTGGAGAATCGCCCGATCCAGGACGTTTTTCAGGCCCGTCTGGAAGTAGCTGTTGAGGTAGCCGAACACCAGCACCTCGTCGTCTTCTTTACGGACTACGTCGCAATGACGCTCCAGAATCACCCGATCCAGCGTGAGTGTCCCGGTCTTGTCGGTGCACAGCACGTCCATCGCACCGAGGTTCTGAATCGAGTTGAGCCGCTTGACAATCACCTTGCGGCGCGACATAGCGATCGCACCCCGGGAGAGGCACACGCTGACGATCATGGGGAGCATTTCGGGGGTCATGCCCACGGCCACTGCCATGGCAAAGAAGAAGGCCCCCGTCCAGTCGTGCTTGGTCAGCCCATTGATCAGGAAAACCAGCGGAACCATGACCAGAATGAAGCGGATCATCAGCCAAGTGAAACGCGCCACGCCGCGGTCGAAGCTGGTCTGCATCGGCTGTTGGCCGATCGCCTTGGCCATGCTCCCCAGGTAGGTGCGGAATCCGGTCTCCACGACCACGCCCGTGGCCGTGCCGCTTTCCACGCTGGTGCCGAGGAAGCACAGGTTCTTCAGCTCGAGCAAGGATTCTCCGGGCTGCTGGTGGTTCACCTCCGATTTCTCGACGGGCAGAGACTCGCCGGTCAGACTGGACTGCATCACAAACAGGTCTTTGCAGGAGATCAGCCGCAAGTCCGCGGGGATCATATCGCCGGCGGCCAGCCTGACCACGTCGCCGGGCACCAGGTCCGCCAAAGGCACCTCCTGCGCCTGTCCGTCTCGCAGCACAGTGGCCGTCACGCTGATCATGGCCTTCAGTTTGGCCGCGGCGTCGTCGGCACGCGATTCCTGGACGAATCGCAGCACGACTCCCAGAATAACCATGATGATCATCACGACCGCCGCCCGCACGTCCCCGGTCACTAGCGAAATTGCCGCGAGCATTAAGAGCAGGATCACCAGCGGGTTCAAACACGCTCTGCCCAAAAGGAACAGGCGGCCGCGGCGTCGCTCTTGAGCAACGGTATTGCGGCCATACCGCTCAAGCCGCTCCGCCGCCTCTTCCTGAGACAGACCGGTCTCCGCCGTGCCCAGCATGGCCAGCACCTGGGGAACTCCGTTCCGCGCCGCCTCCAAAAACAATGGCGCAACCTGAATGGCGTTCGGACCCCGGCGGAGCATCGCCAGGACGTTCTTGGGCAGAATGGCAGTCGGATGGAAGGCCATGGGCCAAAGACCTCGCGGCCGCAACGCAGCTCAAGCGGAACCACGGCGCGGAAACGGAAACCCGTCATTTTCTATCGCAGGGTCATCGGGGTCAAGCAAGAACCGGAACCGAAAGAGGTGCCAGACAAGGCGCCGGAAACGCAGCGGGCGTGCCGACGCCCTCCTGCTAATCGACGACAGGCTCGAACCCGAGGTCTCGGAGCATCCGGAAATCTTCCTCCGGGGGTTGGCCCTTGGTCGTCAGGTAGTCGCCGACGAAGATCGAGTTGGCCGGGTAGAGCCCCAGCGGTTGAAGGCTGCCCAGGTGCGTCTCGCGGCCGGCGGCAATCCGCAACTCACAGCGGGGATTTGCCAGGCGAAACAGGGCCAGTGCCTTGAGGCAGTACCGCGGGTCGAGCCGGCCAGCGCCCTCCAGGGGCGTGCCGGGAATCGGTTGCAGGAAATTGACCGGCACGGCTTCTACGGCCAGTTCGCCCAGCCGCAGGGCCAGCTCCACCACGTCGACGTCCTCCTCGCCCATGCCGACGATCCCCCCGCAGCAGATCTCCAGCCCGGCGTCGCGGACCGCCCGGAGCGTATCCAGACGCTGCTGATACGTGTGGGTGGTGCAGATCATGGGGTAGAACCGGCGGCTGGTGTTGAGGTTGTGGTTGATCCGATCGACGCCACAGGACTTCAGCCGTGCCGCCTGCTCCGCAGTGAGCAATCCGGCCGAGACGCAGACCTTCAGGCCGAAGGCCGCCTTGATCCGTGGAACGATCGCCACGAGCGCGTCGAGATCCTGCGGGCTGGGCGCCCGGCCCGAAGCCACGATGCAATAGGTGTTCGCCCGATGCCGGGCAGCCGTCCGGGCGCCGTCGAGGATCTCCGCGGGCGGGAGTAGCCCGTACTTGGGGATCTCGGCCTTCGAGACGTTCGATTGGGAGCAGTATCCGCAGTCTTCGCCGCAGATGCCGCTCTTGGCGTTGATCAGCAAGTTCAGGTGCACGCGGTTGCCGAACCAACGATAACGCACGCGGTAGGCAGCCGAGAGGACGTCCAGCAGCTCTTGGTCGCCGCTGCGGAGGATGGACAGTCCTTCCGCGGCGGTCAGTCGATGGCCTTCGAGCACGCGGGCGGCCAACTCGTGCCAGCGGCCGTGCTGATCGTCAGGCAGCACTGGCCTCTCGCCAGTGGCAGGAAGGGGACTTCGGGGGAGATTCGGCACGGGGGCCTCCGGGTGGAGTCTGGCGGTGGCGGCTTCTGGAGATCGAGGACAGGCGCTCTCCGACGATGATATCCACCGCGATGCCGGCCGCCCACCTCCTCTCGCTAAATGACCATGTGTTATTCCGGGAGGAAAGTGGTTTAGCCCGCATTTCTCACCACAGTGTGCCACTGCTTGACGTAAGGCAAGCAGTGACGAGGGATTCCGCCCCGCACTGCTTCTGCGAAGCAGTGGCACACTGTGATCCGACGTCGGGTGTTGGTGAGAAATGCGGGCTAAACACTGGATAATTCCCGAAATCACGCAACTCCATTTAGAGCGGATCCATCGCGAGTGCCAGGCACTGGGCCCCCCCGAACGCCGCAAACATAAGGCTCCTGCTGGCGATTTCCGCCGCTGGGAAGTAGAATTGGGACGAGCATCGGGTGCAACTGGGGATAAGTTTGATGCGCAGGTCGGTGATCTATGCGCTTTTGGCCGTGGCTGGGGCCAGTGCCGTGGCGATCGCGGTGCTGGTGGTTATCTCCGGCCGATCGGCCGACCCGACCGCGAAGATCCTCTCCGCCTTCCGGGAAGACCGACAGTATAATACTGTCCTGAAGATCGAGTATCCGCTGGACGAGACGCTCTTTCCCCCGGAGATCGTCCCCCCGACCTTCCGCTGGACGGATGACGGCGATGATGCGGACACCTGGCTGGTGACGATCCGGTTTCCGGACGGGAAGCAGCCGGTCAACGCGCTCTGCCTCAGCAGGCAGTGGACGCCCACGGAGGACCAATGGGAGGAGATCAAGGACCGATCGCGGGGGAAGATGGCCAGGGTGTTCGTGCTGGGTGTCAACCAGGCCGCGCCGGGGCAGATCCTGTCGGGAGCGGCGCTTTCGATCGGCACCTCGACGGACGAGGTGGGGGCCCCACTCTTCTATCGCGAAGTGATCCTGCCGTTTAGCGACGCGGTGAAGGACCCTTCGCGTATTCGCTGGCGGTTCGGGACGATCTCCTCCCCGGAACCACCGCCGGTCGTGCTGGAGAAGCTGCCGGTTTGCGGGAACTGCCATTCTTTCTCGGCAGACGGTTCCCTGCTGGGGATGGACGTGGACTATGCCAACAGCAAGGGTTCGTACGCCATCCTCCCGGTGGCCAAAGAAATGGTGCTCCACACCAGCAAGATCATCACTTGGGACGACTACAAGAAGGACGAAAACGAGTTGAGCTTCGGGCTGTTGTCCCAGGTGTCGCCGGACGGGAAGTACGTCGTCAGCACGGTGAAGGATCGCTCGGTATTTGTGCCCAGGCCCGATTTGGGGTTCTCGCAGCTTTTCTTCCCGATCTCAGGGATTCTGGCCTACTACTGCCGGGAAACCAGTGCGTTCCGGGCCTTGCCCGGGGCAGACGATCGGCAATTCGTCCAAAGCAACCCGACCTGGAGCCCGGATGGAAAGTACATCGTCTTCGCCCGCAGCAAGGCCTATCAGTTGAAGAGCGTGCGTGACCGGAAGGCGGTCTTGCTCAGCCGCGAAGAATGCCGCGAATTCCTCGACGGCCATCAGACGTTCCAGTACGACCTGTACCGGATCCCTTTCAACGGTGGTCGAGGCGGCAAGGCGGAGCCGTTGCAGGGGGCCAGCAAGAACGGGATGAGCAACTATTTCGCCAGGTACTCCCCCGACGGCAAATGGATCGTCTTCTGCCAGGCCAAGAGTTTCATGCTCCTCCAGCCGGACAGCCAACTGTATATCATCCCGGCCGGCGGGGGAGAGGCCCGCAAGCTCCGCTGCAACACCCCGCGAATGAACTCCTGGCACAGTTGGTCGCCCAACGGCAAGTGGCTGGTGTTTTCCTCCAAGGCCAAGTCGGTCTACACCCAGCTTTTCCTCACCCATCTCGACGGGGAGGGTCGCAGCAGCCCTGCCGTGCTGCTCTCCCAGTTCACCGCCGCGGACAGGGCCGCCAACATCCCCGAATTCGTCAATACCAGGCCCGGCGCGGTGCAGAGAATCCGCGAACAATTCCTGGATGACTACTCCTTTGTCAGGGCCGGAAACGAGTTCGTCAAGCAGCGCGATCTGGACGGCGCCGCCCGGGCATACGCCAAGGCGGTGGAGCTTAATCCGGAAAACGCCGAGGCCCGCTGCAACCTGGGAATCTGCTACTCCGATAAAGGGATGCTCCAGGAGGCGGAGACCCACATCCGCAAGGCCGTCGAGCTTCGACCCGAGAGCAAGGACATCCGGCGGAACCTGGGGCTGGTCCTTTCCCGCCAGCGGAGGTTTCCGGAGGCCGTGGTCTGCTACCGGAAGGCCGTGGAGATCGACCCGCGGTTCGTCGAGGCGCACGTCAATCTCGGTTCGGCGTTGGTCGAGATGGGCCAGCTCGATCAGGCCGTGGGGGTTTTCCGGAAGGTGCTCTCGCTTCAGCCGAAGCAGGCCCAAGCCCACTTTGAGCTTGGCCGGCTCCTGCTCCTCCGCAACGAATTCCCGGAAGCTCAGGAACATCTCGCCGCGGCCATCGAGATCGAGCCGAAGGTGCCGGACGCGTACTGCTACCTGGGCGAGGCGTTGTGCGTGCGGGGGGAAGCCTCCGAGGGAATCAAGCTTCTCTGCCGGGCCGTCGAATTGAATCCCAAGTACGCGGCCGCGCTGAACGCCTTGGCCTGGATTTACGCGACGCACCCCGATCGTCAAGTCCGCAACGGCGACCAAGCGGTAATCATGGCCGAGCGTGCCTGCACTCTGACCGGCGAGAAAGTCCCCGCGATCCTGGATACGCTGGCCGCGGCCTACGCGGAAGCCGGGAATTACGCGCAGGCCGTCCGCACCGCCGCCAAGGCCAAGACCCTGGCCGAACAGGCCGGAAATGCCCCTTTGGCCACCCAGATCGGCAGCCGCCTGCAACTGTACCTGGAGGGAAAACCGTTCCACGAGTTACCACGCTAATCCGGATGATTCACAAACGTGCCACGGCCGTGTCGGCCGTGTTGCGCCGGGGAAATCGCAAGGTTTGCAGCACGGCTGACACAGCCGTGGCGCGCCAAAACCGTCTCGAGGATGGTCCAATAGACAATCTGTGCCAATCCGGCAGGCGGCAATAGGAACCGAAGAAGATGCCAACGCCTTGCCGCAGTCGATCCCCTGGGCCAAAATGAGGTTGACCCAAAATGAGCTTGTCTGGGGTGGGGAGCTTGCCAGCCTGGAGGGCGTCTGGCGGATTCCGGGTATGCCGTATTCGAACGGGCTGAAGGTCTCGGGCCGTTCTCCGAGGAAAGGGCCTATGCGGAGACTGCTTGCCTATGCTTCGCTGGGCGTCGCCGCCGGGGCTGCGGCAATCGCCGCAGCCTTGTTTCTCGCCGCCCGGAACTCGGCCGGCTTGGGCGATCGAATCCTGGCCGCCTACCAGGAAGGCACCGATTACGGCGGCCTGACCCTCAACTACCCGGCGGACGGCACGCTCTTTCCCCCGGAAATCGTTCCCCCGACGTTTCGCTGGACGGACAGCCGCGACGATTCAGACACCTGGCTGGTGACGATCGAGTTCGCGGACGGTGAGCAAGGGGTGAACTCTTGTGTCCGCCAG
>Ga0315291_10009505_pt1 | contig 11918 bp, 3 predicted proteins | sample YL17G12_20_MG_FD_203070 | JGI IMG/M metagenome (GOLD analysis project Ga0315291, IMG submission 203070) | Sediment microbial communities from Yellowstone Lake, YNP, Wyoming, USA - YL17G12_20 | ecosystem: Environmental > Aquatic > Freshwater > Lake > Sediment | place: USA: Wyoming | collected...
CAAACTGCGCCTGCTCGATCTCCCCGAAATCAACGCCTACGACACAGTGATGCTGCTCGACTGCGACACAGTTGTTGTCCAAGACCCATGGCCGTTTCTGGATGGAAAGGCATTCCGGGCCAAGATTGCGGATGCGCCGACCGTCTCTCAAGAGGTGTTTCAACGCCTGTTTCAGCACTTTGGTCTTGAATTACCCGGACAGGATTATCAATGCACTTTTGGCAGCACGCAGACGATTTGGTATTGCAATGGGGGCGTTCTCATTTTCCCTCAAAATACTTTGGCGACCCTGGGTTCCGCTTGGCGCCGCCTTGATGCAGCATTGTTGGAGCGCCTTGATTTGCTAGGGCCGAACCCTGTTCACTGCGATCAAGCCAGTCTGAGCCTGGCTTTTGCTGCTCAGCCGGTGCCATTTCGTGAATTGCCGGTGAGCATGAACTTTCCGCTCCATCTGACCCATTTAGATACACCACCTGAAATGCAGGCATGTGATCCTGTCATCTTGCACTATCATGATCGGGTTGACGCCAGCGGCTATTTGCAGCCATCACCCTATCCGGGAGCACAGAAGCGGATCGAGCAGTTCAACGGGCGTCTGCGTCAAGATCGTCGCCAGCGTTTCGACAATCGTTTGTTTTGGGATTGGCGTTACGCGCACGCTCCCGATTTGGGATCTGGTCTGGGGTCACGTGGCGCGGCCTGCGCATACAAACAGGAACTGCTGCACCGGCTGGTAACGATGCATCGGCCCTGCTCTATTCTTGACATAGGCTGTGGCGACCAAGTTGTCAGCCAGGTGCTGCCGGATGAGATCTATACTGGCGTTGATATATCATCGGTCGTCATTGATAGGAATCGGGCTAATCACCCTAATCGCCAGTTCGTCTGTGGCGATATTCTGGATCTGGACTTGCCCCGGGCTGATCTGGTTATCTGTCTAGATGTGCTTATCCACATTGACAACCCGGACCGTTACCAGGCAGTCGTCAGTCGTCTCGTCGCACTTACGAACAAAGTGGGCTTTGTTTCGGGATATCAAGTCGCTCCCGAGGTCAAACATGATCTCACTTTTTATCACGAGCCACTCAGTCAAACACTTGAACATGCAGGCGCTCGTCACTTGCGCCAAGTCGGCGCTTATCGCAGTGTCACACTGTGGGCTTTTGAGCCGCCTGGTGCGGAACCGGAACAACTAATTACAGCGCATCGAGCAGGGCCGCTGCAAAAACCAACCTTTATCGTCGGCTGTATGCGCAGTGGGACAACCTTGCTGGCAGATCTGCTGGGCGAGTCTGATAGTATCGTTCATTGCTCATTCGAACTGAAGCGCGTCTGGTCCGAAGTGGTTCACGTGCCGATGGCCTCGCCTAGGACGCGGGATACCATCTGCCCGCAGCTTGGGGCAGATGATTCGACAGAGGAACAGGCCGGGCGGCTGACGCAGGCGTTCCTTGCCGAGATGGCAAAAAACCGGGGCGGCAAGCAGGATGACGCGATCTTTCTGAGCAAGAACCCACATTTGTGCAACAAGCTGCCTTTTGTCAACGCCTTGTTTCCCGATGCCCGCTTTATCTGGATCCATCGCCACTTGCTGCAAGTTGTAGCCAGCACCAAGGCGTTGTTCGAAGACGTTAACGGCCGTCAACACACCTGGCATTACTGGCCCGAGCCTCGTCCGGGCATGGTGCGCTGTTGGGAGGCGTTCCACTTTGTCCCACCGCCGGCCCACGTGACCCCGGCTCGCTGCTTTCCCGGCGGGGATGTGCAGTATCTGGCCGAGTACTGGCTAGAGAGTAACCAGGCTGTGGCCGAGTTCTTGCGGCATCTACCTGCCGACCGTGGCTTGGTGATTCAGGAGGAGGACCTCGTCCGAGAACCAGAGACACAGTTGGCGCGTTGTTTTGCGTTCCTCGGCGTGCCGCTGACCATCCCGTCTGGGGTACGTGACAGACTGGACAATTCGCGGAATCAGCTATGGGCATCGCGTCTCACGCTGAAAGAACGCCTATCGCTTCTCGAGTTCACGGCATCCCACGCAAAAGCTATAAATGACTTGTTCCCCGGCGAGAGTCGCGCGGCGTTCTATGGCCATCAGATCAGGTCCGCTATACTGGACTGGTCTACCCATGATGACACAACTCTGCAGCAGACCGTGCCGGCATTGATTCAAGAACGAGATGCCGGCCGGGCGCAACTGGCCGCCTTGACTCGAGAGCGAGATGCTTACCAGAAGCAACTAGTCGCCATCCAGCGCAGCCGCGCCTGGGGCGTAGTGACCAAAACTTGGGTGGTGACAGTCGCTCTGAGAAAACTGAAAAAGATGCTCTGTCACTAAGACCGGAGATACTTGATAGATGTCGAAACCGATTGTCATTACCGGCATGCATCGTTCAGCCACTTCACTTGTGGCGAGCTTGATCCAAAAAGCCGGTGTCAACATTGGGGATAGGCTGCAAGGGATCAGCCGGGGAAATCCTCGGGGACACTTTGAGGATTCGGACTTTTACGACCTGCACGAGAGGATGCTCCAGCGGCGGGGGCAGAGTGTCTTTGTCCAGTCGCTTGCCTTTATGCGCGGGGCCGAGGATGATGAGATCGCTCAGGCGCGCCAGCTCATCGAGCAGCGCAAAGACAAGCCCATGTGGGGCTGGAAGGATCCGCGGACCTCTCTTTTTCTCGACTTTTGGCATGACCTACTGCCGAACCCGTGCTATCTCTTCCTGTACCGTCATCCCCTTGAGATCGCGCTATCTCTGCTGCGGCGTGGAACAGACCTGGAGGTGCTGATAGCTCCATCTGTCGCGCTGCGCGCCTGGTGGGTCTATAATGACAACATCTTGCGCTTTTACCGTGCCCACCGGTCGAGTTGCCTTTTATGCCATGTGGCCAAAGCGACCGAGGATATAGATGCGTTCACTGGCTTGGTAGCGAAAAGGTTTGAATTGCCGCTGCAGAACGTGGACCTGACATCACTATATCAGCAAGATGAACTCTGGCGAGTGGTTATCCCCACGGCAGTAGACGAGATTCTCGACGTCATGTTCCCCGATGTCTTGACCCTGTATCGTGAAATGGAACAAGAAGCAGACCTGGCTGAGGGTGGAAGGTCTGACGCGCCCCGCCTGGGAGAGCCGGGGCTGGCAAGACTGAGGGAGATTGTCTCCAGCATCACCACACTCAAAAAGATGACCACGAGTTCCGCGGCCGGAGAGGAATGGGTGCACGGGGCGCGTGATAACATCTTGGCTTCTATGTTGCAGATACTTGAGCCCACTGCTGTGACCAGCGCCTATCTTTCTCTGGGCCAGATGGTTGGCGCCATGCGGTCGCGGATTGCCGAGAAGGAGCAATCTATCCAGGCACTTGTGGCTCAGGTGGCGGAGCGCCAGCAGGCAGTCGAGTCGCTCACGGCTCAAGTGGCGGAGCGCCAACAGGCGGTCGAGTCGCTCACGGCTCAGGTGGCGGAGCGCCAGCAGGCGGTCGAGTCGCTCACGGCTCAGGTGGCGGAGCGCCAGCAGGCGGTCGAGTCGCTCACGGCTCAGGTGGCAGAGAAGGATCAGTCCATCCAAGTCCTCTCGACTCAAGTGACAGAGAAAGAGCAGGTAGTCCAGGCTATCTCTGCTCAATTGGCGAGTATCACTAGCAGCACGGGCTGGGCATTGCTACAGAGGTTATGGCGGGTTCGCCGTGCGGTGGCTCCGCATGGCACCCTTAGAGAGAGGTTGCTGCAGCTTGGAATACGAGTGCTGCGCGTGTGGAGACGCGAAGGAGTTGTTGCTATCTTGCGCAAGGTGGGAACGAGAATTTGGCGTTCCACTTTAACCTCTGCTGGTTCAACCGACAGCGACCCTCCCGCAGGCGTTCTGCAACGATGGATATGGAATGTGTATATGCATTTGCGTCCTGTGGGACGAGTTGTTTTACCCTACGAATGGCGTAGCTGGATAGTCGGATGGATGCGGCGTCATGTCGGGGCCCAACCTCGCGATCAGGTTGCCTCGCCAGTTGTCTCTCAAGCACTGCAACCCGAAGCCGATCTGCTTACCCCGTCTGGAACCTATGATATCGTTTGTTTTCCGGTTATTGATTGGCATTTTCGTTTTCAACGACCCCAGCAGCTGCTCACGCAGTTTGCCCGAGACGGTCATCGTGTCTTTTATATTCGTCCGAGCTTCCTGGGGGTAGATCGCGCACAGGCTGAGGTCGTCTCTCTTTCCGAGCGTATTTACGAGCTGGCTCTGCCTGGTAGAAATGATTTAACTATCTATCAAGATCAATTAACCGATCTGACCCTGGAAAAGTCTTGTGCCGCCCTGCGAGAGTTCATCTGTCAGTATAGCATCGCTGAGGCCGTGTGTTTGGTACAGTTCCCTTTTTGGCAACCTCTGGCCCAGGCCCTCAAAGCGCATTATGGCTGGAAGATCGTCTATGACTGCATGGACGATCACAGTGGCTTTACCACAAACCGCCGTGATGTGCTTGCGGGCGAAGCCGGGTTAGTGGACAACAGCGATCTGGTGATAGTCACTTCGCAATGTCTTTACCAACGACTAAAGCAGGCCGCTCCGAATTGTATCCTGGTGCCTAACGCCGGGGACTATGCTCACTTTAGTAACTTGCCATCGCGTGACACCAGCCCCCTCGCCAGTCTGCCCCGTCCCGTGATCGGGTATTATGGCGCCATTGCCGAATGGTTTGACTCAGAAGCGATCCGCCAGGCGGCGGCTCGTCACCCGGACTGGTCTTTTGTGCTCATTGGCCGCACCTTTGGCTCCGACCTCAAAGACTTGGCGCAACGGCCTAACATCCATTTACTCGACGAAAAGCCTTATGCCGAATTGCCTGCTTACCTGGCCGGTTTCGATGTGTGCACTATTCCCTTTCTGCGTATTCCTTTGACTGAAGCTACTAATCCAGTTAAGGTCTTTGAATACTTGAGCGCGGGTAAGCCAGTCGTGGTAGCAGCCTTGCCCGAGTTGGAATCCCTGGCTGACCTGGTGTACCGATACACCTCGCCAGAGCAGTTTGTAGACCTGTTGGAACAAGCTTGGACTGAGGACTCTTTGGATCTAGTTACCCGGCGTCAGGCAACAGCTCGCCAGAACACTTGGGAGATCCGCTACCAAGCTCTCAAGCCTCACGTTGAATCCTTGTACGGCAAGGTCTCCATCGTCGTCGTCACATGGAACAACCTGGATCTGACCCGTCAGTGCCTCTATTCTGTTCTGGCCGACCAGACCTGGCCTAACCTGGAAGTAATCGTTGTGGATAACGCATCCGATGATGGGACTGTTAAATATCTCAAAGATCTGACCGACCAGGAGCCGCGAGTGCAAGCCATTTTCAACGAGACAAATCTGGGATTTGCGGCTGCTAACAATATCGGCCTGCGACATATTCAAGACAGCAAGTTTGTGGTATTGCTTAACAACGACACTATAGTGCCGAAGGGCTGGCTCGCGCGCTTGCTTCGCTATGCTCGACAACCGGATATTGGCATGGTAGGTCCCGAGACCAACTGGGCCGGTAATGAAGCCCAAATAGAGGTTAGTTATCGCAATATCCAAGATATGGAAGCTTTTGCCAGAGCCTATGTTTGTGCTCATGACGGAGCGTATTTCGATATAGAGATGTTAGCAATGTTTTGTGTAGCAATGCGCAAAACGGTGGTAGACCAGATTGGCCTGTTGGATGAACGCTTTGGTCTGGGGATGTTTGAGGATGACGATTATGCTCATCGGATGCGACAGGCCGGTTATCGGGTGGTCTGCGCCGAAGACGTGTTCGTTCACCATTGGGGAAAAGCCTCATTTTCCAGGCTGAACAACGCCGTTTACGATGCACTGTTTGAACGCAACCGGCAGCTCTATGAAGAAAAGTGGGGCGAGGCGTGGGTATCACATCAGTATAGGCCATCTCAGAAATAAAAACGGGGACGAACGGAATTGCTTGGAAGGAGATGGAAATGTCAAAACGGATCGAGTGGGTGGATATTTTCAAAGCGATTGCGGTGTTGTGGGTCGTTGTTGGACATAGCTCATCGCCCGTGAATGGCTATATCTATTTGTTTCATGTGCCAGCATTCTTCTTCATTTCCGGCTTTACAACTGATTTGGACAAATCTAATCTGAAGACGTACGCCGTGCGTAGGTTGCAATCACTCATTCTGCCTTTCGTATGTTTGAATGTGTTCTTTATTCTGATTCGTTTTTCAGTCACGCAATTGGGATTCTCCAATGTATTCTTCGCTTCTCCAATGACATGGACTTCGGTTCCTGATGCTATTTGGGGTATATTTCTTTATGCAAATGCTTTTGATCTAGGGGGAGCAACCTGGTTTTTGGTGGTTTTATTCGAAGCATCGCTGCTGTCAAAGATTGTGTATGATATTCTAGGTTTAGGCACAAGATGGGGTGTTTCAAGAACAGCCAGGATCTGGGGGCTTTTCCTTATATCTGTGGTTCTGCTGTTGTTAGGATACAAACTATACAGGCAAGGTATCCAATACAGATATTTTCTAGATTTGAGTTTCGCGGTGCTATTCTATTTCGTGTTAGGAATTATTTTTCGCGAATATCGCTTGTTAGAGCGGCAGAACTGGATTTTTTTCATACCATTGTCTATTGGATGTATGTACTATTACACAAATGTGCGGTGGGCCCCAATGAATTGGCCTACACGCTCGTTTGATGCTTGGCCGATTAACAACATCTTATCAACATTGGCAGGAGTCTACCTCACGTATGTGATATCTGTCGCGCTCACTCGTGTCAACTGGTTAAAGCCTGTGTTCACCTATATGGGAGTGCGCACTATCAGTATCTTTGCATTGCATTTTTTAACCTTCCGAATCGTGTATGCCTTTTTATATTTGTTGGGACTGGTCCCGATTGGACAATTAAAAGAACTGGTTCTTCCGTCGGGCAATGGTTATTGGTATATTGTCGCTATTCTTTCAGTCATTCTTGTCCTGCTGATTGATTATGGAATTGGAAAGAGTAGCTGGCTTAGTTTTTTACTTCTCGGCAAATCAATCAACCGGAACCAAGTTGCGCAAGATCACAATAATACCAGCCCTCTCTCTGAGATTGGAGTTTCTTGGGATATGCACAAAGTATTCAAGTATGTGCTCAATCGGCTGCCTGTGCTATTGCTATGTGTTTTGATTGTTCTTAGTGTAATAGATTTGGATAATCTAGGTGTATATCCAGACGAACTTCTTGATGCTCAAAATGCTATCGCCATATTATCCCAACAAAACATGCATACCCAGGTAATTGAGTACAACAAGTTGAGCTTGGGGGGAATGCAGTTTCCGATTTATGGAATCAAGCCCTATAATGGAGCTAGCTTGAGTTATGTTCTTGCGCTCGGTTTTGCGATCTTAGGCATAAGTATCACCAGTCTCAAATTGATTACACTCCTATTAATGACAATCTCAGTAATTGTTCTTTACAAAGTGCTCAGTGTAATTGCCAACCGATATCTGGCCTTATTAGCAGTGGCACTGTTTGCGCTTGATCCGTATTTTTTGCATTTTATCCGCTATGATCACGGTCCTCTGCGGCTATATTTTCTCCTTTTCTGTTTGTTTATATGGTTCTTGATTCGCTCGATCTATGGTCATTCTCTAGCCGAGTGGCAAAAACTCTTATGGGTTTTTGTCGCGGGCTTGGGTTTGTATAGCCACGTTATCTTTATTGTGCCATTATTTGCTTTTGCGATTGCGTTTGTTATGCTCCCAGATTTCCGACGCTTAGTCATTCCCAAGCATTGGCCGATTGCGTTGTTTATCTTTGTCTTTGCTATGTTACCTTTCCTGTTCGACATTTCTGGTTTGGTCAAGGGATATGGTAAACTTGTCTATGAGGTTGCAACAAGTTCGAATGTTTCGATTGCTGGTGGTCGTTCAGCATCGTCTGGGTCTGAGCTTGCTAGTGAAGTAGTTGCTCGTTTTCAGCAATATATCTGGGGAAGAAACCAGAGCGCGTTTCTGTTTGAATTCCAAGCCTACCCTCACCTTTCTATCTCCGGATGGGGATTGTTTACAATTGGATTGATCTTGGTCGGAACGTCCTTCAGCCTTTGGATTCTCATCAAGAGAAGACGAATTACTGAGGAATTTCTTACCCGTTCCGATTTATCGGTCATATTGATTTCAGTTACTATGCTTGGTTTATGTTTGACTCTACCGCTCATTGGAAGTCTGCATCACCAAATCTATGGTCAGGTTGCATTGACGCTAGTTGCCGTTTTACTTGTGGGTAGGCTTCTGGCGCAGGTCCAATCGCGCAAAATGTTGCTCGGAATTGTTCTTTTTTTATCAGTTCTTTCTGTTCTGTTAAATTTTTTGTCGGTTAGTGAATATGTCTACGTGGCTCACACAAAAGGACCCTCGGGGCTGTTATCACCATCGGTGCGAGATATGGAGTACATCATTGGCACAAAATACAAAACTAAAGATCTGATCACATATGGTTTTGGCATGGACATTTATGTCGCGCTTTTGTTTGATGGTAAGCGGGCATCGCAAATCTACATCGATCCTCGCCAGATTAATACCGGAACAGCGTTATTCACTGCTCTTGGGTCAGACGGTAAAATACAGCCATTTAAGCGGTCTGGCAGTGAAATGACACTTGCCGAATTTGCTGGTAAGCACGGTTTGCAATTGGATGAGGTGACTATCTCTTCGGATAAAGGAGGATATCCCGCATTCGCGGTTATAACTTTCAAGGTTCCACCACCTACTGACGAGACGATACAAGTACTTGCAGGCCAAATTCATTTCATGCTCAAGCGGATACAGGAATGGAGGGACAGCGGCAATGATTACCGTAATCTTGGTAATCAGCGTGCTATTGCAGATGGGCTGGTTCCCTCTTCAATGATTGTCGGACCCCAGTCAATTGTTAATCCATGGTCTGGCATTACTATTGAAGGGAGTCCCGACGGAGAAAGCTTCTATTTGCTTTACAGTGGGGTTCCCACTGATTATTGTGCGAAACTAGCAATGATACTGCAGACGGAAGGAATCATTGCCTATGCCGGCAACTACGGGAAAGAACCCATGGATGAATTGCAGGCAAAGGACTTTTGTACGACGGGCAACATGTGGTTCCTTCCCAAATAACACTTTAGGGATCGAGCAAGGTGGTTTATGAGTATTGCCCTAATCAACCCCAACTTGGTATTTCAGAATAATGACCCCTTTACCACCGGCATTGTCTATATGCCTTTGGGGCTTGCGTATCTCGCGGCGAATCTGCGCGACGCCGGCTTCTCTGTTCAGGTGATTGATGCTTTTGCTCAGCAGCCGAATAGGGTTAGACGACAGGACAATTTTTGCTTGATTGGTTTGGAAGAGAATCAGGTGGTACATTCTCTAACCTCGAACACGTCCGTTGTCTTTGTATATGCAATCAATCTTACGAATCACCTTTCGACCGTGCGGATTGTGGAAGCATTACACCGGGAATACCCGGCACTGCCAATTGTAGTATTTGAGAATACGCAAGCAGTGACTGCCTACGCGCTGCGCTACGTGGCAGACGAGTTCTACCGCGCCGGCGCAAGTTATATTCTTACCGGCGAACCAGAAGAACGAGGCGTGGTACTGGCGCGGGCATTGACACAGGGCGCGAATGAGCCCGAAATTTGCCAAATAGATGGTGTTGGCTCGCCGAGTTTCTACAATCCGCCGATGGGAAGGATAGAAAACCTGGATGCGTTGTCCTTTCCGGCTTGGCATTTATTCCCGCTGGAAAATTATTGGAGACTGCGCTTTGCCCATGGTCCCCAAGAGTCCAACCGTTATCTGCCGCTGTTGACCTCTCGCGGTTGCCCCTATGCGTGCAAGTTTTGCGTTGTACCGGCAACCAACCATCAAAAATGGCGGCCTCGATCGGCGAAAAATGTGGTAGATGAAATGGAATATTTTGTCAACCAGTTCCAGGTTTACGAGTTTCACATCGAGGATCTTGATCCCACGATCTCCGACCAGCGTATCCGTGAAATATGTGATGAGATTTTGCGGCGACGGTTAGATATCATCTGGAAAATTGCAGCGGGGACTAAAGTCGAGACAATTCGCAATGAAGAAACTATTGACCTAATGGCGAAAGCAGGTTGCCGATATATTTCAATTTCTCCGGAAACGGGTTCGCCGCGCGTGCTCAAGTTGATGCGCAAGCCGTTCAACTTGGAACATGCGGTGCGGTTAGTCAAGCGAATGAACCATGTAGGCATTCAGTCGCAGGCGTGTTTTGTGCTGGGCTTTCCGGGGGAAAACGACGTCGACCGCGAAATGACATATCGGCTTGTGCAAGACCTAACGCGGGTAGGCGTTGACGAAATTGCGCTTTTCATCATAACGCCCGTGCCCGGGTCGGGCATCTACGAGCAGTTCTCCGGCTACCAATCCCTGTCGCAACTCAACTTCACGCCAACTTGGCGAGCCGATTATGCGAACCTTAGTAAATTCCGGCTGAGACTCTATGTCTCTTTTCTATTTTGGAAATTGTTCTATCATCCGCTCAAGATACTGCACCAGCCCTTTAGTTTCTTGTTTCGTCATTTTAGAACAAAAATGGAAATGGTGCCTTACCGGGCAATGACGCTGAAATGGTTGGATTGGCGAGCCGGATGTCGAAGGTCGCAAAGAGAATCCCGATAAATGAGGAGTAACTGCAATGCTGGATCGCCGCGAGTTAATCGAAGAACTTGGTGTTGATCCGAACGACAATAATGGAAGTCTGCCACGCGAGGCATCCATTGTTGGTCAACAGCAAGCATCTGCGCAACTTCGCCGCGCCATTGTGGTTGGTGCTGGAATTACTGGGCTTGCAGCCGCCTGGCAGCTAGCCGCTGCTGGTGTGGATGTCTTGGTCTTGGAAGCCACGCGGCGCGTTGGAGGGATGGCAACTACTTTTCGGTACAAGGACTGGTTGCTCGATTTGGGTCCCCACAAGTTCTTTTCGGTCATGGAAGATCGAATGCGGATGGTGGAAGAAATCATGGGTCCCGAAGATTTTCTGACGGTTCCCAAACGCAGCCGCATTCGCTTGGCGGGGCGTTTCTTGAATTATCCAATTGGGTTGCTGGATGTGATGAAAAATCTAAGCCCATTTATCGCGGTGTCTGGCGGACTAAGTTATTTTCTGCAATTGGTGCGAAATGTCTTTGAGCGTCGCCCCGATCTTTCGTACGAAGACTGGCTCGTTCGCCGTTTTGGGCGGAAACTATACGAGTTGATTTTTGCGGCGTATGCACGCAAGATTTGGGGAGATCCCCGGACGTTGGCGCGTGAGCTTGCCGAAACGCGCGTCGCGATACCGGGCTTGCTCCCCCTGCTTTGGCATATGCTCGTGACGCGTGGTCAAGGACGCGTGATTCATGCCGAGACTTTTCGTTACCCCAAGCTGGGCAGTGGTGAGTTTAGCCGGCGACTTGCCGAACTGGCAATGCAAAATGGGGGAAAAATCCAGTATGGTTCGCCGATTGCAGGAATTGGCGTCAAGAACGGGACGGTCAGTGAATTGCACACGGGAGACGGACAGATCATACCGGTCTCTCCAGATGTTTCAGTCGTCACCACAGTTCCCGTAGGTTACTTGGTGAGTCTTGTGGAACCGGAGCCCCCGCCTAATGTGCTTCAAGCCGCGCGCGATCTAATAGCAAGGCATCTCATTTTGCTTTATGTTCTCTTAGACAAACCCTCGGTGTCTGATGATACGTGGTTGTTTTTCCCAGAGACAAAATATATCTTTACACGTGTCTTTGAGCAGAAGAATTTCAGTCCATACATGACTCCTAAGGACAAGACGTGCCTTTGCCTTGAAATCGTCGTGTCAGATCCCAAATTGTGGAAGGCAGATGATGCTATGCTTTTCGAATCTGCGATTGCAGGGCTGGAGGAG
>Ga0315291_10009506_pt1 | contig 11917 bp, 11 predicted proteins | sample YL17G12_20_MG_FD_203070 | JGI IMG/M metagenome (GOLD analysis project Ga0315291, IMG submission 203070) | Sediment microbial communities from Yellowstone Lake, YNP, Wyoming, USA - YL17G12_20 | ecosystem: Environmental > Aquatic > Freshwater > Lake > Sediment | place: USA: Wyoming | collected...
CCTGGATTCCATGACGATTCCAGGGAAGGCTCTGGACGAACTCTATAAATTTAAACAAGAAGTTTTGATGGGCACCATCGCCCAACCGAAAGAAGAACCACCGAAATAGAAATAAGGAATTGAGCCACGGACGAAAACAACGGACTAATATTATTAACTATGTTTAACAATTTGAACAAAGGTAGGATTTAAAATGCCAGTTAATTTACCAGTTCCTTCTCAAACAGATTATGCAGCTATTGATGCACGATCTGGAAGTATTGCATATACTTATCCAAAGATTGATAAGGGTGTTGAACTTGATCTGCGCCCTGGTTCTGAATTGCATGAAAGGATTAAAAATGCAGTGATCAGGCGTGCGCAGGATAGTTATAATATCATGAAGCGCAAACATGCTGATTGGAACTTGGTTGATCAGACACTTACGGCATATATTCCACTTGATGAAAAAGAGAAAGCTTTAAAGGCAAGAGATCCGAGAAAGCCCGTTTCTATCGTAGTCCCCTACACTTACGCCACGATGGAGACACTCCTCACCTACCTCGTAACGGCTTTCTTGGATCTCCCTATGTTTAGGTATGAAGGTGTAACGAGTGATGACACTATTGGGGCAATTATGCTCGAAAAAGTTATTGAGCTACAGACTATCAAGAATAAAGTTGGACTAGCGTTGCATACACAGTTTAGAGATGGATTAGCATATGGATTTGGGGCAGTCTGTCCTATTTGGGGTGAGCAGTGGGGGTATAAAACTGAGCGATTGCCAGATGGAACTAAGGCAAGGACAAGGAAGAGATTATTTGAAGGTAATCGTCTTGAGAATATTGATCCCTATCTTTATCTACCAGATGTAACTGTACCAATTCATAAGGTGCAGGAGGGTGAGTTTGTTGGCTATATTGATCGCACTAATTATATGTCCCTCCTCGAATTGGAAGCTCAAAACTCCAACGACTTTTTTAATGTACGATATCTAAAGGGAGTTGATGGAACTAGTTCCTGGTTTGGGACTGAGCAATCTGCGAGAGATAAGAAACAGAATATCAGCACAAGAACTTTGGATATTCATTCGTCTACGAATCCAGTTGATGTTGTCTGGATGTATATGAAACTTGTTCCTAATGATCCTGACTGGCAGTTAGGGGATTCAGAGATTCCTGAAAAGTGGTTGTTTGGAGTAGCTGCAGATCAATTTGTTATCTATACTAAACCACTTGGTTTAGACCATGATCTATTTCCAACTTGTATCTTTGCCCCTGATTTTGATGGGTATTCAGTTGCACCTATTGGCCGGATGGAGTTGATTTATGGGATGCAGAATGTTCTTGACTTCCTATTTTCAAGTCACGTGACTAACATTCGTAAGGCTATCAATGATATGTTGATAGTTGATCCCTTCCTCATTAATATGGAAGATTTGAAAGACCCAGAGCCTGGCAAACTTATTAGAATGAGACGTGCTGCCTGGGGTCGAGGTGTGAAAGATGCAGTTGCACAGTTGAATGTAAACGATATAACAAGGAGTCATATCAGCCAGGACGCTCCACATGTAATAGATTTGATGCAGCGAACTTCGGCTGCAGTTGATAGTTTGATGGGAATTATGCGGTCAAGTGGTGAGCGGCGAAGTGCAACTGAAGCAAGGGATTCGAGGATGTCTGCATTGTCACGACTGGCAAAGACTGCGAGAATTTGCAGTATGATGAATATGTATGATCTAGCATATATGTTTGCCAGTCATACACAGCAGTTGATGACTATGCCCACTTATGTCAGTACAATGGGTAGGTATCAACAGGAGTTGGCAGAAGAATATGGGCAGACAGATAGGGGTATGAAAGTCGATCCTACAATGATAGATATCAATTATGATACTGTCATCCATGATGGAAGTGTTGATGTAGGTGAGAGAACAGAATCATGGACTACTCTATTTCAGATTTTAGCGACTCAGCCAGCTGTAGGAGCTGGATTTGATATGGTTAGAGTTTTTAAGCATTTAGCGAGAATGATGGGTGCTAAGAATGTTAATGACTTCGTCAGAAAAGGCGGAGGCGCTAATGTTCAAATGATGCAGACTCAGCAAGTTTTAAATCAAGCAAAACAGGGGAACCTTGTTCCAGTTGGGCAAGGGATGGGAGGACAGGGTGGCACTCAAGTCGAGTAAGGCTGGGCTAGAAGAATTTTTAAGATCAAGTGTATGGGCTGATCTCAAAGACATCATTAGTGAGAGGATTGCTCTGAATACAGAAGAGTTAGAGTATGAGAGTCCAAATGAAGACGTCTGGATTGATATAAGGCGTGTGGCTTCTACAAGGGCCAAACTAGGGGAATTACGGTACTTAAAAGAGCTTCCAAAGTTTCTTTTAGACCGCTATGAAGAATTATCTACGATAGAAGAGGGAGAGGAAGATGGCAGATAAAGATGGAAGTGATAGTGTAGTTGTTAGTCAGGTTGATCAGATTGGGGAAATCTTCAGTGATTATGCTCCTGTGGCAGCGGAACCAGCGAAAGTAGAACCTGTTGTAGCTGACCCTGTTAAGCCTGCTGAGCCAGCTAAACCAGCAGAGCCAGTTAAGCCAGTTGAACCTGCAGTGGTAGAGCCTGTTAAAGATGAGAAAGATGTAGCGATTGCAACTTTGACAGATCAGGTTAAGACTCTCATTGATCAGGTGAAGGCATTATCAGCAGCGAAACCTGCTGAACCAGTGAAGCCTGCAGAGCCTGCAAAACCTGCTGATACAGCTTTTAGTTTAGGCTTTTTTAAAGACAGGGCAGAGTATGAAGCTGCTTTTGAGAAGCCTGAGGTTATGGCAGAAGTAATGGGGCGCGTAAGTACACATGCAGTACAGACAATTTTAAAGACGCTGCCGCAGGTTATCAATAACACTATAAAAGCGCAGATGGAAGTTCAGACACTAGCCAGTGCCTTTTATAAAGACAATGATGATCTGAAAGACAATAAAGAGTTTGTTGGCTATGTATCTAATGATCTGAGTGGAAAGAATCCTGACTGGACGTTGGCAAAGTTGTTTGAAGAGCTTCCAAAAGAAGTTAGGAGAAGGATCGGGATGAAAGAGGCAGTAGTGCAACCTGTTAAGGGACCTGCACAGCCGCCTAAAAAAGGTGGAGCGCGAACTCCACAAGAACCAGCGCCTGTTGAAACTGCGTTGGAGAAAGAAATCGCGGATTTAATTTAGTTTTGCCGACGCTGTTAAGGCGGTTCGGCTATCTTATGGAGGAGTTATGAGTAACGCGAGTTTGGATAGAAAGATTTATAGCCTTTTTAAGAAAGGTGTGTATAATGGCAACCTAGAGGTACTCGGCGTTCTTACTGCAACGAGTACAGCCCTCATCCTAGCTACAAACAGTGTGTTCGTTGGAGTAGCTGGTATTGCAACTGCACTCGCTATTCCTGCAAGTAGAGTACTTGGCAGACTTTCTTCTGGAGCTGTTGCGGCTATACAGATTACAAATGCTGAGATTGATGCAGCGGCTGCTATTGCATTGACGAAGATGAATTGGCTACCTGGTATAGTGATGGGCGCTGTTACTGGAGTTGGTCTAAGTATGGCTCCTATTGCTGCAGCTGCTGGTCTTAAAATTCACACTCATGCTGCAACTGGTGCGGTGTATGATTACGCCAACGAGTTCAAGGGTGAATCTGTAAAGACATCTGGGTTCTATGATGGTCTTGCTCTTGACTATAAGTTAGATGGGTCTGGAACAAGTATTTTGCGCGCGATTCGTGCAACTATTCAGTTAAACTCAGGAAAGTCAATGACTGGAACTGACTATGCAACTCAGAGTATGCTTGCTGCTGGAGTATTTTCTGCTAGCGTGAGCGGCACTATAAATGGTGCTGGTGTTACTGTTGCTGGAGTTCTTGGGCAGATTAGCTCTAATGATCTTGGCACATTGACCACCTGTAAGTATATGGCTGCAGTCTGGGCTGACTGGGCAAGTCATGTTGAGTTAGGCACTGGAATTTCTGCAATAATTCTTGCTACAGTTGGTGAAGGTGTTGGTGCAGCGATTGTAGATTACGGAATCTATATGGCAACTTCGACTCACTGCACTACTGGTATTGCATTATCTGGTACCTATACTGATGGTATTGATCTCTCAGGTGCAACTCTAACTGAAGGTTCAGATAATGCCTTGTTCTGTATTGGAAGTTACAGTAGTGCAAAGAGTGTAACTCTACTTACAGACGCTTTCTTCGTTCCATTTCATATCAATCTACTGTCTGCAGCTAATCCTATTAGTGAGACAATTATGAGTGGAACGTATATTAAGACAGCCACTACTGGTAATCAGGCTAACATGAATCTTGTTGGCGAAGTACTTAGAGTTACAGTTGGTGGGAATGTTGCTCAAGCATATGGTGTTCAGTGTCACTTAACTGTAGCTGGTGCATGTGTTGCTGGAACTAACGCAAACGTATGCGCTGGTAGTTTTAAAACAGTTGTTAATGCAGCTATGACAGCAACAGTCAACGTTCTGCTACTGACATATGAAGGCTCAGGTGCAGTATCAGGTGAGAGAAACATGATAACTATAGATCCTACAACCGCAGTTAAAAATGGTATTATGGTCTATAGTACAGCTAATTTGACAAATCTGTTTGAGTTTGCTGCTAATGCAGGCTGTGCAGCTGGAGCATCAAAGGCTACACAGTCAGCTGCGAGTGCAGGCTCAATTAAGATAGTAATAGGTGGAACTGACTACTATATCCCCTATTTCGCCTAGAAATTAGTTGAGGAGGTAATTATGGCCCTTTATGAGATTACAGTGCATAAAAATCCTGCGACATATGCCACTGTCTGGAAAGATAAAAACACAGCCAAAGCAGCCTATGACTATGGAGTTGATCAAGGAACTGAAATCTTTGGTGAAGTCCCTTATAGTGTTGTAATTAAAGAAGAGAAACCTGTTGTGTAGCTTTGTTTAAAATTTTAAACAAAGGTAATTCATAAGAGAGTGCCTCGCCTCTGGGCTATTCAGGGGCATATCAAAAAGAGGGAGATTTAAAATGGCTGATTCTTTTTTGGGAACTAGGGGAACTGGTTCCTGGGCAACCGATCAGAGACCTAAATCATGGAGAGAACTGATCCTTTTCCTGTATCCTAATGGGATGGTGCCCTTGACAGCATTGCTGTCTAAAATGAAAAATGAGAAAGTAAACGATCCTCAGTTCTACTGGTGGACGAAGAAGTTACCGGAACAGGCTGGGGCAGTTACCAATGTTCAGACTGGTAGTTATGGTGGCACTGAGTATGTTAGCACCTATATTAATCATGCTGTAGGTGCTGTTGCAGGTACTGTAGTTTATGTTCAAATGGCAGCTGCAACGATTGCTGAGTTTAGAGTTGGACATCAGATTCTTTTGAGATACTCTGGTGATTCGTATATGACTGTGAATGGGCAGATTACAGCTCGAACTGTGAATGGTGGCTCTTCATATCTAACTGTCAAACTGTTGGAAGATGACGATAACAGTTTTGATATTCGCGGTGCTGCTTCCACTAACTTAGAACAGTGCGACCGCGCAATGGTTGCTGGTAACATCAATGCGGAAGGTGCAGCTATGCCCACCGCTTTGAATTACAATCCTGTGAAGTATTACAACTTCACTCAGATCTTCAGAACCCCCTTAAGTATCACCCGTACTGCTCGCGAAACAAGACTTCGTACTGGCGACGCTTACAAAGAGATGAAGAGAGAGGCACTGGAACTACACGGCATTGAGATGGAAAAAGCGTTCCTGTTTGGGATTCCATCTGAAACTAATGGTACTGACACTGATGGCACGAAGCCTACGAGAACGACTCAGGGCTTAATTAGCTTTGTTAGGGACAACGTAGTCGCTAACTATAACGACTATCGCCTAAACACTACCTACACTGGTAAAGACTGGGATGAGGCTGGCGGTGGCGAAACTTGGTTGGACGCCTTCTTAGAGTTAGTTTTCAGATACGGCTCTGCTGAAAAACTGGCCCTTTGTGGCTCCGGTGCACTCCTTGGCCTAAATCAACTGGCACGGAGTGGTGGTCATATTAACCTGCAACCTCGTGAGACGGTCTATGGAATTAAAGTTACTGAGTGGGTCACGCCCTTTGGTAGCATTTATCTGAAGACCCATCCTCTGATGAGCCAGGAAGTAACCACTCGTAATGCGGTAGTTCTCTGTGAACCCAAGAACCTAGTTTATAGGTTTATCACTGACACCACTTTCTACGGTGAAGGTGAGGCGAAGCAGGCAGGTCCTGGAACCAACTCTTCAAGAGCTGACGCGACTAACGAAGAGTTCTTGACCGAGTGCGGTCTTGAATTGTGGCATCCTGATACCTTCATGGTACTGGATGGTGTTGGCAAAGACAACGACTTGTCGTAAGCTGTTGTCGTAAGTATATAGCTCCCCTCTGTCTTCCTTCTGAGGGTGGAGGGGATTTTATCTATGATTAAATATTTGAACAAAGGGTGGTGAATGAAATGTCTCAGTTTTCACTAGTAAAAGCTAAATTCATTGAAATCACTGGCAGGGCTGACTTAGCTGATCCTGCAGCGGCGTTTGATGCTGGCTTTTTCATCAATGAAGGACAGAAATATTTAGATAGATTATTTAGTAAAGGGAAGGGTGAAGCTAGGCATTTCGTGAATCTAACTGCGGGACAAGTTATCGTCCCACTGGCGAATGTTAGAGCATTTAAGGAAGTCTGGCTTTATGATGCTAACTACCGTTATAAGTTGAATACTGAGACCGCTGCCGATTTAAGAGCAGCTTATGATAGGCCAACTGCGAGTCTAACAGCGGGGCCGCCTGAGTACTATGCACCTATTGTAATTAGGCCATACCCTAAAGATCTATCTGCATCTGGGTTGAATCAGGCATGGGCAGTTGAAGATATGAAGCTGACCAGTCACGAAACTTACAATGCTATTTTACTGAGGCCCCCTATTGATGCCTCTGGAAAGTATACACTTGAAGTACATGGACTATTCTATACTGATGCTTTATCTGCTGATGCCGATAAGTCATACTGGACTGAAACTAATGAACTTCTTTTAATTTTTGCAGCTGCCTTCATGATGGAGCTTTCATATAGGAATAGTGAGGGGGCAAAGGATTGGAAGGCATCTATTACAGAAATAACTGATGGCCTTGATAAGGATATTGTCGAGGAAGAAATAACTGGGATTACCAGTATGGAGCTGAAAACATGGGGACAGATATCATAAGAGGTAATACTAACGAAGAGAAGTTTGCAAGTGCAAATCAGGCGTTAAAGCAGCTCGAACGTAGGATTGCTGCCAGAAGTATTGTGGCTCCACTGACTCCTATAGTGATTGTGGGGTACTGTGATAAGGATGATAATGGAGTTATTATTCGCAGTATGCTTCCAGTGTCAGGCTTTGTTACAAAGGTCTCTTTGTTTATTGAGAAGTTGGAAGATGAGGAGTTTCTCAAAAAGAATACTCTAGAATTTTATATAGAGTCTCGGCAAATAGATGGAACTGTTATAAGCAAAAAGTTCATGTCGAAGAAACTAGATATTACTACCTTTAGCAACTTCAAGATCGCTGTTGATAGTCGGATAACTGTCTCTATTAACACAAAAGCTTCTGGAATATATTGGGGCCTTGTTTTAGAACCTGAGATGCCTATCAAGAGAAAAGTTGATGTTTCTGACATTGAGCTTTTATCACCTGTTGAGCGAGAGATGATTGAGGAATAAGATGAGAGAGTTTGCACAGACATTATCTGATTTCACCAAGGGTCTTCGTCCAGATACAAATACACCTCGCAACTCTGGATATGCAACTGAACTGTATAATTCAAGGTGTGGAGTGGCTGGCCTGGAGGTGCCGCCTCTTATAGTATATCCTATTAGCGGTGCACCAGCAGTTAGCTGGCCACTCCCACAACTTATCAAAATTCATGATCTGGCACTTACCGATACAGGTCTATATTTCTCAAGATATGCAGCTGGAACCCTTACAATTAGTAAGGTAAATAGTGATTATAGTTTGACATCTGTCTTTACGAAAGCTAGTATAAACCAAAGATTTACCATAGCTGATTTTGGATACTATCAAATATGGGCAGCACCTGGCCTTGTGATCAAAAGGCAAGTCAAGGATGATCTAAGTGGATATGAGTGGACAGAAATTTTGGTAAATGGAAGTGCTCCGCCAGTAAACTGTGTATGTAATTTCAGGGGGCAGTTGATAGCTGGATTATATACGCCTGCTGCTGATGTAGTTGGTGCTACGAAGGGTAATCTCGTTGTTTGGAGTGAGATTGGTTCTGTGAATCCAGATATAATGTTTTCGCAGACTTATAGCTTTATTGATAGAGCACGAACAATTGCAGCTGTAAATGGTAGTCTCACTCGTGCTATCTATACAGACAGTGATGATGGTTTTACTTCTCATATTTTTGATGCTGTTCCTCCGAATGTATCTATTTGGCCAGCAAATGGCTACCAAAACAGTATGGGAAGATCCGGTGGTATATCTTATGATTCATACCTTAGATTTAGAAATATTACTATTCCAGTAGGTGCAACTATACTATCTGCATATATTAGATTTGTATCTAGTTCTAATGATACAACAGTTCCAGTTATACTTAAGTGTTATTTTAATAATGTAGCTAATGTAGCAGCCGCACCTACAACTGGTCCTCAGGTAGAAGCTCTTGCTCAGACAGCTGGAGTTGCATGGACTATTAGTGGGACTTGGAGTAAGGGAAGTTCATATAATACACCTGATTTAACTACAGATCTGCAATCAATAGTAGACAAAAGTGGGTGGGCTTCTGGAAATGCTGTAATGATTCTAATTAGAGATATCGATCCTTCAGTAGACCAAAATTGGAATAAGATTAGAGCCTCACGAAGTGCAGGTTATTTTGGAGAAGAAAACTGGCCACAACTAATTATTACTTACACATACACTTCAACTTATCCTCGAACTGGCGACCCTATGCAACCCTATAAAAGAACGAGTGGCAATTATAGAACTAGGCCAACTTCAACTGTGCATAGAGTTCTTCCATTAGGTAATGGAGTTATGGTTTATTGCTCAGATCGAATCTTCTATTTGAAGGCTGCTTCTATGCCTGAACCAACTTTTGGTATTGTAGAGATCTCCGAATTTGGAATTCCTTCAACATTCTGTGCTGAAGGTGACGATAAAGAGCATGTCTTTATTGATACCTTTAAGAATATATGGCGAATGGTTGAAGGCCAAAAACCTAAGTATCTTGGCTATCGAGAATATATAGGGGCATTGACTGGGACTCTGATTATAAGTAAAGGCAATCCCACCCTTGGAGATTACTATATTAGTAATGGTACCAAAACCTATTTATTGACTTCCTTTGGCCTTTCAGAGTGGTTCCAATATCCTACGTCACTGGTGTGGGAAGATGCTAATAAAAGATTAATTGGGCCAATCGCTGTTAGCACAGATGTATCTGCTTATATGGCAAGTACTGTCTTTGATTTTGGAGTTCGTGCCCTTAAGACTATAACAGTTATGGAGATGGGAGCAACTGGGCAAGTTATGACTGCTAATGTCGACTATAAGTATAAAGTGACAGATAGTGCATTTACTGCCAGTCGATTCAAAACAGTTAGTAATTTTGGTGCTGTTACTCCGATTGTCACTGGAACAGAGTTTAAGTTTAGGGTTAAAGGTGCGGACTATACCAAGTTTGATTTGGATTATTTGACTGTTAGGTATAAGTATGTAGACAAACGAATGATACGAGGTGTTTATGCTACGGATGCTAAAGTTCTATCCAGAACAGGTCGTTAGACATTGGGATAAGATAGGATATGCGATTGAGCGAGCTTTACCTCCTATAATGGATAGTAGGAAAGCAGGAGAAAGGATGAATGAAGTTCTGGAAGCTATATTAGCTGGCAGACTCGATGTTTATATTTATGTAGATTATGAAGATGAGAAACCTATAGTGTATGCTACAATAGCCGTAGCTATATTAAGCCCAATCATAGGAAGTGATAAAGAGTTGCTTCTCTATTCACTTTTTGGGCATAGAAAGATAGGTGAAAAGTTAATGTTTGAAGGATTTGGACTGTTACTGAAGTATGCAAAGTCAGTCGGCTGCACAGTTATAACTGCCTATACAAATACTGAGATAATGAAGGAATATGCTAAGGGCCTCAGTGGCAGTCAAAGTTTTACGTATATAAGATTCGAGATTTAAATAGGAGGCTTAGGAGGCCTATGAAAATTTATAAAAAGATTGTCCTAAATCTACAAGGTAAGGTTATTGAAGAAGATAGTTATGAGTATACAGGCCCCATAGCAGAATGTGGCAGTGGCGGCGGTGGCTCTTCTGGAAAAAGTGATTGGCCTGATTATATGAAGGAACATCATCATGCTTGGATAGGTGAATTGGATGCTGTTGTTCCGGCTACGAATCCGTATACTGGGGTGGTAGCATATGATCCTGCATCTACTATAAGTACTCTAACTACTGCCCTAAGTGCCTGGGAAGGCTATCATACATCTGTTGGTCTGACTTTAACTGCCTTCAAGACTGTCTGGAGTGGGTGGCTTACTACAGCTTCAGCTGGCATAACTGCAGCTCTTACTGCCGAATTGGATACTCATGGAACTCCTGAGTTTGAGGCAGGTATGAGAGATATAAATGCTGTTCAGACTAGTTCTTTTGTTTTAGGCAAGTCGATGCTGTATGCACGAGTTGGATTAGAAGCGGCAAAGTTGGCTCTTTTGAATACAAATAGTGCTGTTGATCTAATGATAAAATATGGGGAGTCTTTGAGAGGTCGGCTCTATGCAAAAATGGAGTTCTCAAAGTTGGTTATTATTGCCTGTAAAGAGCAGGCTGATCGGCAGTTAGAACTTGATGTTGAGGAAGCGAAATGGATATTCTTCAATTATCGTGAAGCAGGTGCATTACTCGGTGCAGTCGGTGCGTCAGCTGCTATGAGTAGCTCAGCAAAGCCAAATCCTGCAGCAAGTGCACTTGGTGGTGCTGTAGCTGGGGCTGCTGCTGGAACAGCAATTTTACCTGGCTGGGGTACTGCTATTGGAGCAGTTGTAGGTGGAATTGGCGGATATTTATCTGCGTCTTAATTTACCTTTGTTCAAAATGTTAATCGAAGTTGGAGAAATAAAATGGCTGAATCATTTTTAGATTATGGAGGCGGGCAAAGCCTCGAAAATGTATTGTTGAAGAAACTGCAGGCGGGTGGTGCTCAACCTGCAGGTGGTGAAGTACCTACAATTCCAGGAGTTGCAGCGCAACCTACACTTGATACTGGGACTGCTGGAGTTGGTGTGCCTGCACCTAGTTTTATGGATAAAATTATGAAGGGTCTTGTTGATTATGGCGTTCCACTTTCACAGATGGGAACTGCTTTAATGCGGCCTGTAGGTCCTGGTGCTAAGGGGCAAGAAACAGTCGGAAGCCAGATGGGTGGCGTTATTACAAGTGCTCTTGAGTCTCAAAAGATGAATGCAGCATTAAGAAAGATGATCAGTACGCAGTTAGCTAGTGGCGGAGGTGGAAGTTTTAATGAGGGCCAGCCGGTAGGACTTACCGGTGCCGAGGTGGCTGGCCTAACCCCTGATCAAATCAGTGGGCTCTATGGCATTGGATTAAAAGTGCGTGAATCAGAACTTAAGAGACCGATGGATGCAATTAGTACGATTTCAGATGCATATCTCAAGATTATGAGCGGAGAAGCAAAACCTGCAGAAATGGAAGCACATCTTGCTACTGCTCAGAAAGCATATCAAGAGATTGCTGCTGCCCCAGCTAAAAATATGATTGAGCTAATGACTAAGATTCAGGCGATGGAAAAGGCAGGAGCCGAAATTGATGAAATTAAAGCGAAGACTGGTGCAATTCCA
>Ga0315291_10009507_pt1 | contig 11917 bp, 8 predicted proteins | sample YL17G12_20_MG_FD_203070 | JGI IMG/M metagenome (GOLD analysis project Ga0315291, IMG submission 203070) | Sediment microbial communities from Yellowstone Lake, YNP, Wyoming, USA - YL17G12_20 | ecosystem: Environmental > Aquatic > Freshwater > Lake > Sediment | place: USA: Wyoming | collected...
AAGCCCACGGAGAGCATGGAGGCATACAACTATTATCTCAAGGGGCGTTTCTATTGGAACAAGAGGCGGGCGGATGATCTAAGGACGGCAATCGAGTACTTCAACCAGGCGATTGAGATAGACCCGAGGTATGCTCCGGCGTATGTGGGGTTGGCGTCTGGATACCTCGCTCTTCCTGATTATGCAGGTCTTCCGGTAAAGGAGTTTGTGCCGAAGGCAGAAGCTGCAGCCAGGAAAGCACTCGAGCTTGATCCCACACTTGGAGAAGCCCACGCCGTTCTGGGAGTCGCCAGGCAGCATGAGTGGGATTGGGCAGGCGCAGAGATTGAATACAGGCGGGCGATCGAGCTCAACCCGAGCTTTCCGTCGGTCCATCACTGGTACAGCCAGATGCTGCTTTTCTGTGGCCGGTCCGATGAAGCCGAGGCAGAAATCAGATTGGCACAGGAGCTTGACCCTCTCTCGCTTATCATCGGTAGCCTAGCAAGCGGCAAGCCGTATTACGCGCGACAATATGACAAGGCCATAGAGCAATTTAAGAAGACGCTGGAGCTCGACCCGAACTTTGCCCAGGCTCACTTAGCCTTGGGTTGGGCATATCTCCAGCAAAGTCAATTCGAGAAAGGCATCGCAGAGTTCGAGAAGGTGAGGGCGATTGCTGGAAGCAGCCCTTACGGCCTAGGAGGTTTGGGGAACGCCTATGCGCGAGCCGGAAGGAAGAGTGGCGCTGCACAGGTACTTGATGAACTGCTTCGGTTCTCGGGGGAAGGGTACTCAGTATCTTACGACATCGCCCTTGTCTACTGGGGGCTCGGAGACAAAAACCAGGCTCTTGAATGGCTCGAAAGCGCTTATGGGGAACGGAGCACATTCCTTGAAGAAATAACGATGGACCCGGTGTGGGACGGGCTTCGTTCGGACCCGAGGTTCGTCGCTCTCATGAAAAAGGTTGGACTCGAGCAATGATTGGGCAAGCCGTCTCCTACTACAGAATCCCCAGAGACTCGGTGAGGGATAGGGATTTCCGCGCTTTCGGCTGCTATCACCCGAGTTCAGTGGATAATTTTCTGGGACACACTAGTGTGCCAGAGTAACAGCCTCGACTAGCCCACCCCCCGCGCAAGCGGTTCCTCTATGAAGAACCTCCTGTCAACTGTTTCAAACCGTCAATCTGATTCCAGTCTTCTATTCGTCCTTCTCTAGAGGACACGTACTCTTTAATCGGACTCTGAACTTCCCAATCTAACGGACGGCCTATCGTAGCGCTTCCCGTGCTCATTAAGGGATAACATGAAGACAGGAGGTGAATTATGGGTGGAGTCGTATTAGAGTAGCCCCTACGCTGCGGCCACGCACGCGGTTCTAACATCGTCCAGCCTGGGGAGCCAATTGTCTTGCAGAGGAGAGCAACACAACGTATTGCGCGATAGCTTATGTCAATGCCTTCTGCACCCACCAATGCAAGAGGGGCCAGCGCGTGGCCGGCCCCTCGGCAGTATCCCTTATCTCAGGCAATCAGCTACCTGAACATGCTCTTTATCCTGCCCCAGGTTGTGTTCTGAACGGATGTCTGCGCGTAGCAGAATATTTGGACTCGGTGGTTACAGGTGTCCGCGACGTAGACGTTGCCACTGGCATCAACCGCGACACCCGAGGGCCAGTCGAACTGCGCTGGCGCCGAGCCACAGCTGCCCCACCGGGTGATGTACACACCGTTGCTTGTGAACTTCTGGATGCGGAAGTTGTGAGAGTCCGCGATATAGACATACCCCGGGGCATCAACCGCGACACCATAGGGGGACTCGAACTGGCCCGGCCCATCGCCATAGCTGCCCCACCGGGTGATGTAGACGCCACTGCTTGTGAACTTCTGGATACGGTTGTTGTAGGTGTCCGCGACGTAGACGTTGCCACTGGCATCAACCGCGACACCGTAGGGCCAGTTGAACTGCCCCTGCCCCGTGCCTTGGCTGCCCCACTGGGTGCAGTAGTCGGGGGACAATTGACTCCATGCTGCGACAGGGAGCAGAGCGCAGATGACGACGAACGGAATCACGATACAATTCCTCATAGCGACGTCCTGGTTAACGTTGGTACAGCTAGCGATCGCGTCTGATACGCGCGGCTCGGTCCAGGATGGGGCGTGCAATCGTAGGCCGATCAACCCACCTCTGGTGCGACACGACGCTGAAAACAAGGAATCGGAAAACTGGTACTAGTTGGGGTCGCCCATTAGGTAGAACATTATATCACCAGAGTACCGCCAACGCAACGGAAATCGCCAAGTAGCGTTCCATTGTTGATGTATACCAGAGTGTGGGCTTTTGGTTTTTTGGGGGTTGAGGTTGTGGCGTAAGAGGAATAAGTAATGGGTACAGTCTCCCTTATAGCCAGTAACACTTTTTTCCGAAAGGAGGCCAGGGAACACCGATATGCTCCCTTCACCGGTCGGGGTTGGGGACCCGCGCTCCACTCCAACCACTCTCTACTTGATCCGACAATTGGCCGCGGAGTAGAGCGAGCCGTCGAGAGGGGTTTGTGCTAGAACCCCCAGGAGACCCCGAGGCGCATGCCCACGCCGCTCATCTTGACGACATCGCGCACTGTGGCGGAGCCGTAGCCCTCGATGTTCACGTCAACTTCGCTGCCGACATCGGCGCGTGCCATATCGCTTGTACCGATCAATACCTTGTCTTTGCTGTGCGGATAGACTACCTCCGCATAACTAAAAACTGTTTTTCCCGCCAGTCAGATTCAACCAGGTCTATCCAGAAAGATCTTCGTACTATACGCAACCATTGTTGCACATGGTGCTACCAGATGCATGATCAAAAGCACACGGGGTAGAGGACGTTGCTGGCCGCGGGTCTTTCAGCAAAGAAGATGGCACCCAATATGTGCCATTCGAATTTTTCGCTGACTTTCTCGATAATTTAAGTATTATTCGGTCAAACGGTACAGAGATTGTCCGGGGGGCAGAGAGAGACGAGATGAAGAGGTAAAGAGATAAAGAGATAAAGAGATAAAGAGAGGAAGTAGGGGAAACTACAGGAAACACGACAAAAGGAGAAGTAATGAGCCACCCGAGAATCAGGATCATTCTCATGCTCGTCTTAGTTATTTGTGCATTCACGAGTTCGCAGGGTTCCGAAATCGCGCAGGGGCTCGCCCAGATCTCCGCATCGGACGCCGCACGGTTCGAAACCGCGGCGTTGGTAACTCCCGGTTCGGAAGCCTCCCAGTTTGAATCCATGGCATTGGTGACCTCCGGCTCGGGAGCTGCCTCGCCGCAGACGCTCACCCTCGAAGACGCCTGGCGTATAGCCCTCTCAAACAATCTCAGTCTTCAGCAACAGGAAAAACTGCTCAGCCAGGCAAGAGAGGAACTTGCGATTCAGAAAGCAGGATACTTGCCCACCCTGAGCACGTTGGCGACGTATGGCTACACCTCGGAGATTGCCAAGTTTCAGGTGCCGATTGCTTTTCCAGGTATCCCGCCAATCGACATCGAGGCGGGTACGAAAGACCGTTATGACCTGGCCGCGCAGATTGACCAGCCGTTGTTCACGGGGTTTCGAACACGCAATCTCGTAAAGTCTGCTTCGGAGCAATTCCGCGCGCAGTCCGCGCAAAAAGATGTGACCTCGAACCAGATTCTTCTGCAAGTTGGTCTTCTTTACTACCAGATACAACTGGACTACTTGCAGCAGAAAGTGCTTGAACAAGCCATACAACGCGCCGATCGTCACCTCGAGAAAGTGCGCAGCTTTTATTGGGCCGAGCAAAGAACGGCGTTCGATACTCTAGAAGTAGCCAATCGGAAGCTCCAGTTGCAAAGCCAACTGGAAAAACTCCGTGACCTGCATCCCGTCCTGGTCTCCAGGCTCGCGCATCTGCTCAGTCTTGACTACGCGCCAGAAGTACCCGAGCTGTCGGTGGAGAACGCGGATCTTACACTCGGTGACTTGAACGAATATCAGAACGTGGCAATCTCGAACCGCCCCGAGCTTCGGCAGATTGGCTTTGTTCAGCGAGGGCAATCTTTCAGGGTCAAGGCTCTCAAGTCAGCTTACTTTCCGCAACTTTATGCCAGCGCTTCCTACCACCACGCGAAGCCTGGCGTCAACTTCTTCAAAGACGAATGGATGGACTACTACACCCTGGGTCTGAGTCTGCGATGGCAATTGTGGAACTGGAAGCAGGACCAGCGGCAAGTGCAAAAGGCGCGTCTCGATTACGAGCGTCTGGATTTGCAGTCACAGCAGCTTCTGCTAGACGTTCGCCAACAGGTAACAGAGGCGTTCCAACAACTGCAAACAGTCAGGCAACAGATTGAGCTTCAGCGTCAACTCGTGACACAGGAACGCGAGCGGTATCGAATCACAAAAGAGAACTATGAGCAGGCCCATGCCACTTCGCTGGACCTTAGCATGGCGGAAAATACGCTCACTTCTGCTGAGCTTACGTTGAAGCAGAATTACATTGAGTGGCTACAGAATCGACTGCAGCTACAGTCTGCCACGGGCAGAATTGGAAAAGAATCGTCTGGAAGATAACTCTACGCTATTGTCAGCGTAATGTACTCGGGAGGTAACATGAAACATTTGCTGTGGGCGACGTTGTGCGTAATGGCAATTCTGTCCCAATTCCTCATAGTGGGCTGTGGAGACAGGTCGAAATCACTAACTTACACCGGCGTGTTGGAAGGTAAATCCGTTCAGGTGCCGGCTCTGACCGGTGGAAAAATCGTGGAGCTTCTGGTGGATACCGGCGAAGAGGTCGTAGCCGGAGCCAGGCTGGCGATAATTGACACGACTGAACTTGTCCTGCAGCACAAGCAGCTCAGCGCGGCTCTGGAGGAGTTGGAAGTTCAGAGAGAAATCGCCAAGACCAGCCTCAAGCGCTCAAAAGCAGACCTTGAATACGTGCAGCAAAGAGAAGAACGAACGAAGATGCTCTACGACAATCAGGCCATGCCAAAACAGAATCTGGATGACTTGCGGAACGAGATGCAGCGCGCCGAATCCGCGTACGAGGCTTCACGGCAGCAGGTCCGCAGCATCGAGGCGCGAGCCAAACAACTCGAGGCGCAAGTAGGAACGGTTGAGAAGAAAATTTCTGACGCCGTGATAACGGCCCCCCTTGAAGGACTCGTGAGCACGCTCTACTACGAGGTCGGCGAGGCAGTTCCGCCCCTGCAGCCCGTTCTGGAGTTGATTCACGTGAGCGAGGTGGAGGTGAAGATATACATTTCTGAAAAGGAACTGCCGAACGTGAAACATGGACAAGAGGTGAAAATTCGCGTGGACGGGATGAATGAGGAACTGCGCGGGCGGGTGAGCTGGGTGAGTCCCAAGGCCGAATTCACTCCCAAAACCATTCTGACTCCCGAGACCCGCACTTCGCTCGTTTACGCGGTGAAAGTGACCGTGCCCAATCCAAAGCGCGTGTTGAAACACGGGATGCCGGTTGAAGTGATTCTATAAATGAATGCCATCGAGATTCGAAATTTCAGGAAACATTACGGCGCAATAGAGGCGGTCAAAGGCGTTTCTCTGTCAGTGCGTCAGGGAGAGATGTTCGGCCTAATCGGGCCTGACGGGGCGGGCAAGACCACACTAATGCGCGCCATCTGTACGCTGCTCGTTCCCGATGAGGGCACGATTCTGGTACAGAGTCATGACGTAAAGACCGACATCATGGCTATCCGGGCCCTCCTGGGTTACATGCCGCAGCGCTTTTCTCTTTACCAGGATCTTTCCGTTGAACAGAACCTGCGTTTCTTTGCCGATCTTTTCGGGGTATCGCAGGAGGAACGTGAGAAGCGAACCGAGCAGTTGTACAGATTCTCGCGTCTGGCTCCTTTCAAGAAGCGGAAGGCCGGGGCACTGTCAGGGGGAATGAAGCAGAAGCTGGCGCTTTCCTGCGCACTGATACATACCCCGCAGGTTCTTGTTCTTGACGAGCCCACGACAGGCGTGGACCCTGTTTCTCGTGAGGAATTCTGGGACATTCTGCGTTCCATCCAGAGAGAGGGAACCACGATCTTTGTTTCAACGGCATACCTTGACGAAGCCGACAAATGTGACCGTGTGGCTTTGATGCATCAGGGAGAGATTGCAGCAGTCGGCTCCCCAAGCGAAGTAAGAGGTACATTCGACCAGCCGCTCTATCAAGTGAGCGGGAGAGATGTTCGCGCACTGAGACACTTTTTCGCCGCATTGCCTCGTGTGCGGAGCACGCAATTATTTGGCGACTCGGTTCACGTCGTTTTCGATCAGGAACCGATGGATTCCGAGTGGCAGGAGTGGCGACGCGACTCGCATGAAGATTTGGAACGCTGGAGCCTCCAGTCGCCCAGCATGGAGGACGTGTTCTTTGAATTCATCGCGAGAAAAAGATAAATGTGAGGAGATGTTCTCTGATCATGCATGCAGGCAATAGACTGTTTGCGAAACGTGTTTGCCGCGTCGGGAGTGTCTGACAAACGAAATGCCTACCAACAACGAAATAGCTGTCAAGACCAAGGATCTCACTCGGAAATTCGGTCGCTTTGTGGCCGTCAACAGCGTGAGCATGGAGGTACACAGGGGAGAGATATTTGGATTCCTTGGGGCAAACGGGGCGGGCAAGACAACGGTGATACGCGTATTGTGCGGGCTACTTCAGCCAAGCGCCGGGTCGGCAACCGTGGCCGACCTGGACGTTTACAGCCAGAGCGAGCAAATCAAGCACAAGATCGGTTACATGAGCCAGAGATTCTCGCTGTACGAGGATCTGACTGTCGAGGAAAACATAGAGTTCTACGGTGGCATATATGGACTGACCAAGGGGCAAATCAGAAATAAGGAAGAGCAGATCTTTACGAGCTTTGGGCTCGGTCCATACGGACACAGTCTTACGGCCTCCCTGCCTCTAGGGTTTAAGCAGCGCTTGGCGCTTGGTTGCGCAATCCTGCACGATCCACCGATTCTCTTCCTGGACGAACCCACCTCGGGCGTAGACCCCAAGGCGCGTCGCGAGTTTTGGGACATCATACATCAGACCTCGGAAGAGGGCACCACGGTCCTTGTCACGACACATTTCATGGAGGAAGCGGAATACTGCCACCGCGTTCTTATCATGGATGCCGGTCGTATCATAGCCATTGATACGCCGCACAATCTTAAAAAGCTACATCAGAAAGACAGTGTGCAAGACGTGTTTGTAACACTCGTGCGAAGGGAATTGGAAGGAAGGAAAGAGGCAGACGCAAGTTATGTCTAGTAACCGAATCCTTGCCATTGCAAGGAAGGAATTCTTTCACATCATTTATGATTTTCGCACGCTCCTCATTATCTTCATAATGCCCGTAATGCAGTTGATCATATTCGGCTACGCTTTGAACATGGAAATCCAACGCGTGGACATGGCGATTATCGATTTCTCTCGCTCGACCGAGTCGCGGCACCTGGTTCAAGAATTCAGTGGTAGCAGGTTTTTCCGACCCTTCTACTACGAGGGCGCAGTGTCGGGTCTTGACGACCTCTTTAAGTCTCGCAAGGCAAGCGTGGCCATGGTTATCCCTCACGATTTTGAAACTCGGATGAGAACCGGCCCGGATGTCCCCGTTCAACTGTTGATTGATGCTTCTGACGCCAATGCTGCGACATTGATCAACATGTACTGTACCCAGGTCATTCTCAACTACAACGAAGGCAGGGGCACAAAGACTCTGGTGCCGCTTGACGCCCGCAGCTCCATCCTTTTCAATCCGAATCTAAAGAGTTCCTACTTCTTTGTTCCCGGTGTCATCGCCATGATTTTGGTCATGATTTCCTGCCTTCTGACGAGCATAACAATCACGCGAGAGAAGGAGACCGGAACCATGGAACAGATTCTCGTCTCCCCGGTTCGGCCGAGCGAAATAATTCTTGGCAAGGTGTTACCTTACGTTGCACTGGCCTTCGCGGATGCCTCGGTAGTTGTGTTCATAGGTCTTGTGGTCTTTCGCGTGCCGTTCAACGGGAGCTTTCTCTTACTTGTTGCACTCACGACGCTGTACATCATCGCCGCACTCAGCCTGGGGCTCACGATTTCGACGAGAGTTCGGACCCAACAAGTGGCGATGATGCTTGCCCAGGTCGCAACAATCCTGCCCACAATTATGCTATCTGGCCTGGTTTTCCCAATAGCGTCGATGCCGAAGCTCTTGCAGTACGTTACGTACGCCATACCGGCTCGCTATTATCTTCTGATAGTGCGGGGCATCTTTCTCAAGGGTAGCCAGTTGGCTCACCTGCTTGAACCAACGCTCTTCTTGGTCTTGATGGCTTTGGTGCTTTTGATTACTTCGGTTCGCAGATTCAGCATGAATCTGGAGAGATAGAATGCAGCGAATCACCAACGTGATTGTGAAAGAACTCCGGCAGGTGCTTCGGGACAAGCCGATGCTCGCGATTATATTCCTTGTGCCGATCGTTCAGCTTTTTCTGCTGGCCTTTGCTATCACTACTGAGGTCAAACACATCAAGCTACTTGTCGTCGATCTCGATCGCAGCACTGTGAGCCGGCACATTGTAGAAACGTTCGCCCATACCGATAGATTCAACGTCGTCGGCTACACCACAGACCTCCGTGAGATACGTCAGAAAATGCGCTCCTGGCAAGTCCAGATGGCGCTGGTGATTCCGTCGGGTTTTGGCGGACAATTGCAGCGAAATCTCAAACCCGAGCTTCAGGTAGTCATAGACGGAGTAGACGGCAACACTGCCGGTGTCTCTCTCGGCTACGCACGGGGTATGTTCACTCGGTTCGGCATGGACTACGCGAAGGAACGAGGCGGGATCACACAGTTCGTGCAGCGGCTTGGTCAACAGTTCATGCAGGTTCGTCCGGTCACTACAGAAGAGCGCATGTGGTACAACCCCGACTTGAGCACTCAGCAGTTCATGATTCCTGCAATAGTGGTGGTCCTGCTGACAATTTTACCAATGATGCTTTCAGCCATGAGCCTTGTAAAAGAGAAGGAGATCGGCACGCTCGAACAGCTCATGGTCACGCCCCTAAAGAGGCAGGAACTACTTATCGGCAAATTGATACCTTTTCTGATCCTGACTTACGTCGAGCTCAGTATCGTCATGACGGTGGCAATACTGTTTTTCAAAATCCCGATGAACGGAAGCTACATACTGCTCGCCTTTCTTGCGCTCCTCTACCTGTTCACGACAATCGGCCTTGGCATCTTCATCTCTACGATCGGCCACTCGCAACAACAGGCGATGTTCATTGCATGGTTCTTCATGGTTTTCATGATAATGCTTGGTGGCTTCTTCATTCCGATCGAGAACATGCCATTCGCTCTTCAGAAGCTGACCTATCTTAATCCCATGCGGTATTCAATACGCATCGTTCGAGACATCTTCCAAAAGGGCTCCTCACTTCCGTTTCTTGCGAAAGACGTTATCCCGATGGCATTGTTTGGATTTCTAATCTTCACATTCAGTGTGGTAAAATTCCATAAGCGCATAAAGTAAAATTGCTTCTATCTCGTGAACAGTTTTTCGTAGGAGTGAACGACGTGAGCATAGTTTCTAGAAAATGACGTGGGAGGAATCGATGTCCGGAAAAACCATTTCGTGCGCACGGAAGACAGTGTTGTTGGCGGGAATAGTAGCGCTGCTGACGCTGATCAGCTCAAGCGTGGTGGCAGAGGAGGTGGCCGTTAGGAGACCGCTGGGTTTTTTTGACGTATGGTTGCTGCCGCGCGTCTGGATCGGAGCCATCTTCTGTATGATCGGCCTCCTCTTCTTGATGAAATCCCGGGTGCGCCGCACCCTTCGGCTAGTGTCTCTTGTCTTGATGCTCTTTGCGTTCGGTGTGGTACTGATACTGCCTTTGGGGGATTTTGCCAGAGGAATGAGCATACATCCCAGCCCGGTGTGCATCGTCACAAAACCCTTTCTGTTCTTGAACGCTGGCCGCCACGTCCCCGTCGTTTTCCTGTCAATACTGGCTTTTGTGGCGGTGTTCACTATCATTGGGAACAAGCTCTTCTGTGGCTGGGTCTGTCCCATTGGGGCAATTCAAGAGATCTTTCACCGGATACCGCTTCCAAAGAAGCTTAAGTTCAAGCTTCCTTTTCGAATAAGCAACACCGTACGCTTCGTGCTTTACATCGTCTTTCTGATAGTGGTTTTCACAGCGGGTGTGAGCATTTACGATTACTTCAATCCGTTCGAATTTCTTTTCTGGGAATTTCAGCTTCCAATGATCTTGGTCTTTGCCGTGACGCTCATTGCCGCAGTGTTCATATTTCGGGCATTCTGCTACTTGATTTGTCCTCTTGGTCTGGTCACATGGGTTTTGGAGCACTTGTCGCTGGTCAAGGTGAGGGTCAACAAAGAGAAATGCACAAACTGTAATCTGTGCGTTGACGCAAGTCCCTGTCCTGCGGTTCCTTCAATCCTGGAGGAAAGAAGGTCGAGACCAGATTGCCACGCCTGCGGTCGTTGTATCGAAGTCTGCCCGGAAAAAGCCCTGGAGTTCAGGGCGTAATAGATGGGGGAACCTGACAAGTAGACTAGGGTTGGCCCGATGTGGTGATGTCTCGCCCTGAAGCTATGAGAAAGGCCCGGCCTGGCTGGCATCGTCCCCCAGGAAGAAGTCGAAGCACCGGGGCAGGTCTTCATGAGCCAACAGGCTGCGGTCCTTGCCAAGGGCAAGACCTCCGACTCCGCGTTTTTCTTTGTCACATCAGGAGTTAGCCCTTCCTCGTGTAGCCATGCTTGCGCAAGTCGCATCTAGCGCGGATCCGGCGCAATCGGTTGTAAACATTAGAATTATGCAATACAGTACCCGTGATGCAATCTGTGCGGGCCGGACATTCTATCTTAAGTGCCTCGTCTCGATTCGGGGTTCACATATCACCGCGGGCGTTGCTGACGAGTTTTCTCTTGATATGATTCCCGGAAGGGTGTATACTATATCTGTACTTAATCTGCACCTCGTCGCGCATCTCAATAAGTCTAATGAGGTGTTTTTTCTTCTTCGACACCTTGTGGCGCCATGAAGTGGTCGGTGCTACCTTGATGCTGTCTTAAGACGGCCGGGGTAAGCGGGTCGCTTCGGTGAAACGTGCCCTGAAATTATAGAGAACGAAAGGCTCTGACAGGCGGTGACTACGGGCATGTTTGTGCTATCTAACTCAAGAGCATCTGAGGTTGATCCTTAGTCAGGCTAGGCCAAGAGATGCGAGGACTAGTTGTACCCCTGTTTGTTCTTGTGCGAGGAGTTCTTTGTCTCCGAAATCTCCTATTTTTACGAGAAACTCGTTCCCGAGGTATTCCCCCGGGATTTACGTCAGTTGAGTTGGAATTTAATTTAGCCTGAAGAAGGCGGAAAGGGGTTGGTGGAAGAAAGAAAAATCAAGACATACGTTCTCGATTGCTGTTTGAAAAAGGGTCATGACTAAGGCTGCCCGCAGTTTTGACTCTACGAACTGTCAACTTGTTTCTGGGTTCTTTGTATCAGAGAACTCATGAGTGAAGGAGGTACGAATGATTCATTGGAATACCAGGGCCGTCGCAAAGACGGTAGTTTTCGTTGTCACGGCTGTTCTTAGTTTAGGCCTTGCAAGCGGTGCGTTGGCTGACCTTCTATCAACCTTCGAGCTGGACGGCAACCCTACTACCCAAAATCTCAACCCGGGGTTGCCGGATGATTGGGATAGAGTGCTCATCCTTGGCACAGGGCATCAAGCCCTCAGTACAGGCTTGTTGGTAGACCCATCAGACTCGACCCGCTTTACGCAGGGTTCTAAGGACATCCTTGACATCAGTACAGGTTGGCATTGGGATGATGCGAATTCGCCCGACAAGGACGAAATTACAAACGCCTATGCTGGGCTGTATTCTGGTGGGAAATTGTTTTTTGGCTG